>ODAK010003124.1_pt1 | contig 17265 bp, 20 predicted proteins | sample 1539591 | NCBI WGS metagenome assembly ODAK01 (sample SAMEA3539303, study PRJEB22396) | soil metagenome | biome: tundra; feature: field; material: soil | place: USA | collected 2010-05 | depth 0.15 m
TGTCGTAAACACGAACGGGCATAAATAGTTTCAACTGCCGCCGGCCGGAATGTGCAATCAGCCTTCATGGCTTAAATCGCAAAAAACAAAACTGTTCCAGTCTGCGCCATAAAATCAATTCTTCGACGGACTGCCGTTTGACGAATCATCTCCATCAAGCCGGATTTTTCTGCGTTCCGCCTCGGCGCGCGCGGCTTCCAAAACCGCCGCCGCGCTTTCGCCAATCTGCGGGATGTCCGCCAGGTCGCCGGCTTCCGCCGCCAGCAAATCTTCCAGCCGCGTCACGCCGGAGTGAACGAGCGCGTCGGCCTGTTCGCGGGTGATTCCCGGAATCGCCGCGATCAACTCGACCGCCTCCGCGACTTTTTCTTCAAAGCCTTTGGTGACGATGTGTTCGGCGTCAATCTCCACTTCCCAGCCGGTCAACCGCGCGGTGAGCCGCGCGTTCTGGCCGCGCTTGCCGATGGCGAGCGAAAGCTGGTCTTCCGCGACCAAAATGTGCAGCACCTTTTTGGCCTCGTTCACTTCGATGCTTCGGACCTTCGCCGGTTCCAGCGCCTTGCTGACAAACGCCTTGATGTCCGAGGACCACGGAATCACGTCCACCTTTTCGTTGTTCAGTTCGCGGACGATGTTCTTCACGCGCTGGCCGCGCATGCCGACGCAGGCCCCGACCGGATCCACTTTCTGGTCGCGCGAATAAACCGCCATTTTCGTGCGGAAACCGGGTTCGCGCGCAATGCCTTTGATTTCAATGGTTCCGTCGTTGATCTCGGAAACTTCCAGTTGAAACAGCTTCACGATGAAGCGGGTGTCGGCGCGCGACAAAATGATTTCCGGCCCGTGCGGCCCTTCCTGCACGGCCTTGACATAGCAGCGGATGCGTTCGCCGACCTGATATTCCTCCGTCGGCACGCGCTCCTTGTTCGGCATGAGCGCCTCGTATTTGCCGAGATCCAAAATCACATCCGAGCGGTCGAACCGGCGCACCGTGCCGCTGACGATGTCGCCCACGCGGTCCTTGAATTCGACCAGCAGCATCGCCTTCTCTGCCTGACGCACCTTCATCATCAGCGCCTGCTTGGCGTATTGCGCGGCGATGCGGCCGAAGCCCTGCGGCGTCACTTCTTTTTCGAGTTCGTCCCCCACCTTGGCGTCGGCCTTTAGCTTGCGCGCGTCATACAGGGAAATCTGGTCGTGCTGCGACACCACGCGGTCAGCCACGATGAGCTTGGCGAACGCCTTGATGTCGCCGGATTTGGAATCCATCTCCACGCGCAGTTCGCGCGCCGGGCCGACGGCTTTCTTCGCCGCCTGCAACAACGCGTCCTGGACGGCAGCCATGAGAGTCTCACGGCTGACGCCTTTTTCGCGCTCCCAAAATTCCAGACCGGCAATAAAATCGGCATTCATACGCTATTAAAAACGGCACCCATCACGACGGCATCCAGCGAACAAAAAAGTCGGAAAGACCTGCGTCTCCGACTTTCGCGCGCTGGCGGGCCAGCAATTTAACCGCTTTGTGGACGTAAGCTAGTCACTCCCGCAACGCGCGTCAAGCCCAAACGCCACCCCCGGCTGCCTCGACCCGGCAAACTTTTGACGACGAATCAAAAAACATGTTTGAAAATCCGCGCGACTTTGCTTTAATCCGGCTTATCAGGGCTTATGCAGACGACTCGATTCAACCGCCGGGGCAGCGCTTTCACGCTGGTTGAATTGCTTACCGTCATCGCCATCATCGGTATCCTCGCCGCCATGCTCATGCCGGCGTTGCACGGCGCGATGGCCCGCGCCAAACGCGTCTGGTGCGAAAACAACCTCCGGCAGTTGGGCCTTGGCTTTCACGTTTTCATGCACGACCACGGGGGCAAGTTTCCCATGGCCGTGCACATGCGCGACGGCGGCGCGCAGGAATTCGTGCAGAACGGCTACCGCATGCCCGGCGCATTTTATTTTTCCTACCGCCAGTTCGCCCCGCTCTCCAACGAAATCGTCATGCCGGGAATCCTGGTCTGCAAGGCGGACGAAAAGCGCGTGGCCGCCACCAACTTTGCCACGCTCCAGAACACCAACTTGAGCTATTTCATCGGCGTCAACGCCGACTTTTCCCAGCCCGGCACCGTGCTGGCCGGCGACCGCAACCTAGCCTGCAGCCCGTCGCCCAGCCCGACCATTCTGCGCACCGCCTCCGGGGCCGCGTTTTGGTGGACCGGTGAGCTGCACACATTCAACGGCAACGTGCTGTATGCCGACGACCATGTGGAGGAATGGAACAACCACGCCTTCCCCGCCTTCAAATACGATCCGCAAAGCACCTACGACGTGTTTTTGCCGACGGTGAAGTGATCGTCGCGCGTGAGATTCACGCCAAAATGCGTGAAATTCACGCGCTGGAGAATTGAGGGATTGCGAAATCCGCTGGAAAACCGCACGGCATTGTTGATGCTGGATGAACAAATATGAAACCGCACTGTTTAAAACAAAGAAGCCGGGCGATGACTCTCGTTGAAGCGGTTGTGGTCATCTTTGTCATCGCGTTTCTTGTGCTGATGATTTTGCCCGCCCTTGCCCCACGTCACGGCGGCGGGCAGCGAATCAACTGCACCAACAATCTCAAACAGCTTGGCCTGGCTTATCGCATCTCGGAAGGTGACAACCGCGACAAGTATCCGATGGAGCTTTCCGTTACGAACGGCGGCACGCTGGAATTGCTCGGCGGCCCGGACGCCTGGAAAACATTCCAGGTGATGTCCAACGAATTGAGCACACCGAAAATTCTATTTTGCCCTGAAGATTTGGAACATGCCGGCTACGCTACCAACTTCGGTGCCGACTTAAAAAACAAAATCAGTTATTTCATCGGCTTGGACGCGAGCGAAGCAAATCCGAATTTATTGATGTCTGGAGATGACCATTTTCTCGTCCACAACTCGCCCGTGAAACTCGGGGTCGTTGAAATGACTGCCAACACTTCAGTCACCTGGAGCACCAAATGACATTTCTCCGTTGAAACGCACGCTTGGGTGTTCAAAAAAGTCACCGGCGTCTGGGGGAATATCCTTATGTCCGACGGCAGCGTTCAAGAAGTCAGCAATTCAGGTCTCACCAACTGGCTGCAAAAAACCGGCCTCGCCACCAACCGCCTCGCGATTCCATGAAGCCGCACATTTCAAATCAGAAGACCGCCGCACTGACGCTGATTGAAGTCGTGGTGGTCGTTGTTATGATTGCAGTCCTCGCATTGATTATTTTGCCGACATTTTCTGGAGGTCCTCATCACGCTCCTCGAATAAACTGCGTCAACAATCTAAAACAAATCGGCCTTGGCTACCGAATTTGGATTGGCGATCAAGGGCGGGATTATCAAACACAAATTTCGGTCACAAATGGCGGCGTCAGAGAATTAGTGCAAAGTGGAATTGCTTACGTCAGTTATCAAGTGATGTCCAACGAGCTTTACACACCGAAGATTTTAATTTGTCCGTCGGATGCAGACCGATTTGCCGCCACCAACTTTTCAACTGGATTCGGCAATAAGAACGTCAGTTACTTTGTAGGTGTTGATGCCAGCGAAATGTTGCCCCTAACCTTGCTTTCTGGTGATGACAATTTTGAAATTGGCGGTGTGCCCGTCAAATCAGGCCTGTTGCAATTTTCGACGAACACGCCAATTGCTTGGACCACCGCACGTCACAATCGCGCAGGGAACATCGGCTTCGCCGACGGCAGCGTTGAGTCGTTCAGCAATACCAGCCTGACAAACTGGCTTCAAAGCCCAACAAACTGGCTTCAAAAAATCGGCCTCACCACCAACCGCCTCGCCATTCCATGAAAATACGCCAACAGAAAGCAAACAACCAAGCGCTGACGCTGATTGATGTCCTTGTCATCATTCTCATTCTCATATTGCTGGCGGGTATGCTTTTGGTGGCGTTAGCTGCAAGTCATAAAAGATCGAGCAAAATGGGATGCACCGACAACCTCAAGCAAGTTGGCCTGGCCTTTCGCATTTGGACCGGCGACAACAATGACAAATATCCAATGGAGCTTTCGGTCAAGAATGGCGGCACGATGGAATTACTCGGCGGCCCCGACGCTTGGAAAACGTTTCAAGTGATGTCCAACGAATTAAGCGCACCAAAAATTCTCTGTTGCCCGAAAGATTCTGCCCGTGCTGGTTATGCGACAAACTTCGACGACGACTTGAAAAATAAAATCAGTTATTTCATCGGCTTGGATGCGAACCTAGCAAACCCGAATTACCTGCTGTCCGGTGACGATAATTTTGTGGTCAACCGCTCACCAATAAAGCCGGGCCTCATCCAACTGACACCCGCCACTTCAGTAACTTGGAATACCGACCGTCATGGTTCCGATGAACCTCGCTTCTGGGTATCGAAGAAACTGGGCAACCTTCTTTTTGCCGACGGTAGCGTTCAGTCGGTTGGCAATTCCGGCCTCACCAGCCGGCTCCAGCAGACCGGCCTCGCCACCAACCGTCTCGCCATTCCATGAAACGGGCGGCAACCGGTTGAACGAATCCGGCGGCACCGTGTCAAAACCAAACCTGCGTCTATGAAAAAATCATTCCTCCTCGCGCTGGCCGCGCTGGCCACGTTCACCCTCACCACCACCGCCGCGACGTTGTCCGTCGGCGACCCCGCGCCGGAACTGAAAGTTTCCAAATGGGTCAAGGGCGACGCGGTTGCCAGCCTGGACCCGAACAAGATTTACGTCGTGGAGTTTTGGGCGACCTGGTGCGGCCCGTGTCGCACGAGCATCCCGCACCTCACGGAGCTGGCGCACAAGTTCACGTCGGTCACCTTCATCGGCATGGATGTCTTTGAGCGCGGCGCGGACAAGGACGCGACGGTGGCGAAGTTCGTGCAGCAGATGGGCGACAAGATGGATTATCATGTGGCGATGGATACGGATGGCGCGTTCATGGCGGACAACTGGATGAAGGCCGCCGATCAAAACGGCATTCCCACCGCCTTTCTGGTGCAGCAAGGGAAAATCGTGTGGATCGGCCATCCGATGGGCGGCCTGGAGGAATCGCTCGGCGAGGTCGTCGCGGGAAAGTTTGACTTGGAGAAAGCGCGGTCGCGCGCCGGCGCCGAGAAGCGGGTCGAGGCGTTTTTTCAGAAAGCCGTGAAGGGTGGCGACGAAGCGGAGTTGCTCAAGGAAGGCAAGGAGTTGGAGGCGCTTGACCGGCAAATCGGCGGGATCAATCCCGGCAAAACCTTCAACGCGCAGGAGATGATTCAGCAGGCGAAGTTCCAGTCGGCGATGCAGGCGTATCAAAAAGCGGTGCTCGCCGGCAAAGACGACGCGGAAACCGCGCCGCTCGAAGCCGCCGTCAAGGCCGTGGCGCCGAACGGAACGGATTTCGAGGCGATCAAGCAACGGTTGCAGCAATTCCGCAACAGCCAGCAGACGCAGCAAATTTTTCAGAAATACGTCCAGTCTGTCGGCGCGAACGGCGACCCGGCCAAGGCCGCCGACCTGGCCAAACAGCTTGGCGATCTGCAAAGCAAGGATGCGGAAACGCTCAATGGATATGCCTGGGACATCCTCACCGACGAGAAGATCAAGCAGCGCGACCTGCCGCTCGCCACCAAGCTGGCCAAGGCCGCCGTGGACGCCTCTGATGCCAAGGAAGCCGCCATTCTGGACACCTACGCCCGCGCGCTGTTTGATTCCGGCAAAATTGCCGACGCGGTCGAGCAACAGAAAAAAGCGGTCGCCGCCTGCACCGATGACGCGATGAAAAGTGATTTGGAAGCCACGCTGAAAAAATATCAGGCCGCCGCCGGCGCGGCGAAATAACCGGGTCGCCGGGCTTGGACAGCTCTGGGTTGGTGACATGGCACGATTTGATTTTATGAACGCGCCAAGAATTATCTGGCCGGTTCTGCTGGCCGCCACCGGTTTGGCTGGTTGGCTCACAATTTCAAAAGAACCACCAGCATTACCCGCGCGGATCAAAGTTGAGAATGATGTTGCGGATATTTCAGGCAGGTCCGGCTCCGCTGCCGCAGCCGGCCAATCCAGCTACGACCCCTACTTTATTCAGGCAAACAGATGTGATCGAATTTTGATCCCCGCGAGCAAGCAGAAGTGAGTTTTGGAAGCTATATGAGTTCAGACCTTGACCGATTTTTCAGTGTGCTGTTTCACCTGCTCGGTGATTGGCGGGCGGGTTTGGAACCGGTGGCGTGGACGATGCTTGGTGGCCTGTTGCTCGCCGGCATTTTGTTTTGTGTCTGGTCGTGGCGCTGGATTTTACGCGATGGTTTGGCACTTTCCTCCCGGCATTTCTTTGCCAAGCGGCGGGAGATTGGGCGTTATTTAAAAGACCACTGATGACAATTCGGTGGGGTCTTTGCAGACGGCCACCATTGCCAGCAAATGTTTTCAGTTTCACCACGACGGCACGCCGAGGACTACACGCCCTGCCATCAAATCCGTGTTCATCCGTGTCCATTCATGGTTAAATTCCCCGCGTGAAACTGTTTTACACCGGCCCGGTGATCAACGCCGAGATGCTCGTGACAATGCTGGAACGGCACGGCATCGCCGCCCCACAGGCGTTCGCGGACCCCGCCATGCCGGATGACGGCGATTTGAGCCGCCCCGCCCAGGTCTTCGTCCCGGAGCCGGATTACGACCGCGCCTGGCAGCTCTTCTACGCCGAGCGCGAGGATGAACTTTAACAGACACGAATTTCGCGAATTTCCACGAATTGATTCAGGCTGCGTGGGGTCGTGAAAATTTCAGGATGATGCGGTTCATAAACACTGCTTGGTTCCAATTTGATCCTGTCCGTTGGCGGGCGAGAGCGGCGGTGAACCGCACGCAGTCCAGACGCTGCGCGCCGGTCACGCGTGCGTGGTGTGCGCGGAGCGTCTGGACTGCGTGTGCTTGAGCACCGCTGTGTCCGGAGCGCGACAGTTTGTTGGTAAACCGGGTAATTCCAGAAAGTCCGTAAAGTTCATATCCAGGTTTCATCTTGCTGCTACCGGCGCGTGAGTTTCACGCGCAATGCGTGAAATTCACGCCTTCTCGAAAACGAATTCCCTCATTTTCCTCGAAAATCGCGACGGCACGGCGTTTGCTAAATAACAGCCGACCATGAAAAGTCCACTTGCCCATCGCGGGGCTGGCGCCTTCACGCTGGTGGAGTTGCTGACGGTCATCGCCATCATCGGCATTTTGGCGGCGCTGCTGCTGCCGGTGTTGGAAGGCGGCAAGGCGCGGGCCAAACTCGTCGGGTGCCAGAACAATTTGGGGCAGCTCGGCTTGGCGTTCCATTCCTTCTCCCACGAGCACGCCAGCAAGTTTCCCATGCAGGTGTCCGTGGCCCAGGGCGGCACGCTGGAGCTGGTGCAAAACGGGTATCTCATCAACGGGGAATTTTATTTCGCCTACCGCAACTTCCAGTCGCTCGCAGACGACCTAGTCACGCCGAGCATTCTGATTTGCCCGACGGACACGCGTCTCCCGGCGACCAATTTCATCAGCGTGCGCAATAAAAACTTGAGCTACTTCGTCGGCGTGAACGCGGATTACAACCAGCCGGAGTCCGTCCTGGCCGGCGACCGCAATCTGCGCGTTGGCGCGGGGCAAAGCATTTATCCAGGGGCAGGACAACTCCTGCGCTGGTCTGAAATCATGCATCGTTTCAAGGGCAACCTGCTATTCGCCGACGGCCATGTGGAGGAGTCCAAAGGATTTTCGCTGGCGGGCGCGCCCGGCAGCACAGGCAGCACGGGCGGGGCCGGTGGTGTGGGCGGTGCGAGCATTAAAAACGATTTCTTCATTCCGTCGGTGAAAGCGGAAGGAGCTTCGACGCAACCGGTTTTGGCCGGCCAGGAAGTTTCCAATCACGTCAGCGCCGCCAGCAACGGCGACAGCCGACCAGGTGATTCAGCCAACACGAATCAACCCGCCCAGGCGAAGCCGGCGATTTTCATCGGCCGGAGCGACGCCAGAAATTTTTCCCCGGCCAGCCCGGCGACGGCCCAAGCTGCCAATGCGCCACCAACAAACAGCACCACGGTTGTCGTTCAAATTTCCACGAACACCACCGCCGCTATAGACGAGGATACCGGCATGTCGTTTTTTGACCGGCGGCTGGCGAAAGTTTTTCGCAATGTCTTCGGAGTCGGGTATTCGCTGTTGCTGCTGGTTTTTCTGTCGTGGCTGGGATTCAAGCTGCGACGCGAATGGCGGCGGCGGCAGCGAAAGCGTTGAAGATGGAAGATGGAGGATCGAGAATGGCATTATGACAGCGGCCATTTTCCATCTTCCATTCTCCATCCTCGTTCGGCTATGCTTCGCGGCCATGTTCGACATCGTCAAGCCGCAAATCTCGACCGCCGCCGACAAGCTCACCCACTTGCGGAGGTTTCTTTGACGTCGCCAAATTGACCCAACGCCTCGCCGAACTCGAATCGCAGATGACCGGCGAAGCTTTTTGGAACAGCCAGGAAGCCGCGCAAAAAGTCATCAACGAGACGAACGACATCCGTGGAAAGCTCGATCCGCTCGCGCGCTTCGGCAAGCAGGTCGAAGATTTGCAGGTTATGCTGGAACTCGCGCAGGCCGAGCCGGAAGCCATGCAGATAAAGCTGGAAGCCGAATTGGAGGCGGACACGAAAAAATTATTCACGGAGCTGGATACGTTTGAGTTGAAGACTTTCCTGAATGGCCCGCATGACAAGTGCAACTGCATCTTCACCATCAACGCCGGCGCGGGTGGCACCGAGGCGCAGGACTGGGCGGAAATGCTCTCGCGCATGTATGGCCGCTGGTTCGATTCACGCGGCTGGAAATGGGAAATCACCGACGCGCTCGCCGGCGATTCCGCCGGGTTGAAGAGCGTCACCTTCCGCGTCGAGGGCGAAAACGCCTACGGCTTTTGCAAGGCGGAACGCGGCGTTCACCGGCTCGTGCGCATCTCGCCGTTCGATTCCAACAAGCGCCGGCACACCAGTTTTTCCAGCGTGGACATCGTCGCGGAATTGAGTGATTTGCTGGAGACGGACATCGTCATTCCCAAGACGGAAATTTTACGCGACACGTTTCGTTCCGGCGGCAAAGGCGGCCAGAACGTGAACAAAGTTGAAACCGCCGTGCGCCTGACGCATTTGCCGACCGGCCTCGTCGCCGCGTCACAGGCGCAGCGCAGTCAGGTGCAAAACGAAGCCACTGCGATGGCCATGCTCATCTCCAAACTTTACGCGCTGAAGCTGGATCAGGCCAAAAGCGAGATGGAACGCTTCTACGGCGACAAAGGCAGCATCTCGTGGGGCAACCAGATTCGCAGTTATGTTTTTCAGCCGTATCGAATGGTGAAAGACTTGCGCACCGGCGAACAGGCCAGCGATGTCCAAGCGGTGATGGACGGACGGCTCGATCCGTTCGTGAACGCCTGGCTCCGCGCCGGCTGCCCGCTCAAGCGGATGCAGGGCGTGAAGGACGATGAGGAATAAATGACTAAACCCGAATGACGAATGACTAAAGAATTTCCAAATGATCAAATGACAAATGCGCACGTTGATTTTGTCATTTGGGCTTTGTCCTTCTTTCGTCATTAGGATTTAGTCATTCGTCATTTTCCCATGAACATTCTTGACACCATCGTGGAACAAAAGAAACGCGAAGTCGTGCAATTGCCTACGCGCCTCATCGCCGCCGGTGATTTGCGCGATGCCATGCTCGAACGCGGCGAACCGCGCGATTTTCTCGCCGCGCTCCGCAATCCATCACGCGACACGCAACACGCAACACGCATCGCCCTGATCGCCGAAGTAAAAAAAGCCTCGCCGTCCATGGGCGTTATCTGCAAAGACTTTGATCCGGTGCGCATCGCCAAGGAATACGAGGCGGCAGGCGCGAGCTGTCTTTCCGTTTTGACTGACGAGACGTTCTTCCAAGGCTCGCTGGATTATCTCCGCCAGATTCGCGCCGCCGTGAAGCTGCCGCTGCTGCGCAAGGATTTCATCATTGATGAGCGCCAGATTCTCGAAGCCATCGAGTGGGGCGCGGACGCCATCCTGCTCATCGTCGCCATTCTGACGGATGCGCAACTGGCAAAATTTCATTCGCTCGCAAGTGAAGCCGGCCTCGCCGTTCTGGTGGAAGTCCACGACGAGGAAGAATTAGACCGCGCGCTGAAAATTTCCCCGTCGCTCATCGGCGTGAACAACCGTAATTTGAAAACTTTCAAGGTGGATTTGGCCACGACCGAGAAGTTGGCGGCGATGCTGCTTCGTAGGACAGGCGTCGCGCCTGTCTCTAACTTAAAAAAAGAAAATGGAGACAGGCGCGACGCCTGTCCTACGCTCGTCGCCGAGAGCGGCATTCACACGCGCGAAGACGTGAAACGGCTGCAAAAGTGCGGCGCGGGCGCGATTCTCGTCGGCGAATCGCTGGTCAAGCAGGGTGACATCGGCGCAAAAGTGCGCGAGTTGATTGGTTGATTTTGTTGGCAACCGAGGTGACAAGGCTCAAAATTTACGATTTGCGATATACGATTTACGAGCGTCTCCGCGATTCATTGGCACCGCGTAAATCGTATATCGTAAATCGTAAATTCAGTCAGAGCCTCCTCACGTCGGCTGCTACTTTTTGTTTTTTGCCAATTGCTTTGCCAAACGAATCGCCGCGATCATGCTGCCCGGATTGGCGATTCCTTTCCCCGCGATGTCGTAAGCCGTGCCGTGGTCGGGCGACGTGCGGATGAACGGCAGGCCGAGCGTCCAGTTGATGCCGCTGTCGAAGGCGACGGCTTTCAGCGGCGCGAGTCCCTGATCGTGATACATCGCCACAACGACGTCATATTCCCCTTTCAGCGCGTAATGAAAAACCGTGTCGCCGCTCAACGGGCCAACCACATCGAAACCGCGTTTCTGCGCGGCGAGAACGATCGGCGCAATCGTCCTAATTTCCTCGTCGCCGAATTGCCCGCCTTCACCGGCGTGCGGATTCAACCCACAAACAGCGATTTTCGCGCGCGGCAAGCCGAGGTCGCGGCAGGCTTGCGCGGCGAGTTCGATGGCGAGCGTGATTTTTTCCGCCGTCAGTTTTTCAGGAACAGACTTGATGGGAATATGAACTGTGGCGAGGGCGACGCGCAGCCAGCGACCGCGCTCGTCCGTGCCCAGCAGCATCATCGCGGTGCGTTTGGTGCCGGCCAACTCGGAGAGAAATTCCGTCTGCCCGACAAATTTGTGTCCGGCGCGGATGATGGCTTCCTTGTTGACCGGCGCGGTGACGAGCGCATCGAACTCGCCGCGCCGGCAGCGTTGCCCGCCCTCGCGCAGCGCGGCGACGGCGGCGTTGGCGGCCAACGGCGAGCCGGCGGGCAGTTTTTCCGGCAATGGTTCGGGGAGCGGATCGAAGATGAAAAATCTACCGCTGGCGGCGGATCTGGAGAATTTCTTCAGCGTCAGATTTAGCGAAAGTTTTTTATTGAGTTGTTGAAGAATTTTCTGATCGCCGATCAAAAGGTATTTCGCTTTGTCAGCCGCTGCTTCGGCGGCGATGGCTTTGAGGGCGACTTCCGGGCCGACGCCGGTGACATCGCCGAGGGAAATTCCAATCCAACTTTTCATGGTGACGGACGATACGTGATGCGTGATGCGTGAACGGTCATGAATCACGCAGCACTCGTCACGGTTGGTTTCAGAAGTAGCGGATGAACGTCTTCTTCTTCAGGCCGTCAATCCACTGTTTTTGCAGTTCCGCCTGGCGCTGGGTGCGGAGCGTTTTTTCAATGTCGTTGCGGACATCGGCGAGCGGCCTGGCGTGGGCGGGATTTTTTTCCTCGACGAGCATGAGATAAATCGCGTCGGGTGTGTCAATCACGTCGCTGGGCTGGCCGGGGGTGAGCACGAAGGCCACGTCGCCGAGTTCCTTGCGGAGCACGGAACGCTCGACCCAGCCCCATTCGCCGCCCTGATGCTGCTGCGAACCTTGCGAATAAACGGTGGCCATTTCGGCGAAGGGGGCGCCTTCCTTGAGCTTGCCCTGGATTTCATGGGCGAACGTGATGGCATTCGTGTCATCCGCCGAGACTTTGTTCAGGACAATCATGCGCAGCTTGACCTGGTCTTCGAGCTTGAAATTGTCCTGGTGGCTTTGATAGTAGTCCACGACTTTGGTCGGGGAGATGACGACTTCGCGCTGGACGTTCTGGTTGCGGAGGGCGGTGGCGATGTATTGGTCGCGGACCTGCTTGCGAAACTGTTCAAAGGTCATGCCCCGGGTCTGCAAGGTTTTCATCAGCGTCACCCGGTCGCCAAACTGGTCGTGGATGCGCTCCTGCACGATTGCATCAATCGCGCTCTCCGGCAATTTGTAACCTTCGGTGTCAAAGCTGTGCAAAATGAGCTGGCGTTCGACGAGCTGATCCAAGCTGTCGTTGAGCAGGGCGTTGAGCTTTTGCTGGAACACGTCCGGCTGCGCGGCGAACTGCGTCCGCAGCGCGTTCGCGGCGTCGCGGGCAAAATCCTCCACTTCGGCGTAAGTGATGGCGCGGTCGTTGACCACGGCCTTGATGCCATCGGCCACCTCCGCACGCGATAAAACCGGCACGCAAAAGGTCACGGCCAGCACCGGAATGAAACGCAAGATTTTCATTGGACTTCTCCGCATGGTAGCAACCACGCCCGCGCGGTCAAGTGCGGCTCAAAGTTTTGGACGTGACATGAACCACATCACCGCCGCCAGCACAGCCCCGCCCAGCAAAGCCACGACGATGGCCCATTGGAGCATAACCCGCTGCTTGCGGTAATAATTTCTTCCGCCCTGGCCGGGCAGCAGGTAAAACCGCTCGCGGGGTTTTTCTTTTTTGCGGAAGATCACGCGAGGAAGTTACCAAATCCCGCTTCGCATCACAAGCCATGCACTTGAGCCTGCCACGAATTTCCGCTAACGTCAGGCCATGCAACTCGAAGATCATCTCGGCGACATCATCCGCAAAGCCCGCGCCATGAACGGCGTCTCCGCCACCGCCGCCGCAACGGCGGCGGGCCTTTCCGAAACCGAGCTTTCCGCGCTGGAAGAAACCGGCCAATGCTCCAAAAAAATAAATTTCATTGCACTCTCGCCTTTGATTGATCTGAGTGCCGTAAAACTCACCGGCATCGCGGACGGCTGGCTGCCGTCCCTCAAGGATTTGTCCGCGTGGCGCGAATTGCGCGTGTTCACCACGGTCGCCGACGGCCTGACCGTGAACTGTTATCTCGTATGGGATGAAGTCACGCGTGACGCCGCGCTCTTCGACACCGGGGTGGACGCGAAACCGATTCTCGATTGCATCGCGGCCGAGCAGCTTCAGCTCAAGCACATTTTCATCACGCACTCGCACTGGGATCACGTCGAGGCGCTGCCACAAATCCGCGCGGCGTGGCCCAAAGCGCGCCTGCATTCCGGCTCGAAAAACGCGCCCGTGGACCAGCGCAATAAAAACTCCGAAATCATCCACCTTGGCGGCCTGCGCGTGACGCACCGCGAAACGCCCGGCCATGCCGAAGACGGCGTGACCTACCTCGTCGGCAACTGGCAGGAGGACGCGCCACACATCGCCGTCGTCGGCGACACGCTGTTCGCCGGCTCGATGGGCAACGGCAACGGCGCATGGGAACTGGCGCGGCAGAAAGTCCGCGAACAAATTCTTTCACTGCCGTCGGCAACCCTGCTCTGCCCCGGCCATGGCCCGCTGACCACGGTGGCGGAGGAAAAAGCGCACAACCCATTCTTCTGAGCGGCCCCGTTCGAAAGTGTGGACCTTTCTCCAAAAAAATCTTTTTCAGTTGACATACATATCACGGCTATGTATAGTGTCCCTATGATTCGCAAAGAACTCGTCGCCGCGTCGGCGGAACCGCTGGTTTTGGCTTTGCTCGCCCAGGGCGAGAGCTACGGCTACGCCATCATTCAGGAGGTCAAGGCCCGCTCCGGCGGCAAGCTGAACTGGACGGACGGGATGCTTTACCCGGTGCTGCACCGGATGGAACACCGGGGATTGATCAAGTCGCGCTGGGGCGAAAGCGAAACCGGGCGGAAGCGGAAATACTACTCGCTCAAAAAAGACGGCAAGACGGCGATGGCCAAGCACCACGAACAATGGTCGCTGGTGCATGGCGTCTTGGCCGGTTTGAGAAAGGGGCAATATGTTTGACCTTGAACAATCCATCACGGAATGGCGAAAACAAACGCTCGCCGCCGGCATCAGATCTCCTGCGCCACTGGAGGAATTGGAAATTCATTTGCGCGAAGACATCGAGCAGCAAAGGCAGTCAGGAGTTGCCGCGCAATCCGCTTTCGAGCTGGCCGTCCAGCGAGTCGGCCACGCTGGCGCACTCCAAAATGAATTCAAGAAAATAAGCGTATGCGGCCAACGCCTACCCCTCAAATACCTGCGCCTCTATTGCTATATTGCCGCCCCATTCATGCTATTGGTGAGTCTGGGGATGCGGGCGATGAACGAAATCAGTCCACTCGAACTCGCCGGGAGAATCTTGCTGGCGTTATATGCTGGCAGTTTGCCGCGCTGGCACAGTCTGCTTGCCAACCCTCGGAGTCGGTGGGCGCGAGCGGTTTTTTTAATCGGAGCTTTTTTTGCGCTAACCTGGCCGCTTTGGGCCATGTTGCAGCTTGTGCCGTCCGGATGGGTGGGGAACATGATCCCCTCATCAATCTTGCCGGCCTGGTTTGCCATGGCGCTGGCATACATGGTCTATGATCAGGCAGACACGGCTGAACAAATCGGATCAACCTCAGGCAAACAAAAGGAGCAATATGTTTGACCTCGAAAAAGCCATCGCGGACTGGCGGCGGCAGATGCTCGCCGCCGGCATCCAAACGCCCGTGCCGCTGGAGGAGTTGGAAAGTCATCTGCGCGACGAAATTGAACGCCAGGCGGAATCCGGCTTGAGCGAAGCGGAGGCGTTCAGGGCCTCAGTCCAGAAAATCGGGCCGGCCCCGGCGGTTCAAAACGAATTCAGGAAAGTTGAGGCCATAACAAGTGATCGCGAGTGGATGTTTGTGCAGATCTTGTTTGCGGCTTTAACGGGCTTGTTTCCGATTTTGATCGGCAGCGCCATGTTTTCCAAAGCCGGTTTTTCGCTTATGACTCCCGGCCAGCAAATCTCCGGTCTGGCGGCGGCGGTCATATTTTCTTCGCTCGCCTGGACCGGGCGGCTGGGCTATCGAATGTTTCCGGTAATTCAGACCAAGCGAATCAGGAATGCCATTCTCTGTTCGTGCGGCGTGCCGGTGCCGCTTTGGTGGATCGTCTTCCTCAAACTTCTCGTGCCGCACTACGACTTCACGATGGGCCAGTTCCTGGTGACATTTCTCTGGGCATTTCTGACCCCGGCGGGCGCTTTTATTGGTTTGAATTGGGGGATAGAAACTGCCGCACGGAAAAAAACCGCGTTGGTAAATTCATGAAACGAGCGGAGCAAGATGTTTATCCTCGAACAATCAATCGCGGAGTGGCGAAAACAAATGCTCGCCGCCGGCATCAAATCACCCGTGCCGCTGGAGGAATTGGAAAGTCATTTGCGCGAAGAAATCGAGCGACAAACGAAACTGGGACGAAACGAAGCGGAAGGTTTCACGACAGCGGTTCAGAAAATCGGCCAGCCGAATTTGTTAACCGCAGAGTTTAAGCAGACCAGCGACTTTATGGATTTCTTGCGCAAACACCGAGCTTTGAAGGTAAATCACGTTATTGGCCTGATTTGGCTGGTGTTTTACGGAAATTTTTTACTGAAAATTGGTATTCCAACGCTGTCGTCATTGCTTGAATTGAAGGCTCTAATTGGACTTTATATTTTTTTGGGTGGCTTAATTGGCAGTATTTTGTTGATTTGCGATTCCAAGTGGGGACGCTACGTAATCCGTATGAATGCACTTGTATTTCTGCTCCAATGCATACTCGGCAGTATTTTATCTTCCCTAACAGGTGGCAATTATGACCGCACTTATCTCGGTCTCTTCTTAACACTTTGCCTTGTTTCAATCTTGCTTTTGCATTTGCCAAGAGGTGCCAAGTCCGTCATTTCAAACTGACAAAGGAGCAACATGTTTGACTTCGAACAATCCATCGCCGATTGGCGGAAGCAAATGCTCGCCGCCGGCATCAAATCACCCGTGCCGCTGGAGGAATTGGAAAACCATCTCCGCGACGAAATTGACTGGCAGATGAAATTAGGACGGAGCGAAGCGGAAGCATTCATGCCTGCGGTTCAAGAAATCGGACCGGCGCACACGGTCCAAAACGAATTCGAGAAAGTTGAAAAAACCGAGGAGGAGCGCGAATGGAAAGCAGGGCAAAATGCGTTGGTGGCCAGTTTGGGCGTGGCTTCATTGGTCTTCGGCGGAACCGTTCTTTTCAATTCAGAAATGACCTTCGGCCAGCGCCTGGCCGGCTTGGCTGCGGTGGCCATGATCACGGTGCTCGCCGGCGTCGGGCGATTGAGCTGTCGGATTTTTCCGGCCATCCGTGTCCGGCGAAACCGGACGGCCGTTACTGCCATTTCGGCAAGCGTGCTGTGCGTTATTTGGGTCGGGCTGTTTGACCGCTTCATCCTGCCAGGCTACGAGTTTCCCTTCGGGCAATATTGGGCGGCATTGCTCTGGTCCGCTTGTCCTCCGTGCGGGGCTTTTTTTGGTCTGGCCTGGGGGATCGGAGCTGCCGCGCGGAAAGAAGCCGCGCGGGCTGGCTCGTGAAAAAGAATGGATCATATGTTTGATCTCGAACAATCCATCGCGGAGTGGCGAAAACAAATGCTCGCTGCCGGCATCAAAGCCCCCGTGCCGCTGGAGGAATTGGAAAGTCATTTGCGCGAAGACATCGCGCAGCAGATGCAATCAGGATTGAGCGCGCAACGGGCTTTTGAAATCGCCGTGAAAGAAACCGGCCCCGCTTCCGAACTCAACAGGGAATTCAAAAAAATAGGCCCCCCTATGAAAACAACGAAGATCATAAAACTGGCCGGCGTCATTTGTCTGACCGTCACATTATTTTGTCCGCTGTTCATGATCCTTCCTTTTCTTGGCGATCCAAGATTAAGTTTGATAACGAAGATGCTCGGATTGGCCGTATAGGCCATAACCATGGCCACAATTGTTTTAAGCTGGAAATATAACCACAAATTTCTTCCGGCAATCTGCAACCAACCGCTTAGTAATACTAGGTTAAGTGTATTGACATGGTTTGTCGTGTTTGTTAGTGTCGGTGCG
>ODAK010003125.1_pt1 | contig 17264 bp, 11 predicted proteins | sample 1539591 | NCBI WGS metagenome assembly ODAK01 (sample SAMEA3539303, study PRJEB22396) | soil metagenome | biome: tundra; feature: field; material: soil | place: USA | collected 2010-05 | depth 0.15 m
CTCACGACAAGGCTTTCTTGAAACTAATGTCGCTTTATTTATGCGCATGTGTATAGCACTTGCAATGGCACCCCGCCGTCACTGGGCAGCGTCCCGCACACTACCGGCGGCGCGGATTTGCTGGCGACACAAACTGGCGCGGTGGGCGATGAATTTAGCTTTCTGCGTCTGCGTTCGCCGGCGCCCGGCGGCACGCTTTACGCAGGCTGGGATACGGCCAGCCCCAGCGGTGCCGACACGCTGACAAGTATTCACCATCCCGCAGCCGATTACAAACGCATCAGCTTTGGAAACACGACCAGCAATGATGCCAATTGGTGGTATATGCAGTGGTTCGACGGCGTCACCGAGCACGGCAGCAGCGGCTGTCCGCTCTACAGCGTCGGCCATCGGGTCATCGGGCAGCTCTACGGCGGGGCTTCCGACTGTTCCAATCAGAGCGGTATTGACCGATATGGCCGGTTCAATGTCACCTACGGCTTCATTAACTACTGGCTCTACCCGCCCGCCAACGACGTGGTCGGCGGGGCCGTGACCCTGCCTGACAGCTTGAGTTATTCTTCCCAGTGGACCACCAACGCAACGGATGACACAGGCCTGCCCTGCTCGGGGACAATCTCCAAGGGAATCTGGTTCAAATATACGCCGACCTTGACGGGCACGGGAATGGTGGATACCTGCTCCAGCGCATTCGACACCAAGATCGAGATTTTCAACAGTTCAATGACTTCGCTGGGGTGCAATGACGATTCATGCGGTTACCAGTCGAGCTTCAATTTCGCCTGCACGGCCGGACAAACTTATTATGTGTGCGCCGGGGGTTACAATGGCGCTTCCGGCCAGCTATTCATCCGTGCCCATTCCGTCTGCGCCGCTTCGGCAGTGCCGGGCAACGACCTGTGCAGCGGCGCCTACACACTCCCGGACGGCCCGTTCTATACCTATGAAAGCACCACCTGTGCTTCGGATGACACCGGGCTGCCCTGCACCGGTGCGGGCACGATCTACAAGGGAGTCTGGTTCAACTACACTCCAACCGTCAACGGGAATGCGACGGTGGACACCTGCGGGAGCGACTTCGACACGAAGATTATCATCTTCAGTGGCACCTGCGGCGCGCTGACCTTGATTGGGTGTAATGACGACAGTCCGGCTTGTGGGAGCGGCAGCGTGCAGTCCAGCTATACCTTCCCCTGCACCGCCGGGACGACCTACCGGATTTGCGCGGGCGGGTATGGGGCCGCCGCGGGCAACCTGAAGATCCGCGCCCAAGCCTATTGCACCAGTGGCACGTTGTATAACGACACTTGCAATTATGCGTTCTACTTGATGGATAGCCGGAATTATACGACGGAATACACCGCTTGCGGGACCGACGATACCAACCTGCCATGTTCGGGCACGATCTCCAAAGGAGTATGGTTCTACTACACACCGACCGTGAGCGGAACCTCGGTGGTGGATACTTGCGGCAGCGATTTCGACACGAAGATCGAGATTTTCACCGGCGGCTGCGGGGCGCTGACCTCGATTGGATGCAACGACGATTTCTGCGGTTTGCAGTCCAGCTTCAGCTTCGCCTGCGCCGCCGGGACAACCTACCGGATCTGTGCGGGTGGCTTCGGCGGGGCCTCCGGCAACCTCAAGATACGCGCCTACTCCGTATGCAACAGCGCGCCGCCGTCAAATGATACCTGTAGCAACGCAAGGACCCTGTTGGATACTCTGCTTTATACTTCCGAAAATACGTTGTGTGCGATTGATGATACGAATCTGCCCTGCACGGGTGAAAACACCATCTACCGCGGCGTCTGGTATAACTTTCGAGCGACGGTGACCGGGATGGCCGTGGTGGACACCTGTGGCAGCGACTTCGACACCAAGATCGTGGTATTCAGCGGCGCTTGCGGGGCGCTGACTTCCATGGGTTGCAACGACGATTCCTGCGGCCTGCAATCCAGTTTAAGCTTCCCCTGCATCGCGGGAACCAACTACCTGATCTGCGCGGGCGGATACGGTGGGCACGGGGGCAACCTGCAAATTCGGGCCTACTCGGTCTGTAGCGCCGGGCAGCCGGCCAATGACAATTGCAGCGGGGCCAGCTATCTGCCGGATGGTCCGAGTTACACGGCACAGAACACGGCTTGCGCGATCGATGATACCAACCTGCCATGCACGAGCTATGGGACAATTTACCGCGGCGTCTGGTTCAAATACACGCCAACGGTGTCCGGCAACGCGACGGTGGACACCTGCACGAGTGACTTTGATACGAAGATCATTGTATTTAGCGGCACTTGTGGCGCACTGAGCGTGATTGGTTGTAACGATGACAGTGCGTTTTGCGGGCCCGGCAGCGTCCAGTCCAGCTTAAGCTTCCCCTGCACGGTGGGGACGACTTACTACATCTGCGCCGGTGGCTACGGCGGACAGTCTGGCAACCTGAATATCCGGGCTTACTCGGTTTGCACCGGGACGCCTGCCAACGACCTGTGCAGTGGGGCAGTGGCCTTGGCGGAGAATGTTTACTACCCGCAAAACACAGGCTGTGCGAGCGACGATTCCGGGCTGTCATGTCTGGCCACAGACTACCACGGAGTGTGGTTCACCTATACACCCGCCGTTTCAGGTTGGGCCAACGTGGACACTTGCGGGAGCGACTTCGATACCAAGATCGAAGTGTTCAGCGGTGCCTGTGGCGCGCTGACTTCGCTGGGTTGTAACGACGACGCGGACTGCGGGTCTGGTCTGACACTGCAATCCTCTTTTGGGTTCTCCTGCATTGCTGGGACGACCTATCACATTTGTGCGGGAGGTTATGGCGGAGCATTCGGCAACCTGCAAATCCGCGCCCGCACCACGGTGCCGCCGAACGACGTTTGTGCCGGGGCTTTTGGGTTGAGCGATAGCGTGTATTTCGCGGAAAACACGGGGACGGCCACGGATGATGCAGGGTTGACGTGTTCGAGCTACGGCACAATCTTCAAGGGTGCGTGGTTCTATTATACGCCAATAAAACCGGGCACGCTGACTGTGGACACCTGCCCAAGCAGCTTTGACACGAAGATCGAAGTTTTCAAAGGAGCCTGCGGTGCGCTGACCTCGCTGGGCTGCAACGACGATTACTTGGGTTGTGGGAGCGGACTGCAATCCAGAATCTCCCTCCCAGTGGCCTGTGGCACGACTTACTACATTTGCGCGGGAGGCTACTACACCAATTACTCGGGCAGCCTCCAAATCCGTGCTGCATTGACAGGCGCACGACCTTCATTAGCCATCCGTCAAGCGGGCACAAACGTGGTGATTTCCTGGTCCACCAATTATCCGTGCTACACCCTCTACTCCACCACCCCCCGTCTGTTTCCTTACCCGATAACGTGGAACATGGTGTCGCCGGCGCCGTCAATTGTCCTGGGCAATTACACCGTGACCAACGCCATCATCAACACCAACAGTTTCTATCGGCTGCAATAAGGCTTGAGCACAGGTTGAGGAAATGTAGATTCAAACGCCCCGTTCAGGCTACCACTTGAACGGGGCGCTCTGCTGAAAACAGCACGGTGGCAGATCAGGCTTTCGTCAACTCTACGAAATTATTCAGCAATTGTAGCCCGACCTTCTGGCTCTTCTCCGGGTGAAATTGCGTGGCAAAAACATTGTCGCGCCAGACGGATGACGCAAAATTTTCGCCGTAATCCGTGCGCGTGGCGGTGATGGATGGGTCCACCGGCTGCGGATAAAAGCTGTGAACGAAATAAACGTAGCTGCCATTTTCAATCCCGCGATAGAGCGGGCAATCGGGCCGGACGATTTCAAGCTGGTTCCAGCCGATCTGCGGAATTTTCAATCCGTGTTCTTGCGAAAAGCGGATGACGCGGCCCCGAAAAATTCCCAGCCCGGCGGCGCAGGAATTAAATTCCTCGCTCTTTTCAAACAGCGCCTGGTAGCCGACGCAGATGCCCAGAAACGGTTTGCCGGTTTGGATAAAGGCGCGGGAAGCCTCGAACAATTCCTGTTTCCGCATCGCGTTGATGCAGTCGTCGAACGCGCCGACGCCGGGCAGCACGAGGCCGCGCGCGTCGCCGATTTCATCCGGCCGCTGCACCAGCCGCACTTCCGCGCCGACCTTGAGCAACGATTTGTGGACGCTGCGCAGGTTGCCGGAACCGTAATCAAGCAAAGCAATCACGCTACCATTAAAAATCAAAAAACGAAAAAGTAAAACGCAGACTACGCCACCGGCACCTTGCGGACGCGTGCGGCAAAGTCGTCAACTTCGCCCAGCGATTCAAAGCCCACGTTCAGCACATTTACGCAGCCCAGGCCGAGCACAAATTTCACCGATTCATCGCGGCGCGCGTCGTCGTTGCGCAGGCGGCCTTCACCGATCAGCTTCATGCCGACCACACCCTTGCCGGCGGCGTGCAGTTTTTTCAAGACCGGCACGACTTGTTCGGGTGATCCGTCCATGCTCATGCCAAAGGGATTGATGCGTGTGTGGACAGAATCCACCCACGGTTCGGTCGCCGCCGCTTCAAGCGCGGCCAAGGAGTGACAGGAAACGCCCAGCGCGCGGATTTTGCCCTCGGACTTGAGCTTGCTCAAAGTGTCCATCTGCTTGCGCAATTGATCCGGCCAGTCGTGTGCCGTGACGCAATGCAGGAGCAGCAGGTCAATGTAATCCGTTTTCAACTCCTTCAGAAAACGCGTGACCACCACATCGGCGTCGGGCCGTTCCGGTTCGGGAATCCCGCCGCCGCTCCACCAAATTTTCGAAATGAGGTTATAGCTGCCGCGCGGCAGTCCGTCGAGCGCCGGTGGCAAATAGGTGTGCGTGCCGTAAAGGTCCGCAAGATCATAAGTCCGAATGCCGCGATCGTATCCGTCCCGCAATAATTTTTGGAACACGGTGCGGCCTTTGCGCGTCTGGTTGGACTGGCGGTTGCCGCCGCGCATGCCCGTGCCCATGCAGACGCGGGAGAATTTCAAGCCCGTCTTGCCGAGCGGGACCAGCGCATACGGGTCGTGGAATTTGGCGTCGGAATTTTCCGCCGGCCCGAGCTGCGCGCCCAGCAGGAGGCCGCCCGCGCCGATGGCGGATTTTTTAAGAAACTCGCGTCGTTTGATGTTCATGGCATTTTTCCTTTCAAATTTTTTTATGCGCTCGCCAGCTCGCGTTCCGTTTTCAACCGCAACTGCCCGCACGCGGCGTCAATGTCGCCGCCTTTCTCCCGGCGGAGCGTGGCGGTGACGTTTTGTTTTTCCAGCGCGGCGAGAAAACCCTCGCAGACTTCCTCGCTCGGACGCTGCCACGGCAAATCTTCCACCTGGTTGTAAGGAATCAAGTTCACCTTGGCAAAAAGTTTTTTGGCCAGCGCGGCGAGCGGCCGGATTTGCTCCAGCGAATCGTTGATGCCCGCGATCAAAATGTATTCCAGCGTGATCATCCGGCCTTTCAGCTTTTGATAATCCTCGCACGCGGCGGTGAGTTCGATGAGCGGATATTTTTTGTTCACCGGCATGATGCGGTTGCGCACGGCGTCCGTCGCGCCGTGCAGCGAAATGGCCAGCCGGAACTGCATCGGCTCGACCGCGAGTTTGCGGATTTGCGGCGCGAGGCCGCTGGTGGAAATGGTGATCTTTCGCGCGCCGATGCCACCGCCCCACGGCGCGTTCAAAATCTTCAGCGCCTTCAACAAATTGTCATAGTTCGCCAGCGGCTCGCCCATGCCCATGACGACGACATTGTCCACGAGCCGTGATGCGTGATGCGTGATGCGTGATGCCGGTGCGGCGGACGCGTCGCTTGCTTCATCACGCATCACGCATTTCGCATCAAGCGTCTGTTGGCGTTGCCATCTTTCGACGGCCAAAATTTGTTCGACAATCTCATGCACGCCGAGATTGCGTTTCCAGCCGTCCAGGCCGCTCGCGCAAAACTTGCAGCCGTAGGCGCAGCCGACCTGCGTGGAGATGCAGAGCGTGTGCCGGTCGCTCGCCTCGCCGTAAAGCGCCGGATTGGCGGGGATCAAAACGCTCTCGATGAATTGTCCGTCCGCCAGCTTCCAGAGAAATTTCTGCGTGGTGTCGTCCGCGCCCTGCTTGCGGGCGAGTTCGAGCGTTTGGAGCGAAAACTGGGCGCGCAATTTTTCGCGCAGGGTTTTGGGCAGATTGGTCATCGCGTCCCAACTCGCGGCGCGGCGGACATAAAGCCAGTCGAGCAGTTGGGCGACACGATATGCCGGTTCGCCCCAGGATTTGAACTGGAAATCCAGTTCCTCTCGCGTTAGTGATTTGATGTCCGGCAGCACGCGGCAGAAGATAGACTGCGACAGGGCCAATTCCAAGCGCACTATTTGTCCGTTTGTTGTTTCATGGCGTTTAGAACGCGACGATAATCGGGCATTTCGTCGGGGCCAACGCTTTGGGGGAAGCTGTCACAAATCATCGGCACCCTCCATTTCCAGTGCTCGACATGACCATCGGCGAACGAAAGGTTTGCGCCTTGGTTGTGGCGGTTCGCCGGCATGTCCCACCATTGATTGGGCGAGTAATAGGGAAGAGGAGGATCGCCGACATTACCAAATTGCGCATCAAAAATGGTGTCCTGATTTTCGTCAATAAAGACAAAAAGCTCACTGGGAATCGGATGGCGGATTTGTGTGATCTTTTTCCAGCAGGGAAGATTTGTCCAATAACTCATAAACCACGAGGGGGCGCCGGGGGGCACATAATCGGGGTAGCCATTGATGGACTGACTCATGTTGTAACTTCGCCAGCGCAACTGCGGCAGCGGCTCCCCGGCGGGAGTTTCCAGCGTGGATTGATCAGCCGGGCAATGATAAATGGCGACCGACGTGTTGTATTGAAATAGCAAACCATTGATGATGTTTGAAGGATTTGATTGAACGACAGCGCTCGTCCCGTCAATGCCATCAAGGCACCATGAGACTCCTTTTGTCTCCGTAGTGGCGGTTCCGCCGAGAGAACTTAGCGAGGCGACGGAATTATTCGGCACCAAATGATCGTTGTTGTCGCAGACATAAAGATGGACGCACAACTCAAGCTGCTTGAGATTGCTCAAACAGTTGAGACTTTTGGATTTCTCCTTGGCCTTGCTCAACGCCGGCAGCAGCATCGCCGCCAGAATGGCGATGATGGCGATGACCACCAGCAATTCAATCAGCGTGAACGCATCGTATCCACCTGAACGGCGATGATTAGTTTTCAGTGCTGGGTTATGAAATAATGGCGGCATGGACACGATGTTTCCTACTACAGCTTTTTTTGTTTTGTTCAGCTATTCGCATTTTTCATTGGCCTCTAACTGAGGCGCTTACATGGTTCAGGGTCTATTCTTCTCTTGGGGAGACTTCTGTTGGGCGTCAGCGCGGAAAAATGTCACTAGTGTCGAGTCCTTACTTACCAGTTCTCGAATATTCTGCTCCATGAGTGTGCGGTTACCGGCGGGGACTATAGCTTTGACCATAGTAATGCGTGGGAAGAGACGAGTTTCTCCCACTTTGCTTCCCCATACGACGAACAATGCCTTCGATTTCTCACCGATTTTTCGTGCTTCATCATGCGCTTTCATCAACCCCTGGCTTTCTTCCACAGAATCTTCAAAGGCCCAAACCTCAATTGGCGGGCCATTTGTGGCCGGCGAAAGTTTATTATTCAGACTGCTAACAAGTTCACGCTGAAGCGAGCAATCACTGTCACCAACAATACGTAAAACCAGAACGCCTAAAACGCCAGGTGCAAACTGTTTAGGTGGAGTTGAGCTATTAATTGCAAGAATTAAGTGATTGATTGCAATTAAAATAATGCCGATAAGCGTAGGCACCCTGATCGCTTTTATCTTCCGTATTAGCTTATCCTTTTCCTCTTTCCTTGCGCCAGCAAAAAGCCAACAGATTATTCCTATTAGGCAGCCAGCAACAGCTACCAGGAGATCAAATCCTGTTGCCCAATCCAGGATGCGCTTTAAAATCTCATTAAACACATCATGCACGAGATGAAATTAGCTCTTTTCGATCGGTTGGCAAGTCTCAACTCGGTTCGCTGCGCGGCGGGCGTAAAGCCAGTCGAGCAGTTGCGCGACGCGATACGCCGGTTCGCCCGTAGTTTTGAACTGGCTTTCCAGTTCCTCGCGGGTCAGTGATTTGATGTCCGGCAGCACGGTGCGAGCATAGACGACCGCGCGGGCAAATCCAAGCGCATCAATTGTCCGTGGTTTGCTTCATCGCGTTTTGAACTCGCCGATAATCGGGCATTTCATCGGGCGTGATGTATTGAGGAAAACTCCGAAAATTCATGGGCAACTTCCATTTCCAATGTTCGACATGGCCGTCGGCAAAGGAAAGATTGGCCCCCTGATTGTGGCGGTTGGCGGGCATGTCCCACCATTGATTCGGCGCGGAATTGGCGATTGGAGGATTGCCGGGATTCCCAAATTGCGCGTCAAAAATAGTGTCCTGGTTTTCGTCAATAAACACAAAAAGTTCATTGGGAACCGGATGGCGGATCTGCGCGAATTTTTTCCAAGTCGGAATGCCGGTCCAAAAAGTCAAAAACCAATCGGGGGCACCGGGCGGGACGAATTCCGGATAACCATTGATGGACTGGCTCATGTTGTAACTCCGCCACCGCAACTGCGGCAGGGGCTGCCCGTCGGGAGTTTCCAATGTGGATTGATCCGACGGGCAATGATAAATGGCGGCCGAAGTGTTGTATTGAAACAGCAGGCCGTTGACGATGTTGGATGGAGTTGATTCGGAGATGGCGCTCTGCCCATTGATGCCATCCAGGCACCACGACACGCCTTTCGTCGTCAGGTCGGCCGAACTCGAAAGCGAACTGATGGTGGCAACCGAATTGTTTGGCACCAGACAGTCACTGTTGTCGCAAGTATAAAGGTGAACACACAATTCAAGCTGTTTGAGATTGCTCAAACAGTTGAGACTTTTGGATTTCTCCTTGGCCTTGCTCAACGCCGGCAGCAGCATCGCCGCCAGAATGGCGATGATGGCGATGACCACCAGCAATTCAATCAGCGTGAACGCCCGCTTGTGTTTGTGAAAACTCATGGCTTTGGCAACCCCATTACAATAACCAGTCCCGGCAAAATTGCCACTGGAAATTAACAACTGCGAGGATGATTTCTCGTTCCAACGGTTTCTTTGCACATCAACCGCCCGACTGGCAATTCGTCCGCTCTGGCGGGGAAGCCGTGTTCGATGTCATTGTGGCCTGGCTCAAAGTGATTTTTCACGGCCAGCCGGCGGAAAAACTGGCGTGGCACGTGGCCGTCAAGGTTGTGGCTTTGCCTGGGCTGGCGTGTCAGAGTTTCAAAGCCGGCCGAACGCCATTTTGTGGGGCGGGCAGATCGGGATGCGAAACCAACCCATCACCAACGCAATAAATGCCCAGTTTTTAGCAAGGTTGGGATTGGCCACCGCCGTCTCCCCAGGTTAATATGCGGACAAATATCCGCAGCAGCGTCAGCGTTCGCTCAAGTCATGGCCGGCTACCGGCGGGGCAGGCGCTATTATTGCGGTAATGAAACTTTCTTCCAAGATGAACCCCCTCCAATCCTTCCAGCGCACCCGACGACAAGCAGCATCCGTGGTCCGTTTGCCCAACGATGAAACATCGCCGGTGAGTTTCACTGTGGATGGGCGCGCGAAAGCGGGGCTTCGTTTCTTGTTGGTCCTTTTGACGTTTTGGCTGGCCATGACCATTCCAGTCCAGGGCGGCCTGGACCCGACGAAGGATAAAATCCTTTACATGGTCGCCAATGCCCACCTCGACGACCAATGGAACTGGACCATTCAGGACACCATCAACTCTTATATTCCGAACACGCTCAACGCCAACTTTGCATTCTTCGCCAAGTATCCGCATTACACCTTCAGCTTCGAGGAAATCCTGCGCTATCGCCTGACCAAGGAATACTACCCGGCGAGTTATGTCACCTTGTCGAACTACGTCGCCCAAGGCCGGTGGCGCGTGGCCGGTTCGGCCGTGGTGGCGGGTGATGTCAACGTGCCGTCGCCCGAGTCGCTCATGCGACAGATTCTCTACGGCAACGGTTATTGGAAGCAGGAGTTCGGCAAGACCAGCACGGACATTTTTTTGCCCGACTGTTTTGGCTTTGGCTATGCCCTGCCTTCAATTGCGGCCCATTGCGGGCTGAAAGGCTTCTCGTCCCAAAAGCTCAGTTGGGGTTCGAGCATTCCCATTCCGTTCCAGAACGTCGGTCGCTGGATCGGGCCGGATGGTGCCAGCTTGATCTCGGTGTTGCAGCCGGGCGGTTACGGATCGAGCATCACAACCAATCTGGCCAACGACGCCAATGAGCTGACCCGGATGACTAACAACTTCGCGCAAACCGGTTTGTATATTGATTATCTCTACTTTGGCACCGGTGATACCGGCGGCGGGCCGAATGATTCCTCGGTGAACTGGCTCGAACAAAGCGTGAGGACTACCAACGGCGCGATCAATGTCCTGAGCGCCGCTAATGATCAGTTATATCGGGACCTAACCCCCGCGCAGATCGCCCTGTTGCCGACCTATCAAGGCGAACTGCTCATGAAAACCCACGGCTCGGGCTGTTACACTTCGCATCCTGAGATGAAAAAATACAACCGCCGCAATGAGCTGCGCGCCGATGCTGCCGAACGCATCTCAGTCATCGCCGACTGGCTCCAAGGTGGCGGCACTTATCCGCAGGAAAAACTGAACAAGGCCTGGGAACGCTTCCTCTGGCACCAGTTTCACGATGACCTGACCGGCACCAGCATTCCCGCCGCCTACACTTTTTCTTGGAATGACGAGCTGCTTTCGCTGAATGAATTCGGCTCCGAAGAGACTCACGGTGCCGGCATTCTCGCCGAGGCGCTCGACACCACGGCGACGGGCGTGCCATTGGTAATCTATAACTCACTCTCGATTGCGCGTGAAGACATCGTCGAAGCCGTCGTCACCTTCACCAACGGCGTGCCCGCCGCCGTGCGCGTCTTCGACCCCAGCGGCAATGAAGTGCCTTCGCAAATAGGCGTGCCTACGGGCAACAATGTGCCGGTGACGTTTCTGGCCAATGTTCCGGCGAATGGCGCGGCGGTATTTGATGTGCGTCCGTCGGCAACACCTTCCAGCCTTGGCACCGGTCTATCGGTCTCAACCTCGCAGATTGAGAACGCAGGCTATCGCGTTCAGGTCAATGCCGCCGGCGATGTCACTTCCATTTTCGACAAGGTCAACAGTCGTCAGTTGATCAGCGCGCCCATTCGCTGGGGCTTCTTTTACGATTTGAGCACGACCTGGCCCGCATGGGAAATTCCTTACTCGACGGTTGCCGGTTCGCCACTTTCGTTTCTGGGCGGGACGCCTTCCCTTGCGGTTTTGGAAAATGGTCCGGCGCGGGTGAGTCTGGGAGTGACCCGGTTTAACGGCGGTTCGGTATTCACTGAACGCCTGCGGCTGGCGGCAGGTGCGGCGGGCGACCGGCTGGAGTGGGATGTCTCCATCAACTGGGACACACCGCAAACGCTGCTTAAAGTCATCTTTCCGCTCTCAGTCACCAACCCCGCCGCCACTTATGACCTTGGCCTGGGCACCATTCAACGCACCAACGAAACGTCCAATCTCTATGAAGGACCGGCGCAGCAATGGACTGACCTGACCAGCACTAATGGCGCGTATGGTGTAACGCTGATGAGTGATTGCAAGTATGGTTGGGACAAACCAGATAATCGAACCATGCGCCTGACGATTCTCCACACGCCTGCCGTTGGTGGTTCCTATGTCTATGCCGCCACGAACGGATTCGGTTCGCAGCGCCTGACATTCGCGGTCATGGGCCACACCAACGACTGGCGCAGCGGCCAGTCGCCCTGGATAGCCGCGCGTTTGAACCAGCCCTTGCAGGCTTTTCAGACGGTGGCCCAAGCCGGCGCTCTCGGCAAAACCTTCAGCTTTTTGTCCTGCAATAATTCCAACGTGATGGTGAAGGCGATCAAAAAAGCGGAGAACAGCAATGAGATCATTGTCCGCCTCCAGGAACTAACCGGCCAGTCACAGACCGCACAGTTAAGTGGCGCGACCGCTATCACGGCGGCCCGTCAGGTAACTGGGGCCGAAGAACCTATCGCCACTCTGGCACCTTCTGGCGGCTCGCTCACAGTTACACTTGGAGCGTATCAACCCATGACCTTGGCATTGACGCTCGCGGCACCCGGAAACCTGGTCACTAAACCAATCAGCAAACCATTGACTCTACCCTGCAATCTGGACGCCATCTCAACTGACGGGAATAGGACTGATGGCAATTTTGATGGTGGTTACACCTATCCGGCCGAATTACTGCCGGCCACGATTGTTCGCGACGGCATCACCTTTATGCTCGGACCGACCAATAACGGAGCCAATAACGTGATTGCCTGCCAAGGACAAACCCTCGCCTTGCCCGCAGGTTATGACCGACTCTATCTGCTGGCCGCTGCGGCGTCCAACGACCTTTCTGGCACATTCGTAGTGAACGGTCAGCCAACCAACCTGACCGTGAGCTACTTCTCCGGCTTTGTCGGCCAATGGAATCCGCCGCTGCTGAAGAAAGATGAGGTCGGATGGGTCTGCACCCATCGCCATACCAGCGCAGGCGCAAATGATGCCTACCGTTTTTGTTATTTGTTCAAATACCGTCTTGACCTGCCGCCAGGCACGACTTCGATCACTTTGCCAAGCACACCAAACCTTCGTATTTTTGCTGCTTCGGTCGCAAAAAATACCACCGCAAATACCTCGGCAGCGGGCGGCCTGCTGGCTGAAAACCAGTTGCCCTGGGCCAACGCGGGGCCGGATCGTCGGATCAATGCTGGTGCTGTCGGCACAGCCAGTGTCACGTTGGACGGCAGCGGCTCTATTGACACCGACGGAAACATTGTGTCCTACGTCTGGTCGCAAAACGGAACCTCACTTGCCACCGGAGTTCGACCCGTAGTAACTTTGCCCGTAGGAACTAATGTGATCGTATTGACCGTCACCGATGAGCAGGGTGGAACCGGTCAAGCCATCGTGACGCTGACCATTACTACGCCTTTGAACGTCACCCTCACTGCCGCGCCAACCAATAGCAGCGCGGCTCCGCTGACGGTTCAATTCACCGGCCAAGCCAGCGGCGGCAACTTAACTCCTTATGACACTACGGACGATCAGACCGGAACCATTACCGCGCAAGGGCAGAACTCCCCAAATGAATTAGCCGCCAATGCCTTCGACAACAGCACTTCGACCAAGTGGCTCGACTTCGCCAATGCCTATCCCAGCACCCGTTCAAGCTGGATTCAATACCAATATCCCAGCACGCTGCGGAACGCGGTGACGAGTTACACGCTGACTTCGGCCAACGACGCCCCGGAGCGCGATCCGGCCAACTGGCGCTTGCTTGGCTCCAACGACGGCGGTTCAACTTGGACAACGCTCGATGTCCGTTCCAACCAGGTGTTCTCCGCCCGGCTTCAAAGACGCTCCTTCAACACAACCAATTCGACCGCCTACAACATTTACCGGCTTCAGATTGACAGCGTGTTCAATCCGGCATCGGCCAACTCGGTGCAATTGGCGGAAGTTGAATTCATCGCCATTCCAACTTATCTCTACTGGTGGTCCTTCGGCGACGGCGGTTCATCCCTCCTGCAAAATCCCCAATATACTTTCACTAACAACGGCAATTACCAGGTCGTCCTAGGCGTTACCTGTGGCAGCCAGACGGGCACCAACACGGTGTTGATCACGGTCGGCCCGCCGCTGACGGCTGCAATCAGCGCAACTCCGACTAATGGGGCCGTGCCGCTCACCGTGCAATTTAGCGGCCTGGCAAGCGGTGGCAACGGTAGCCGAATTCCCTATGACACTACGGACGATCACTACGGAATGATTATGGCACAAGGGGACAATCCGCCAAATGAAGCTGCCGCCAACGCTTTCGATAACACCACAACGACGAAGTGGCTCGACTTTGCCAGCGCTTATCCCGCCACCCGCTCCACTTGGATTCAATACCAATACGCCAACGGCTGGCATTACCTGGTATCGCGCTACACTGTCTCGTCCGCCAGCGATGCCATGACTTATCCCAACCGGAACCCGGCCAACTGGCGGCTGGTCGGCTCCAACGACGGTGGAACCAACTGGACTTTGCTGGATGTTCGGACGAATCAGGCGTTCACCGCCAACCATCAAACGCTGACTTACATCTTCGTCAACACTAACTCTTACAATCTTTGCCGGTTCCAAGTGGATAGTGTGGCCAACCCGGCCACAGCGAATTCCATGCAGCTATCGGAGTTGGAGTTCATCGGCCTGCCGGCTTACAGCTACGTGTGGTCATTTGGGGATGGCGCTATTTCTGCCTTGCAGAACCCGCAACACACTTACACCCACGACGGCACTTATGTAGTTACCTTGACCGTATCCGATGGCCTCGCCACGGCCCTCAGCACATTTACGGTCAATGTCGCGCCAATGCCGATTCTGGCGCTCGCCGGCGGCCCGGCAGGCAACCTCGCGCTTGGCTGGCCGGCGAACGCGACGAACTATCGTCTTTACACGACAACGAACCTCGCCGCGCCCCTGGTCTGGCTCCCGGTTACCAATGGCATCAGCAGCAGCGGCGACAGCAACTCCGTGACAATCCCCATGAGCGCCGAAAATCGTTTCTTCCAGTTGCGGCTCCGGTGAGCCGCCAAGGCCGCCACGCTTCGGTTGCGTGACCGGCGATAAAATTGCCGCGCGGGGGCCTTAAAACAGAAAGGCGTTCGCCACCCGGTTGGCGTCGCTGATGCACCAGAGGTTGAGCGGGGACATGGCCGCCGGGCACTTGAGGTAGCGGGCGCTCCCGTCGGTAAAAGCATAATTTGAACCGCCTGAGCCCGAACCGGAAGTGGTGCTGGCTCCGCGTCCGGCGTGCCGGCTCTGCTCCACGACCTGGTCAATGTCATTGCCGTTGGCGCCTTCAAGCATGTCCATGTAATAATCGGCGGCCGACGTGAACTTTTCGCCCAGCAGAATTGTGTCGCTCGGATAACGGACGGCATTTTCCTTCAACCCGTTTGGAAAGGCCTCCACCGCCGCAAAATCCTTGGTGCCGAGGCTGTCGGAAATCCAGTCGTTCCAGCCATTGATCAGATAGCTGCGGGGTGCAAAATCGGCCACGTTGTTTGAGACTGCGCCGGTCTGCGGAGTTTGTCCGTTGTGGCCATCCGTCGGACACAGGAGCAATTTTGTATTTTTACCAAAGCTGTCGTAAAACTTGTCCGGCCAGCGGTCAATGTTGGAGCGCACCGGATACGTCCCCTGGCTGTCGTCCAGATACAAGCGCGAGGCGATGCCCAGTTGCCGGAGGTTGTTCATGCACGCGATGCGCCGCCCGGATTCCTTGGCGCGGGCCAGCGCCGGCAGCAGCATCGCCGCCAGAATGGCGATGATGGCGATGACCACGAGCAGTTCAATCAAGGTGAATGCCGCGACGAGACAATTTCCTTGCCTGCGATTTTCAGAATTATTTTGTTTGTCTTTTTTCATAACCAGTCGTCCTTGGATGGCGTCTGACCCTACAACTCGACGCGCCGTGTCTTCGCCGCGTTACATGTTTTTTATGACTAAAAAAAATCTGGTGCTAATTTTCCTGGCCCTCGCGCTGGCTGCGGCGTATGCGATTTGGTTCACGGATTGGTTCCGGCCGGCCACCCTCCAGATTTTTCACACCAGCCGCAATTTGCGCCCGAACCTCCGGCGCGGCGGCGGCGGCGGCGCGCTGCCGTCCTTGATCTTCGGCTCCAACCGCCAGCTCCGCATCACCGAGATCAAGGTGGTCTCGCTCACCGGTTTGGCGACCAACAAAAACGTCGTGCCGCTCTGGCATCTTGTTTCCGACTCGAACTCCGTGCCGTTGAATGCTTTTTCCTACGGCCAGTTCATCGGCGGCATGAGGCCGGCCATGAAGGGCGTCCGCCCGGAACCGCTCGAAACCAACGTCACCTACCGGCTTATTGTCTCCGCCGGAAAGATCAAAGGCGAGCACGACTTTGAACTCAAGCAATAATTTTCAGCGCGCCGCGATCTGGGTTCCGGCCCGTTGACTTTTATTCATCGCGCTTAAGTCCGGGGATTCCATCTTGCAGCCGGCTGCGCAATCAGGCCGCGGGTTGTTGGTGGTGGGCTGTGTCCTGACCTGCTGTTTTCGGAGCGCGGTTTGTCTCAAACCGCAGCGCAAGGTCAGACCGGGCGGCGTTGAAATCATTTCAGCCGTCGGGTGTTCTGCCATCCGCGGCGAGTTGGGACAACTCGCGCTCCGGCGCTCTTTTTAGATTGAAATCATGCCGCAAACGGCGCAATGTTCCAGGCGTTCCCCAATACCAACCAAATCAAACCGCTCGTTCATTATGAAAAGAAACCTTTTGTTCAGCCTGACCCTGCTCGCCGCCGGCTCCTTGTTGGCGGCCGACGCCAATCCCAAAGACGACGTGACCGCCGCTGCCAACGCGCTCGGCAACGAGTCCAATTACACCTGGCGCACGACGGTGGAAGTCCCCGCCGACGCGCAGTTCAAGCCCGGACCCACGGACGGCAAAACGGAAAAAGGCGGTTACACTGCGGTCACCATGAGTTTCAACGACAACACTTCCCAGGCCATCATCAAGGGCACAAACGCCGCCATCAAAGCCGACGCTGGCTGGCAGTCCGCCGCGGAAGCCCTGGCCGACAACGGCGGCGGATTCAATCCCGCCGGCTTCCTCGCGCGCATGGCGCAAAATTACCGCACGCCTGCCGTCGAGGCCGCCGCCCTGGCCGGGCAGACCAAGGAATTGAAGGCGGGCGACAAAGGCATCTCCGGCGAACTCACCGACGACGGCGCGAAATCGCTGCTGACTTTCCGCCGGCGCGGCAACGCCGGCGGCGGCCCCACCGTGACCAATCCCAAAGGCACCATCACGTTTTGGATCACCGACGGCAAGCTCACCAAATATCAGTATCACGTCACCGGCACCGTCAACTTCAACGGCAACGACCGCGACGTGGACCGCACGACCACCACCGAGATCAAGGACGTGGGCACGACGAAGATCGAAGTGCCGGACGAAGCGAAGAAGAAATTGGAATGATGCCGTTGGCAAACGATTGAGACAAACTGCGACCTGGTAGGGCGCGTCGCTCCGCGCGCGCCGTCGTTGCCAGACCCAAACGGCGCGCGCGGAGCG
>ODAK010003126.1_pt1 | contig 17263 bp, 13 predicted proteins | sample 1539591 | NCBI WGS metagenome assembly ODAK01 (sample SAMEA3539303, study PRJEB22396) | soil metagenome | biome: tundra; feature: field; material: soil | place: USA | collected 2010-05 | depth 0.15 m
ATCACCAGGTCGGTGAAGCCGCGCCGCCGAGCCGGGATCAGCTCCTGGATGGCCGAATTGATCGCGGAATATTCGCCGCCGATCCCGGCGCCGGTGAGGAAGCGGAAGACCAGGAAGGAGGTGAAGTTCCAGCTCAGCCCGCTGGCCACCGTCGCCGCCAGATAGAGGCCGACCGTGACCAGGAAGAGCCGCTTGCGCCCAAAGGCGTCGGCCAGCCGCCCGAACCCGACGGAGCCCAGTATGGCGCCGACCAGATAGACGCTGGCGGTCAGGCCGATCTGCGCCTCGCCCAGGCCGAGCGCCCGGTGATCCTTCAGCACCGCCGACAGCGCCCCGACCAGGGTCACCTCCAGCCCGTCCAGGATCCAGGCGGTGCCAAGGGCTCCGACCACCAGCCAGTGAAACCGGCTCCAGGGCAGCCGATCCAGCCTCGCCGGGGCATTGGTCTGGATGATTTCACCCGCCGTCATTTTTCAGGAACCGCGCCGATCTCAAGGGGATTAGACTTCTTGTCGAGGAAGAGGCCCGTGGCAAACCGCAAACTCTCAACCTATCGGGCCAAGCGCGACTTCGGGCAGACGCAGGAGCCGAGCGGCGAGGCGCCGGTCGCGGCGGCGGATCGCCTGCGCTACGTGATCCAGAAACACGCCGCCACCCGGCTGCACTACGACCTGCGCCTGGAGCTGGACGGGGTCTTCAAGTCCTGGGCGGTGACGCGCGGGCCATCGCTTGATCCGCACGACAAGCGGCTGGCGGTGGAGGTCGAGGACCATCCGCTCGACTATGGCGACTTCGAAGGGACCATCCCGAAAGGCCAGTACGGCGGGGGTGTGGTACAGCTTTGGGATCGCGGCTATTGGGCGCCGGAGGGGAAAAAGTCCGCTCAGACCCAGCTCAAGGCCGGTGAGCTCAAGTTCGTGGTCGAGGGCGAGCGGCTGCACGGCGGCTATGTGCTGGTGCGCATGAGCAAGGATCACTTCGGCGGCAAGCGCACCAACTGGCTCTTGATCAAGCATCACGATCCGGGCGCCCACGAGGGCGACAAGGACGCCTTGCTGGCCGAGGACCGCTCGGTCGCGTCCGGCCGCCCGATGGCCGCGATCGCCAAAGGACGCGGGCCGGGCCCCAAGCCCTTCATGCTGGCGACGAAAGAGACGGCCAAGGCCGACGCCGTCTGGAACAGCAATGCGGGCGACGCCGCCGAAGCCCGCGCCGGGAAGGCGAAGCCGGCGCCGAAACCGAAAAAGGCCGCGGCCATGCCCGACTTCATCGCGCCGCAGCTCGCCAGGTCGCTCGATCGGCCGCCGAACGGCGCCGGCTGGACCCACGAGATCAAGTTCGACGGCTATCGCGTGCAGATGCGCGTCGAAGGCGGCAAGGCGCGCTTACGCACCCGCAAGGGGCTCGACTGGACCGGCCGGCTCCCCGAGATCGCCGCAGATGGCGCCGCCCTGCCCGACTGCATCGTCGACGGCGAGATCGTGGCGCTCGACCACAATGGCGCCCCCGACTTCGCCGGCCTGCAGGCGGCGCTGTCGGACGAGCAGACCGGCGACCTGATCTTCTTCGTCTTCGACCTGCTCTTTCTGGGCGCCGAAGACCTGCGTGATCTGCCGCTGGAAGACCGCAAGGCGCGGTTGAAAGTCATGCTGGCCAAGGCCGCGCCCGACAACGCTCGCCTGCGCTTCGTCGACCATTTCACCTCTGCGGGCGATGCTGTGCTCAGCTCCGCCTGCCGCATGTCGCTGGAGGGCATCGTCTCCAAGCGGCTGGACGCGCCCTATCGCTCCGGCCGCTCCGACAGCTGGACCAAGTCCAAGTGCCGCGCCGGCCATGAGGTGGTCATCGGCGGCTGGTCCGGCGAGGCCGGCCAGCTGCGCTCGCTGCTGGTGGGCGTGCATCGCGACGACAAGCTGGTTTACCTGGGCAAGGTCGGCACGGGTTTTGGCCACGAGACGGTGTCGCGCATCCTGCCGAAGCTGAAGGCCGTGGAAGCCAAGGCCTCGCCCTTCAGCGGCCCGGAGGCGCCCAAGCGCGGCGAGAACCTGCATTGGGCCAAACCCGAACTGGTCGCCGAGATCGAATTCGCTGGCTGGACCGGCTCCGGCATGGTGCGCCAGGCGGCCTTCAAGGGTCTGCGCGAGGACAAGCCCGCCGACGAGGTCGAGGCGGAAAAGCCCGCGCCGGCGGAGAGCGTCGAGGCGGCGGCGCCGAAGCCGCGCGCCAACGGCTCGGCCGTGGTCATGGGCGTCACCCTCTCCCACCCCGACAAGCCGCTATGGCCGAATGCGGCCGGCGGTAGCGCGCCGGTGAGCAAGCTCGACCTGGCCCAATACTATGAGGCGGTGAGCGGCTGGATGATGCCGCATATCAAGGGGCGGCCCTGCTCCGTCATCCGGGTCCCCAATGGCATCGATGGCGAGCACTTCTTCCAGCGCCACGCCATGAAGGGCGCATCCAGCCTGTTCGACTATGTGACCGTGTCCGGCGACCACGCCCCCTATCTGCAGATCGACCGGCCCGAGGCCCTGGCGGCGGCCGCCCAGATCGCCGCGGCGGAGCTGCACCCGTGGAACTGTCGCCCGCGCCAGCCCGAAACCCCCGGCCGGCTGGTCTTCGACCTCGATCCGGCGCCGGACGTCGGCTTCGAGGCGGTGATCGATGGCGCCCGCGAAATCCGCGACCGGCTGGACGACCTCGGCCTGGTCAGCTTCTGCAAGACCACCGGCGGCAAGGGCCTGCACGTGGTGACGCCACTGGCGGCGGCCAGGCTCGACTGGGCGACGGCCAAGGGCTTCGCGCAAGGTGTCTGCCGCCAGATGGCCGCCGACAGCCCCGACCGCTATGTGCTCAACATGGCGAAGAAGCTGCGTACGGGCCGGATATTCCTCGACTATCTGCGCAACGACCGCATGGCCACGGCGGTGGCTCCGCTGTCGCCCCGGGCGCGTTCCGGCGCCACCGTCTCCATGCCGCTCACCTGGACCCAGGTCCGCGCCGGCCTCGACCCGACCCGCTTCACCGTCCGCACCGCGCCTGCCCTGATCGCCAAGAGCCCGGCCTGGGAGGATTACGGTGAGGGCGAACGACCGCTGGCTCCAGCCATCAAGCGGCTGGGGCGCGCCAAGGCGGCTTAACCCCCCACCGCTCATCCCCGCGAAGGCTCTTGCGAGCTGCTAGGCTCTTTTGGCCTTCGCATGCGGACGCGCGGCCTTTTTCGGCGCCGCCCTGCCCTTCGCGCCCAGGCTCTTGCGCAGGGCTTCCATCAGGTCGATCACCTCGCCGCCTTGGGGTTCCTCGGCGGTGACCTTGCGGCCGGCGCCCTTTTCCTTCTGCTTGATCAAGGCGCGCAGCGCGTCCTCGTAGCGGTCGTTGAAGTTCTCGGGTTCGAAGGCGCCTTCCTGCTGTTCGATGATCTTGGCGGCGATCTCGACCATCTTCGGGTCGGCCTTGGCGGCGGGGATGTCCTCGAAGGCTTCCTTGGGGTCGCGCACCTCGTCATGGGTGCGCAGGGTATAGGCGATCAGGCCCTTGTCGCGGGGCTCGATGGCCAGCAGCCGCTCGCGCGTGTGCATCACCACCCGGCCCAGCGCGATGCGGCCCGACTTGCGCATGGCCTCGCGGATGACCGTATAGGCCTCGACCGCCATCTTGCCGTCGGGCAGCAGGAAATACGGGTCGTTCCAGTACAGCCGGTCGATGTCCTTTTCATCGACGAAGCGGTCGATATCGATGGTGCGGGTGCTTTCCAGCCGCACGTCTTCGATCTCTTCGTCGGTGACCACGACATAGCGGTCCTTCTCGATCTCATAGCCCTTGACGATGTCGTCACGGTCGACCGGGCCGGTCTCCGGATCGGTGGGGATCATGCGGATGCGGTTGTGGGTGGTTTTGTGCAGCATGTTGAAATGCACCTCGCCGCCACTGGCAGTGGCGGTGTAGAGGGCGACGGGACAGGTCACCAGCGACAGACGTAGGTGGCCCTGCCAGGTGGGACGCGAAGCCATGGGCGCTGGCCCTCCAAGTGTTGGTGACCGGAACGCGCGGATGCGGCCGATCGTTCAGCGGAGCCGGTCTTGAGCCAGCCTATCACGGTCGATGCGCGCGGCCATCGCTGCCCGACGCCGACCTTGCGCCTGCGCCGCGCCCTGGAGACGGCCGAGATCGGGGCCTGCGTCCGGCTTTTGGCCGACGACCCCATGGCCCGGATCGATGTGCCGCTGTTCGTGCGCGAGGCCGGCCACAAGCTGATCGAAGCCGGTGAAACCGACGCCGGGCTCAGTTTTTTGGTGCGGAAGCTTTCTTCGCCCTTGCCGGACGACGCGCCGGCGCCGGCTTGATCGCCAGCTCGAGCTCGGTGGCCAGGGCGCCGCCGAAAAAGACCGCGTTCACGTTCCAGGACAGCCAGACCAGCATGACCACGACCGCGGCCACCGAGCCGTACATGGCCGCGATATGGGCGAACTGCCGGACATAGACCGCGCTGGCCCAGGATGCCGCCAGCGACAGAGCCGCCGCGGCTACGCCGCCGAATAACGACGGCCGCCAGGGGGTCGGCTCGCTGGACATGGCGAAGCGGTAAATCAGGGTCAGGCCGACAGTCAGGCCGAGCGAGGCCCAGGTCCATTCGCTGTAGAATATGCCCAGGTGCAGCGGCACGTGCAGGTCGGCGCGCACCACCCGGATGGCCAGGAACAGGCCCGAGGTGACGGTGAGCAGGGCGAAGGCGGCGATCAGGGCGAACAGGGCCAGCAGGTTGAAGCTGACAAATCCCCTTGGCGTCTCCTCGTCATGGATAAAGGTGAGCCCGGCGATCAGGGCCTTGAAGCCGCGATGCGCCGCATAGAGACCGATGACCAGGGCGATGCCGCTCTGGATCGAGACCAGGCGGATCGGGGCCTGGGCCAGACGCATGAGTTCGTTCTGGAACAGGGCGAAGGCGCCGGGCGGCATCAGCTGGGCGAAGGCGTCGGCCTGGCTCAGCGCCTGCTCAGGGGTAAGCAGCACGCTGTAGATGCCGATCAGGATGGCCAGGGCCGGAAAGACCGCCAGCAGGGCGAAGAAGGAGACCCCGCCGGTATAGAGCATGACGTCGCGGCCCCAGAGCCGCTTCAGCGCCCGCCACAGCAGTTGCGCCAAGCGCAGGGCCCAATGGATCGGGTTGTCGTCGAGCGCCTGGATGGAGGGCTGGTCCATGGCCTGCACATAGCCGGCGTCGCGGCTTTGTCGACGCTCAAAATGCAGAACGGCGCGTCGCCGATCTCGGGCGACGCGCCGCACTTAGGGACAGCTGCGGTCCCCAAACCAATCGCCGCCTGGAGGGACGGGGAGAAGGCGACGACCGGTCAGCGCGGGATAATGGCCGAAAATGCTGAACCGAGCCTGAACGGTTGCGAAGATTCGGTTCAGAGCGCGCCGGCGGCCCGCAGGGCCTCGATGGCCGACGGCGCGAAGCCCCAGTCGGACAGGGCCGCTTCGTTGTCCGCGCCGATGGCCGGCGGCGGCGCCTGGATCGCGCCACGAGTCGCTGAAAAACGCGGCGCCGGGGCCGGCTGGACGACGCCGTCGATGGTGACGAAGGTTTCGCGCGCGGCGTTGTGCGGATGGGTCGCGGCCTCCTTCAGCCCCATGACCGGGCCGAAACAGACGTCGGTGCCCTCCATCAGCGCGGTCCATTGGTCGCGGGTCTTGGTCTTGATGACGGCGGCGAGCTTGGACTTCAGTTCCGGCCAGTCGTCGCGGCTCATCTGCAGCTTGAACTGGGGATCATCCAGCCCAGCCTTTTCAAGCAGCAGCGCGTAGAATTGCGGCTCGATCGAGCCCAGCGACACCCACCGGTCGTCCTTGCACTGATAGGTCCCGTAGAAGTGCGCGCCGCCGTCGAGCAGGTTGGCTTCGCGCCCCTCGCGCCAGGCGCCCGAGGCCAGCATGCCGTAGAACATCGACATCAGCGACGCCGAGCCGTCGGTCATGGCGCAGTCGACCACCTGGCCCTGGCCAGTGGCGCGGGCGCTGATGATTCCGGCCAGCAACCCGAACGCCAGATAGAGCGCGCCGCCGCCGAAATCGCCGACCAGGTTCAGCGGCGGGATCGGCTTGTCGTCCAACCCGATCGCCGCCAAGGCGCCGGTGGCGATATAGTTGATGTCGTGACCGGCGGCCTGGGCCAGCGGCCCGAACTGGCCCCAGCCGGTCATGCGGCCGAAGACCAGCTTCGGATTGCGCTTCAGGGCGACCTCGGGACCGAGGCCCAGCCGCTCCATGACGCCCGGCCGGAAGCCCTCGAAGGCCGCGTCGGCGCCCTCCATCAGGGTCAGGCAGGCCTCGACCGCCTCGGGCGTCTTCAGATCGAGCGCGACAGAACGCCGCCCCCGCGCGGTGACGTCGAACTTCGAACCGCGCCCGCCGCCCTTGCGATCGATGCGCACCACGTCGGCGCCCAGGTCGGAAAGCAGCATGCCGCAGAACGGTCCGGGCCCGATGCCGGCGAACTCGACGATCTTCACGCCTGAGAGGGGACCCTTGCCCATGTCATCTTATCCAAGGTTTGCGCGGGCTTTTGAACCGCTACCGCGACCCAGCGCCTCTGCTATGGTTGCCGAGGGCCGAGTCTTGCGAGCAAGCTAGTCCAGTTGCCGCGCGCCGGAAACGGCGCCGCAGCGTCAAGTCGAGAGGGGAGATTTTTGTCGGTCCACGCGCGCGTTCTGATTGTCGCCCGAGACGATGCCCTGGCCGGCCCCCTCGCCGAGGGGCTGGATCGGCTTGGCTGGCGCACCGTCACCGCGCGCGGCCCCTATGCGGCCCTGGCCGCCCTGGCCGACATGGAGATCGAGGCGGCCATTGTCGACGCCACCGCCGGTCCGCAGGACGCCCCCACCCTCGCGCGGCGGTTGAAGGCCGCCTACGCCCCGCGCCGCCTGCCGGTGATCGCCATCGGCGAGCCGGAGCCGGGCATGCCGGCCGACAATGTCGACCTGACGCTGGCCCCGCCGCTGCATCCGGCGCAAGCCGCGCTCAGACTGGAATCGCTGGTGCGCATGGCCATCGCCGAGGAGGAGTTCGAGCTCAGGCTGGAAACCTTCGCCGAGCGCGGCCGCCGGCTCGACCTGCCGGTCGAGGCCGCCAGCCCGCTGAAGATCCTGGCGGTCGGCGAGCCCGCGCCGGAATTCCTCGCGCTCTCCAACGCCTTGGCCCGCGTCGGCGCCGAGGTGGTGGGCGCCTTCACCGCCTATACGGCCTTCGACTATCTGCATGAGCGCAACTTCGACGCCGTCGCCCTCTGGGCCGGCGACAACCAGGCCGAGGCGTTGTCCATCGCCACCGGCATGCGGCGCAATACCCGGCTCTATCACGTGCCCGCCCTGCTCTATCTGCAGAGCCCGGCGCAGATCGGCATCGCCGAGGCCTATCACCGCGGCATTTCCGACTTGGCCACGCCGGAGACCCCGCCGATCGAGACCGCCAAACGGGTCATCGAACTGGCCGCCGCCTATCGCCGCCAGAACGCCATCCGCCATGCGCTGGAAAAGGCGCGCAGCTCCGGCCTGATGGACGCGCCGACGGGGCTCTTCACCCGCGACCTGTTCGCCGCCCACCTGGCGCGCCTGGTCAATGCCAGCCGGCTGCGGCACCGGCCGCTGTCGCTCTGCGTGCTGCGCGTCGCCGACCGGCCGGAACTGGCCATCGCGCGCAAGGGCGGCTGGCTCGACCGCGCCGTGCCGCAGATCGGCTCGATGATCGGCCGGCTGATCCGCGTCGAGGACACCGCCGCCCGTCTCGGTCCCGAGGTCTTCGCGCTGGCCCTGCCCGCCACCAATGAGGCGGCGGCCCGCGCGGCCGGCGAGCGCATCTGCGCCGTCATCGCCTGCACCGCCTTCGACGCCGGCGAGAACCGCCCGCCCTTCGTGGTCGAGTTTGACATCGGCGTCGCCGAGGTTGAGGCCGGCGAAAACGCCGCCCACGCACTCGAACGCGCCGCGGCCACCGCCCTGCAGCTCAAGGCGGGCTAAACCGGAGTTCCGCGTGCCCAGCCAGTACGGACCGCTTCTTCCCTATCTCATCCCCGTCCTGATCCTGCTCTTGATCCTCCGCCGCGGCATGACGGCGCGGAAGATCAAGATCGAGCGCATGTGGGTCATGCCGGCCCTGCTGGTCTTCGCCGGCGCCTCGATGTTCGCTTCAGCCCACATTCCAGGGGTTATGATCATCGGCGAACTCGCCGCGGCCCTGGTCGCCGGCGCGGTAGTCGGCTGGTATCGCGGCCGGCTCACCCACATCACTATCGACCCGGCCACCCACGACCTGACCAGCAAGACCTCGCCGGTGGGCGTCGTGCTGATCGCGGTGCTGTTCGCCGCCCGCTACGGCATCCGGCTGGCCTTTCCCGATGCCGGCTACGGCCACGGATCCCTGGCCAGCCAGGCCGGCGCCATCGCCGACGCGCTCACCCTGTTCGGCATCGGCGCCATGGTGGTCCAGCGTCTGGAGATGTGGCTGCGCTGCCGTCGCCTGCTGGCCGAGGCGCAGATCAACACCCCCAAAAGAGGGTAAGTCCGCCGGCCGCGATGTGGTTCAGTCGCGGCCATGTCCAAGTCAAACCCTCTGCGCCTCGCCACAGCCCTCATCGCCGGATCGATCCTGGCCGGCTGCCACGCCCATGGCGATACGGCCGTCTCGACGGTGGATCACGGCGTCACAATCGCCTTCACCCGACACATGACCGCGATGTCGACGGTGCAGCTGAGCTTCAAGAACGGCTCGCCCGACCCGGTCTGCCTCAGCCCCTCATCCTTCGATCCCGCGACGTTCACGGTGAAGACCGACAAGGGCGTGGTGAAAAGCGTCACGCCTGTCAGCCCCACCACCGACGCCTGCACGGTGCTGGCCCCCGGCGCCGAGCAGTCCCGCTCTGTCGAGGCGGGCCAAGGCTTCTCGCGCCTGGAGCTGCAGACCGGCGCAGTCTGCTACAACTACGCCTTCAGCCAGTCCCCGGCCGGACCAGCCGCCTGGCAGGCCTCCGGGACCATCTGCGAATAGGCGCGCGCCGGCCCGCCACGGCGAGAGTTCTGAGCAGTCCGCCTCTGGCTTTCGGCTAACCCCGTGCCGATATAGGCTCAGCCGGAACCCAACTCAGAGAGATCCCCATGACGCTGGCGATTGGCGACACCGCCCCAGATTTCGAGGCCGAGACCACGGCTGGTCCCATCCATTTCCACGACTGGCTGGGTGATAGCTGGGGCCTGTTCTTTTCCCATCCCAAGGACTTCACCCCGGTCTGCACGACCGAGCTGGGCGCGGTGGCGCGGCTGAAGCCCGAATGGGACAAGCGCAACGTGAAGCCGATCGGCATCAGCGTCGATCCGGTCGACGCCCACGGCAAGTGGGCCGCCGATATCGCCGAGACGCAAGGAACCGCGCCCAACTTCCCGATGATCGGCGATCCGGAGCTGAAGGTGGCCAAACTCTACGGGATGCTGCCCGCCGCCGCCGGCTCCAGCTCGGAAGGCCGCACCGCCGCCGACAACCAGACGGTCCGCAACGTCTTCATCATCGGCCCGGACAAGAAGATCAAAACCATCCTGGTCTATCCCATGACCGTGGGCCGAAATTTCCAGGAAATCCTACGGATCATCGACAGCCTGCAACTGGGCGCCAAGCACCGCGTCGCCACGCCCGCCGACTGGAAACAGGGCGACGACGTGATCATCGCCGGTTCGGTCAGCAACGACGAGGCGAAGACCCTCTATCCCGGCGGCTGGAAATCACCCAAGCCCTACCTGCGCATCGTCCCGCAGCCGAAATAGAGGCCGTTCAGACCGTCTGGGGGACGGCGGCTTCGAGGCGCGCGCTTTCGGCCCAAAGTCTCGCCGCCGCGTCGTCATCCCGCGCCTCCGGGCTCGGTGTCTCCGGCCTGTCCCGATAGAAATAGAGGCCGCTCATCGAGGCAACCTCGGGCGAAGACGCCAGGTAGACGATGGTCCCGGCGCCCTTGGCTGGACTGATCGCACCCAGCTTGGCGATCGGCATGACCGCCTGCAGCAGGCCGCCGGACCCGTCCCCGAAACGGGTGGCCACGAAGCCTGGATGCAGGCAGTTGGCGGTGACGCCGCTGCCCTGCAGGTGGCGGGCGAGTTCGCGGGTGAACAGGATGTTGCAAAGCTTCGAGCGCCCATAGACCTGGAAACCGGAATAGGCGCGCTCGGACTGCAGATCGTCGAAATCAAGTTTCGCGCCCTGGTGCGCCCCGGACGCCGTATTGACGATCCGCGCCGGCGTCGACCCCGCCAGCGTCGGCATCAAGGCTTCGGTCAGAACGAAATAGGCCATGTGATTGACGGCGAAGGTCATCTCCAGGCCGTCCGGCGAAAGCCGCCGCCGGTTGAACAGCGCGCCGGCGTTGTTGATCAGGACATCGACGCGCGGCTCGGCCGCCGCGATCTCCCGCCCGACCCGCCGGGTCTGCCCAATGCTGGCGAGGTCGGCATAGACCGCACGGTGGGCGACGCCCGGCCCGGCCCGGCAGATGTCCGCCAGGGCCTGGGCGACTCGAGCCCGGTCGCGGGCGATCAGGACAATCCGCGCGCCTTGCCGGGCCAATTCCGTCGCCGCGACCTGGCCGATGCCGGACGTGCCGCCGGTGATCACAACCACCTTGCCGTCCATCATGCGTCTCCCGTCTCGCCGCCGCCCGCGCCGGTTCGATCCCTGCCTAGGCCGCCCCCGCCATGCGCGCCAGTTCGGCGAGGATGCGTTCGGCGGCGTTCAGCCGGGCGTCGGGGGTTTCCCATTCGCCCTTGATCAGCACGGTCTGGTCGGGGCGGAAACGCCACAGCACCGCGTTCTTCTGGATATAGGCGACCAGGGCCGTCGGGTGGGCGAAATTGTTGTCGCGGAAGCTGACCACCGCGCCCTTCGGGCCGACGTCGATCTTGGCCACATTGGCCTGGCGGCAGAGGCCCTTGATGGCGACGATCTTGAGCAGCTGGCCGGTTTCCTCCGGCAGCGGCCCGAAGCGGTCGATCATCTCGGCGGCCAGGGCCTCGCGGTCCTCCGGCCGTTCGGCGTCGGACAGGCGGCGATAGAGGGCCAGCCGCACGTTCAGGTCGGGCACATAGTGTTCGGGGATCAGCACCGCCGCGCCGGTATTGATCTGCGGCGACCAGCCCCGGTCGATACTGATCTCCTCACCGCCGGACTTGGTGCGGATCTCGGCGACCGCGTCCTCCAGCATCTGCTGGTAGAGCTCGACGCCGATCTCACGGATATGGCCGGACTGTTCCTCGCCGAGCAGATTGCCGCCGCCGCGAATGTCCAGGTCGTGGCTGGCCAGCTGGAAGCCGGCGCCCAGGCTGTCGAGCGACTGCATGACCCTGAGACGCTTCTCCGCCGAGATGGTCAGCTGCTTTTCCGGCGCCGTGGTCAGATAGGCATAGGCGCGGGTCTTGGCCCGCCCGACCCGGCCGCGCAGCTGGTAGAGCTGGGCCAGGCCGAACATGTCGGCGCGGTGGATGACCAGCGTGTTGGCGGTCGGGATGTCCAGGCCGGACTCGACGATGGAGGTTGAGAGCAGCACGTCGTAGCGACCGTCATAGAAGGCGCTCATCACGTCTTCCAGCTGGGTGGGCGGCATCTGCCCGTGGCCGGTGACGAACTTCACCTCCGGCACATGATCGCGCAGGAAGCGCTGGATGTCGGGCAGGTCCTTGATGCGCGGCGCGACCATATAGGCCTGGCCGCCGCGGTATTTCTCGCGCAGCAGCGCCTCGCGGATGACCACCGGATCGTGCGGGGTGATGTAGGTGCGCACCGCCAGCCGATCGATCGGCGGGGTGGCGATGATCGACATCTCGCGGATGCCGGAAAGCGCCATCTGCAGGGTGCGGGGGATCGGCGTGGCCGACAGGGTCAGCACGTGCACCTCGGCGCGCAGGGCCTTCAGCGCCTCCTTGTGCTTGACCCCGAAATGCTGCTCCTCGTCGACCACCACCAGGCCCAGGTCGGCGAACTGCACCTGTTTCGACAGCACCGCGTGGGTGCCGACGACGATCTCGACCTCGCCCTTTTTCAGCGCCTCGCGGGTCTTGGTCGCCTCCTGCGACGGGACCATGCGCGACAGCCGCGTCACCCGCACGGGCCAGCCATGGAAGCGCTCGGTGAAGGTGGTGAAGTGCTGCCGCGCCAGCAGCGTGGTCGGGCAGACCACGGCGACCTGCCGGCCGCTCATGGCCACCACGAAGGCGGCGCGCAGGGCCACCTCGGTCTTGCCGAAGCCGACGTCGCCGCAGATCAGCCGGTCCATCGGATGGCCCGAGGCCAGGTCGGACAGCACGTCGCCGATCGAGGAGAGCTGGTCGTCGGTCTCCTCATAGGGGAAGCGGGCGCAGAACTCGTCGAACAGGCCGGCCGGCGGGTCGATTTCCGGCGTGACCTTCAGCGCGCGGGCGGCGGCGATGGCGATCAGGCCCTCGGCCATTTCGCGCAGGCGTTCCTTGGCCCGCGCCCGACGCGCCTGCCAGGCCGCGCCGCCCAGCCGGTCGAGCTGCACGCCCTCGGCGTCGGAGCCGTAGCGGCTGAGCAGGTCGATATTCTCGACCGGCAGATAGAGCTTGGAATCGCCGAAATACTGGATCTCGAGGCAGTCGTGCGGCGCGTCCTGCACCTGCAGCGTCTTCAGGCCCTCGTAGCGGCCGATGCCGTGGTCGATATGCACGACCAGGTCGCCCGGCGTCAGCGACGAGGCCTCGGCGAGGAAGTTCTGCGCCCGGCGCCGGCGGCCCGAGCGCACCAGCCGGTCGCCCAATATGTCGGTCTCGGAAATGACCGCGAGGTCGGCCGTCTCGAAGCCCGCATCCAGCGGCAGCACCACCCCCTGCGGCCGTTTGGGGTTGGCGGCCAGGGCCGTCGGCCAGTCCGCGGCCGGGCTGATGTCCTTCAGCCCGTGGTCGGCCAGCATATGGCCCAGCCGATCGGACGAGCCTTCCGACCAGGAGGCGAACAGCACCCGCTTGCCAGCGGCGCTCAGCTTGCGCGCATGGTCGGCGGCGGCCTCGAACAGATTGACGCTGTCCATGGCCCGCTCGGCCGCGAAGTTCCGGCCCAGCCGCGCGCCCATGTCGACGACGTTGCTTGTGTCTTCCAGGTCGAATGGCGTGAAGCGCCGCGACGGCCGCGCCGCGACCTCGCGGTCCCATTCCATCGGGGTCAGGTAGAGGGCGTCGGGCGGCAGAGCGTGATAGGAGCCGTGCGCCTTGTCGGCCTCCTGGCGGGCCTCGAAGGCGTCGGCGATCATGGCCAGGCGCTCGTCGCGGGCCGCGACGGCCAGATGATCCATGCCGATCAGGGCGTCGTCGCCCAGGTAGTCGAACAAGGTCTCCAGCTTCGGATAGAACAGCGGCAGGAAATGCTCCATGCCGCCGCGCCGGCCGCCCTCGCTGATGGTGGCGTAGAGCGGGTCCTCGCCCGACGCCCCGAAGGCCGCGGCATAGCCCTGCCGGAAGCGCGCGATGCTGGCGGCGTCGAGCAGAGCCTCGGAGACGGGCAAGAGTTCGATGGTCTTCAGCTGCCGCGTCGAGCGTTGCGAGACCGGATCGAAGGCGCGGATGGATTCCAGCGTGTCGCCGAACAGGTCGAGCCTGACTGGCTCCTCGGCGCCCGGCGGAAAGACGTCGATCACTCCGCCACGTACGGCGAACTCGCCGCGCTCGGAGACCGTCGAGGCGCGCGCATAGCCGTTGATGGCGAAATAGCGCTCCAGGCTGGCGAGATCGACCTCCTGCCCCGATCGGGCCGCATAGCTGGCCTGCATCAGGGTGGCGCGCGGCGGCACGCGCTGGGACAGGGCCGGGGCCTGGGTGACCACCAGCCGCGGCTTGTCCGAGCCGGCCTCATGGGCCAGCCGCGATAAAGCCGCCATCCGCCGCGCCGCCGCGCCCGGCGACGGGCCCATGCGGTCGTAGGGAAGGCAGTCCCAGGAGGGGAAAAGGATGATCTCGATCTCGGGCGCGAAGAAGCGCATGGCCTCGATGAAGGCCTGGGCCCGGCCGCCGTCGCGGGCGACAAAAGCCGCCAGTCCGCCCCGCGCGCGGACGATGTCGGCCATGACCAGGGCGTCGAACCCTTCCGGCGCACCGACGAGTTCAAGCGCGCCGCGCTCGCGCGCGACGTTCTTCAGATCGGCCGGTCCCGTCATCACGTCGGTCAAGCGCGCGTATGGTCTCCGTGCGGCCCCGGCAATTTGAACCGGAAGGCGCGTATCTGTTCCAGCAAAGGCCCCTGGAAGGCCGGGGGCGCTTCCGCCTGGCCGACGATCCAGCTCCACAGGTCGTTGTCGACCTGGTCGAGAAGAACCTCGAACGTCTCGAGTTCGTCCGGGTTCATCGTCGCCAGGTTGGCGTCGGCGAAACCGCCAAGCACCAGGTCGGCCTCGCGAAAGCCGCGCCGCCAGGCCCGGTAGCGCAGTTTTTCAAGGCGGGGGTCGGCCATGGGAAGGCGCATATAGAACCTCCGCGCACGCGCCGCCACCCGCGCTATGATCTGCGTCGCCATGCGTCCCGAGATTCTCTTCCCGCTGTTTGCGCCGGCCACGTCGTTGAAAGGCGTCGGGCCGAAGCTCGCCCCGCTGGTCGAGCGGCTGGCCGGTCCGCTGGTGCGCGACGTGCTCTTCCTGGGCCCGAACCGGGTGGTCCATCGCGGCCTGACCACGGTCGCCGAGGCGCTGGAAGGCGAGGACCAGACCTTCCTGGTCACCGTCGACGCCCATCTGCCGCCCGGACGCGCCGGCCTGCCCTATCGCATCCGGGTGTTCGACGGCACGGGCTTCATCACCCTGACCTGGTTCAAGGGCGGCGGGCCGCACCTGGCGCGGCAGCATCCACAAGGCGCGCAGCACGCGGTCAGCGGCCGGGTCGAGCGCTATATGGGGGGCTTGCAGATGGCCCATCCCGACTATCTGGTCGACGCCGATCGGCTGAGCGACATCCCCGAGTTCGAGGCCATCTATCCGGCCAGCGGCGATCTGCATGCCCGCGTCGTGCGCCGCCTCGCCCAGGAGGCTCTGGAGCGCGCGCCGGAACTGCCCGAATGGCAGGACGCGGCTTGGCTGGCGCGGGAGAAGCTGCCGGGTTGGCGCGCGGCGATCGAGGCCTTTCACAGCCCGCGGTCCGACGACGATCTCTCGCCCCATACCCCGCATCGTCGCCGGCTGGCCTATGACGAGCTGTTCGCCCACCAGCTGGCGCTGGCCCAGCGCAAGGCCGGCCGCAAGGCCGAACCCGCCGCCGTAATCGTCGCCAGCCAACTCTCCGAAAAGGCCGAACGCGCCCTGCCCTTCCGCCTGACCGGCGCGCAGATTCGCAGCCTGAGCGAGGTGCGCGGCGACCTTGCCTTCGGCCAGCGCATGTCGCGGCTGCTGCAGGGCGATGTCGGGGCCGGCAAGACCGTGGTCGCCATGCTGGCCATGGCCGATGTGGCCGCCGCGGGCCTGCAGTCGGCCCTGATGGCGCCCACCGAGATCCTGGCGCGGCAGCATTTCGACACCCTTGCCGGGCCGCTTAGCGCCCAGGGCATCCAGACCGTGCTGCTCACCGGCCGCGATCGCGGCGCGGCGCGAATGGAAAAGCTCATGGCCCTGGCCTCCGGCGACGCCGCCGTGGCCGTCGGCACCCATGCGCTCTTCCAGGACGATGTGACCTTCAAGGCGCTGGCCCTGACCGTCATCGACGAACAGCACCGGTTCGGGGTCTCCGAACGCCAGCGACTGTCGGACAAGGGCCCGGCCGCGCACCTGCTGGCCATGTCGGCGACGCCGATCCCGCGCACCCTGGAACTGACCGTCTATGGCGCCCTCGAGGTGTCGCGGTTGGACGAAAAACCGCCGGGCCGCAAACCGGTGGCCACCCGCGCGGCGCCGACCACACGGCTGGAGGAGGTCACCGCCCGCCTGACCCGGGCCGTCGCCGGCGGCGCCCAGGCCTTCTGGATCTGCCCGCTGGTCAGCGACTCCGAGGACAGCGCCCTGGCCGCCGCCGAGGCGCGCGCCATCGTGCTGAAACGCTTGCTCGGCCCCAAGGTCGGCCTGGTGCATGGCCGCCTGCCGCCGACGGAAAAGGACACGGTGATGGCCGACTTCGCCGCCGGAACGCTGAGCGTGCTGGTCGCCACCACGGTGGTCGAGGTGGGCGTCGACGTGCCGGCCGCCTCGATCATGGTCATCGAACAGGCCGAACGCTTCGGCTTGGCCCAGCTGCACCAGCTGCGCGGCCGGGTCGGCCGCGGCAAGGCCGATAGCTCCTGCGTACTGCTCTACGATGCGCCGCTCAGCGCCGTGGCCCAGGCCAGGCTCGACATTCTGCGCCGCACCGACGACGGGTTCGTCATCGCCGAAAAGGACCTTGAGCTGCGTGGCGGCGGCGATCCGCTCGGCCTGAAACAGAGCGGTTTCCCCGCCTATCGCCTGGCCGACCCCGTAGCCCACCGCGACCTGATCGCCGTCGCCGCCGACGACGCCCGACTGGTCCTGGCCCGCGACCCCGAGTTGAAGAGCGAACGCGGCAAGGCCATCCAGGTCCTGCAGGCCCTGTTCGACTGGCGCCCCGACGGCAGCGCCAGCGCGGCGGGCTGAGCTTGCCGTTCGGCCCCGGCCGCGCAACAAGATCAGCTAACGAACGGGAGGTCAGCGTGAGCCAGGACAAAGCCGCCAACGTGACGCTGGTCCGCGACGGCCGCGTCGCCCTCGTCACCATCAAGCGCGGCGACCGGCTGAACGCGCTGTCGCGCGATGTGATGACCGAATTGACGGACATTGCGCGCGAGCTGCGCGGCGACACCTCGACCAGTTCCGTCGTGCTTAGCGGCGATCCGGTCTTTTCCGCCGGCGCCGACCTGAGCGATCGCAAGCTCGGCATCGGGGCCGAGGTCCCGCTGATCGAACGGCGCGAGGCGCTGCGCATCGGGCCGGACATGTGCGCGGCCTGGGAGGCGATCGACCAGACCACCATCGCCGCGATTGAGAGCTTCTGCATCGGTGGGGCGCTGGCCCTGGTCGCGGCCTGCGACTTCCGCATCGCCGGGCGCGGGGCGCATTTCCGCCTGCCGGAGATCCCGCTGGGCATGAATATGAGCTGGGGAACCCAGCCGCGCCTGGTCAATCTGATCGGGCCGTCACGCGCCAAGCAGCTGACCATATTCGGCGAGCGCGTGCCGGCCGAACAGGCCGAGGCCTGGGGCCTGGTCGACGTCGTCACCGAGGACGGCGGCGCGCTGGCTG
>ODAK010003127.1_pt1 | contig 17258 bp, 12 predicted proteins | sample 1539591 | NCBI WGS metagenome assembly ODAK01 (sample SAMEA3539303, study PRJEB22396) | soil metagenome | biome: tundra; feature: field; material: soil | place: USA | collected 2010-05 | depth 0.15 m
CACCTAAACCGTCGCGCCACCCCTCGACTTCACCTCATTGAGAATTTCAGGCCCGCCGTGTACCTCAGTTTCGCGATTCAGGCCGTTGCGCTTGTGGTAAAAGTGGCTCCGCACTGCGGGCACTTCACCTGGCCGAAGGTCGGCCGTTGAATCTCGGCTGGCGGAAATCTGGTAGCCGCAATGCGGGCAAGGCGTGGCGAGCGACGCTCTCACTTTTTCGAGATTGATCTTCCGGCGGGCGGGCATTCGGGGATTCTAGAGCGAAGCGAGCTTGCCGTCAGGCAACGTTCTGCGCGGCGTGTTGATGGTGATAAGCTGGCGCGATGGATGTCTATTCTTTGCACCCGTGGCTCTATCAATTGCGTCATCCGTGGCATTGGCTTACTTATGGCCAGAACGCCACAGCGTTCGGAATATTCTTGGCTACGGCTGTCAATTTGCTGGCCGTCTATGTGCTGTTCCGAACCCTTGCCACAGTGAATAGGCAGGCACAGGCGGCGGATCGTCAGGCGGAGGCCGCCGAGGCTCAGGCCGAAGTAGCCCGAAAACAAACCGAAGTCATGGACGCGCAACTCAAGTTCCAGCAAAAAATGGACGCAAAACTAGAGCGGGAAAATGTATTTCGCCTTGCCGCCATAGTACAGGCGAGCCTTAGTGAGCTGGAATCAAGGCTTGGTCGGCTTCAAATGTCGGCGTTGACTCAAGCTGACCACAATGACGTGGCCCACCTTTTCGACATGCTTGCACGAGCCGTCTCCGAGTGCCAGACGGCGGCGCTGCTCTCTATCCAACTCTTACCTGCGCGAAAGAACAACCTCATTCATTACTGCGACGATCTGGCTACTCTCACTCGGACTGGCCGAATGGTTGAGGACTTCCACAAAGTCAAAGCCCTGAGAGCCAAGTATGCAGACTTGATTTTCTGCCTGACGCTGGGGGGATTTGATGACGTTCCCGAAAGTAGCGCCTAGAAAAAATCGTCCCGTGTACCTCGCGAGTACCTCAGTTTCGCGATTCAGGCCATTTTAGCGATTGTGGCTGCATCGCCTGGCAAGGAAATCCTAGAATCTCGCGCAGGATGCCCCGCATTTGCAATTTGCGGCCTGCTGGCAGCGTTGCGCGCATCCGGCCGGGTCTACGGTTGAGGTGGGGGTGTAGCAAAATCCCCTCAATGCGTATTACCCACCGATGCTGCGAGGTCCTGCAAATCAGGGACGCAGCCTTGAAGGCTGGACGAAAAACCCCAACTGTCATTGTGATCGATGCGCGCCCCACTCCGTCCGGATCCAAGCGTTAGGCTCGGATGTTGCCGGTCACATTGTGTGGGGGGGGGTTCATATTCCATCCCGTGGTGTTCTCACCCCCTCATCGCTTTGACGGGAGAAGGGAAGGAGATGATCTCAGAGACACGTAATTAAGTAGTAAACATGAAAGTAAATGTAAAATTTGCTGAACTGTAGACGCTCATCTCTGCTCTGCCTCAGATCAACTCCTCACAACTCAGCTCATTCGTGTCTGAATCGGGGCGTTCCCTTTGTTGTCGTGCGCAGGGGGCTCGCTAGCGGGGGGGAGAGGGGGTTGAGTGGAGATGGGTGAATTTTGAGTTGTACTGAGACGCCGGAGGGTGAGGGATTGATGGGGTGGCGCGCTTGCGAATGCGGGATTTAATACTGATGACCCCGTTAGGATTTAAGTGCTGTACGTCTGCCAGTAAGTCATTTAATAATAATAGAGCAACACATCCTGGATAACTGTGAAAGTGAATGTGTAAGTTTTGAAGATTTCCACAACGACGGTCCAATTACGCCAACTGGCTTAGAGAGCGCTCGGCGGAGCGTCGAACAAGAGAACTTCGGTCAGTGGCCAGCGTTTCAAGAGCTTTTTGAACGTCTTGTCCTCCTATTTCCCCGAGGGCCCACGCAACCGTCGCTCTTACTCGAAAGTGGACGTCGTCAGCAGCAGAAAGCAAGCTGGCGACCGCATCAAAGTCTTGCAGGAAACCGCACGATTCAGCTGCGGCACGTCGAACCCTCCATTCTTGATCTCGTTCAAGGGCATTTCTGAGATCAGGGCCGAAGTCCGAGCCACCCAGCACACCGATAGCCTCTGCCGCAGCAGTTCGCGCAAACAAGCTCGGATCGTGAATGAGTACCGTTTGAACGGCATTGATCGCCAGTTCCGTACCTAAGTGCCCCAGGGCTTCCGTGGCCGCATACCTTACCATGAAGTGCTGTCGTAGATCCGTTGCCAACCTGACAAGAGTTCCTGTGGCGCTCTTCAGGCCCAACTCGCCCGTTGCTTCAGCCGCGGCCCTCCTGGTCCTCCATTCATTACTCCTCAACGAGGACTGCAAAAGCTCGGTGAGTTCGCGGTCCGAGATGGAGGTTCCGGCGAGATGTCGGAGTACGTCGATAATTTCGCGACGAATGCTTCCCTCCTGAATCGGAAGATCTCGTACAACAGCGCGTGCCGACTGCACATCCCCGAGCTTGGCAAGTGAAAAATTGATGATTCTTTTTCGCCGACCGTGGGTTGAAACTCTCGCAACTTTGAGTGCCTTGATCGCCTGCCCTCTGAACCTAGAACCAGCGCGCGCTAGCGAATGTGAAGCTGTAATGGCGACAATATCGTCTTCGTCCTGCAAAAGCGTGAGTAAAGGCTCAATCTCAGCTTTTCGGGCATATTCGCCCAAACGAAATGCTACTTCTGCGCGAACGGCAGCCGACTCGTCGGTTACGAGCCTCTTTAATGCTGTGAGAATCAGGTCAAAATAGCTCTCATCCAAATCGGCCAAGCCAGCAACGCCCGCCTTTCTGACGTGCACGAGATTATTGAAAAGTGCCTGGATGGTAGCCGCGGGTAGGCGTTGCAAAGTGGGGCTAAAGAGAAACTCATTTCCTTGTTCAGAAATCTTCAACTGAACTCCAAATGGATACTGAACAACACGCAAGCGCCGCTTACGGAGCCGTCTCGGCACGTCATTCTTTATGAACGCGGATAGGTCGGATGCCCGAAATCGGCCTCGCTCGTCGGTGTCAATCGGAGCCCAACCCTGCAACCCAGTTACTAGTGATTCTGTAAAGAAGGAGTGGCCCTTTCCGCCCTCATCTAGAACCGGATCTCCGCCACGACCGGCAACGATCGCATATGCGCTTTTCACTCGTTGCTTGTTTGGAGCATCTGCCTTTACTTGCATCCCTGCATAGCACGCATCGAAGGCATATAAAATGTGCGCGCCGCCAAAGGTTTCCTCAAGACGCCGAATTTCAGTTCCTGTTACAACAGTGTCCCAATCAGGGGTACCTTTCCTGATCCGTGCACCAACTGGTGCCAGAAACCATGTGCGCCTGCGTTTCAACTTCGCGACATCCGCGTGGCCAGCAAAGAAAAACAATAGCTGATCAGAGTTGCCGGGTTTCCATTTGCGTATCTTGTTGACTATCGTGTCGATTAGCTCAGTGCGCGTTGCCGCGCTATCGAAGAGGGCGACTATTTTGGCAGGATTAACACCAAATTCTTGAACCAGAAGTCTTCGAACGAGTCCGACGTCTTCAACTGAGTTCCGAAGAGGAGCGAGACTCCGGTAGTTGTCAATTCCAACAAGAATGGCCCAAGTCTCGATGTCACTCATCGGAAGGATTCCCGTGTCGCGGAAAACTCGCAATTGTCATCATGCTTTCATTTCCCAATAGTGTCCGTTAGGGTGTGACTGCTGGCGGAGACCGTGGCGTCCTGCGGGAGGGGCTCCCCTCATAAGATAGTAAATATCGGACAGCACGGAGCGACGCGAAGAGAAGTATCCGTGAGCCATGAAGCTCGTGTCGGCCGTCGTCGCATCAACTGTATCGATTCCTTTCGCGACAATGATGTTTTTGCCCGATTCTCCCGCACGAGGCGCGTCGTGAAACTTATGTGATGCCATCAGAGCTTTATCACGAGACGAGGCATAGAGCGTCACCCGACTGGCAAACGCCTGTATCTCTGCCGCGAGTTGGAGAAATTCTCCGGAATCAATATCGGGAGCCGTAAGAACAACTTCATGCAGCACAGTCCTTCGGCCCTGTCCCTTTCGAGGAAGCGTTTCTAGAGCCCTCATTGCTATTCTGTTGCCCATGCTATGAGCCACGACATGGATGACATCGAGTTCCGACTTCGTGGCAAGCTTTTCGAGGAAGTCTCGGAAATGGTGTCGCGACCAGTCGACAGTTGCTTCATCCGCGGAATACGCACCCAGGTTCCCCTTGGACGGCCAACTGAACAGGATTGGCGCGCCTGCGAATTGAAGATCATAGGCTATCTGGGCGGTCCTGAGGACTGCGTCGTCAAAAGATGTGTTGTATCCGTGGACGAACACAAATGCTTCACGTAAACGAGCTTGGCCGGCGCGCTCAGATATCCGATGAAAAAACGCTTTGTGCGCCAGAGTTTTGCAGGAAAGGATGGCAATGTGCTTCTTGGGATTGCGCGAAAACTCGAATCTCCAAAAGCGAGGCGACTCGATCTTGCCCATCTTGTGGCCCTCAGGAATGCTGACATTACAGGTTCCATATCGGAGTTTCCCGTCGGAACAACGATCACCTGAGAAGCATGGCTTTTCTGGTAGGGCGTTGTTTCCCAACCTGTCCGTTGCGTAAAAAACCGGAACAGTGGTGTATGAATTACGACGTGCGATTCGCCGGTTTGTTCCGCTGTGTGCACTTCTAAACGTCGCAAAACGTTTCAACTGCCCCTTAGTGCTGGATCTCACGTTTTTAGTAATTCTTCGTCGTCGGCGACCGCCCAATCTGGAAATTGCATGAATCCTCGCAATTCGACTGACACGTCCGTTCGCATCCACAGCAACAGCGCGTCCGGCACTAAATAAGCGGTGGCCGGGCTTCACTACTTTCGCTCGGTAGGAGTCTTCCAGCGTGAGAGAAATTGGCCGCTGCGTGTCGAGCTTGGGGAGCCGTTTCAAGTCTCGCTGGAGTTCCACGGTCTCAAGAAGATAGTAGCTACGGCGATTCTTTACCACAATCCATTTCGGCTTCAAGCCTTCAACCAACAGCAAGGCACGTTCAATCGACGCCTCGGCATCGATTAATATGAAACTGGCATTTATCCACCGAATGCCTAACTTCGTATTCTTCATTGCGTAGAAAGCTCCCGCTGATTTTAATCACTAACATCGAAATTGTCCCCACTAAGGCATGCGTGTGCAAGTACTTAACAGGTAGCGAGGCATCCTCGCCGGCTTTCATTTCAGGCTTATACTTCTGTTTTGCAGATTGTGGATGGCCTTTGTCAGCTTTCGCAAAGTACGCGGCTTGATGGTGTTTTTTCCCTTCTTGAAGTTTATTATGGCGCACCTGGCGACTCCGGACTGGCGAGAGAGTTCGCTCCATGACGAAACCGAACAGGGACGGATCTTCCGAATGAAGTCCTGGTGAATTCCACTCTCTGGGGCCGACCATTCAGCATCGAATCGTTGTTCTTTATCTTCCTCCACCCGAAACACACACCAACTTTGCCAGTGCCTGCCAGTGCCGGGGATGCGGTCGGTAACCCTGGCGAATCCGACCCGCGTACCAGCGGGACACTCCAATCCGAGATCGAATGGCGGCTGTTGAAACGCCCGCGAGCAGTGGCTGGACTTGTTGCGAGAACACTTCGCTAGTAAGCCATGCTGGCTGCGCCGATTCATCCCATTCAGAACACGCCTGCGCGTGCCGTCGCCGCGAGACCGCGTGTTTGGCGCGAGCTTCGGGGCTGCGCGCTGCCTCACGCCCGATTCGTGCGGCATTCGCAAGACGTTCAGTCGCTCCGTCAATGGCGCAATCACCACATTTGCTACTTCGATCCTCTATCCTCTTTCCGCAGCCTCGGCAGAGATGGTCCGTCTTCGGTGCTTCTACAGCGGCTATCCAGGCCTTTCCCTTGGCTTCTGTACGTCGCTGCTGGGTTAGAGGCGTCGGGAAAACTGAATCACGCTTGCGTTCAGATTTTGTTTCTGTCCAAAGAGTTCGCGCCACGTATTCAGCCCACGGCGCAACGAGCTTGCCCCAGGTCGGTGCTGTCTCACTCAGCCTCGCACAGAGACGCGCCATCAGCCTGCAATTCCCAGTCGCAGTCTCGAAAAAATCAGCGCGGCAGAATGGTTCACGCATTATCCACGAAACTAGCCAGCTTTCCACTTCGGGACGCACCGGTTCGAGAACATCCAATGCAAGTGAATCGCGGCTGCCAGTATCGGTGTGCAAGCCGAATCCCAGACCCGGATCGAGACCCACAGCAGTCAATGCCAGTCTGGTCTCCGATTCAAGCAGCGCGAAGCAGTAATTGAGAATGCCGTGGAACGGTGTGATCGCTAATCGTGGTCCGCCCGATAGCGGGGATTGTCTACTCCCAATTTTGCGCCAGTGTTCCGGGATGCGCGGCAAGTCCATTATTGGCCAGAGCACCGTTATGTCTCGCAGAGCCCCGAAATACGCTCCTGCAGCGTTTGCTTCCAGCCAACGAATCTCGTCAACGGTCCCAGCCCGTTGGAGCTTCTCTCGAAAAGTTGCGATTGCTTGTGCTGTAGCCGAATCGTTCAGCCGCTCGTGTACTATTCGTTCTTGCCCTTGGAGTTTCGCCTCGATCAACGCCCGGGAGATTTCGAGTCCCCGGCCATTCCCAACGGCAAGACTCTGGGCACGGCGCAACCGAGCGTCACTGGGAGCAGTTGGTCCGGCCACGAATAGAAGTTTGCCCCGTCTGTCGAGGAAGGTCAGTGACGCGCCGATATCCGTAATCCATCGGATCGCATCGAATGTCGCAAAACCATCACTACCGACGACAATGACGCGCCTCAAATTGGGATTCACTCGCGGTAAGCGAACCTGATGACGTTCCTCCCCGATTCCCCACTCAGCACGGAGGTGTCCATTTTGGACTTGCAAACGCAAACCGAAACCCGACATAAATAGGATTCCGTGCTTGGGAATTTGCTCGAGGATGGGCGAAGGCGCTAGTGTGGGCGAAGCCGTCATGGAGGTTCACTCTCCTCGCGGTCAGGGCTTGTCGCTGCTCGTAACAGCGGCAGGCCCGCATTTCATTACTTCTTCAAATAAGCTTCAACCGCACGGCGGAATAGTTCTGCCATCGGAGCACCGGTCTTCTCTGAAAGCTTCTTGAGCTTTGTCAATAGAGGCATCGGTAACCAAACCGTTGTGCGCTTCTTTTTCATACCGTTCTAATTATATCAATGTATGTCAACATATGTCACCTACTTCTTGTGCCGCGTGGGCCTCGAGAAAATCAGTCTATTTTGTAGCGTGAGAGCTTTGTCTTGGAACGAGAACGATTGCAGTTGTGCAAAGTACCTCTCTACAATTTCAAAGTGAAGGTGCTTGGGATGAGGTTTCGAACGACAAGCTTTTCGGATGGCGCGCTCTACGAAAAGCCACTTCTCAGCAAACTCACTCTTTGCGAAGTTGTATCGGGTCGGAAGCGATGGAATCTGTCTGCGAAAGTGTTCAACCAGCGGTTTCTCGGCCTTCTCTGGTGCGATTCCGACCAGATATCGGATTGTCTTGAAGATCTGGATAGCCCCACCGTTCACAGTGGAACTCTTGCGTTTCTTGCATCGGCGCATTGACTGCCGCCATCCCATGTACGGCAGCCCCGCTATAGCGTTGGCGAGGCTGTCGGGCTTGATCTCGTAGCGTTTGCTCTTCAGGAACCGGAACAGCTCGTGGCGGGCGAAGCTGGGCTCCAGGTCTCCTATTTGCACCTGCAGTTGGCTCCGGATTTTGTCCAAAGCCCTGTATCGGCCCATCGCGGTGCTGGCCTCTTTGCGACGGGCCTTCCGTGCTCTCTTTAAGAGGCGGCTATTACCGTGGGCTATTGCTACCTCTGCCACTTGGAGCTGTTCGAGCGCCTTCATGTTCGCTCTCTCCGCATCGAGCCAGGGCTTAATCAGTTTCCTCAATTCGCTACGGAGTTTGCGGAGCTTGTTGGCGGATGAGGACTGACAAGATGGGCGGCAGTAGACCGAAATAGTTGCGGATATATAGCCCTGTTGCAACGGCTTGAAGATCACTGCGATGTCCTCTGCCCGCTTCACTCGCGGCAGTTCTCTTCCGATGCGGCCCCAAGAAGTTTCAAAGGTTTGGACAAGCTGATCCCGACGATTCCACAGTTGTGCATCTGTGAAGGCGGATTGTATTCCGCGCCGTCTTGACGGTCGTGACTGCTGTTCTGGGACGACCGTTGGGTCGGGGAATTCGGAAAGCATGTCAAGACCCTTCATGAGTTTTTGTACGCCATATAAAAGCGTTCCATCAGACGCCAATTGCCACATACTCTACTCCCTAATGTTTCTCATTGCCACAACTAGAAGAATAGGGGCGAGTCGACTTCCCCAAGCTACTGACAAATAAGGGTTAATCTCTGACTCGGAGATGACCACTATGCGAAGAGAACGAAAGCAAGTCCGTCTCAACATAAAAAGGGGGGCAGTCAAAAGTAGCAAACAATCAGCCCGAATTGCCAAGACTCGTGCACCGAGGTACGAGAGCCTAACCGCGCCCCAGAAAGACGATTACGGACGCACTGCCAACCTTGTCTCCGACCTCCGTCGTGGCGAGGGTTCGTACACGGAATTGCGACGGAAGCACCACCTTGGTTCGCGCACCGCCCGCAAATATGCAGGTCGTAACCTTCTCGGCGGAGCACGTGGCAAGCGTGTGCGCGCGAGTAAGGCCGACAGGATGATACGCGACCTTCTGTTCCCTATGCCCTCCGGCGACGTGCCGATCCGCACCCGCAGTTCTCGTGACGCGACCAAGCTGTCCGACTATTACAACGATCGCGAAAAGCTGCTGCGCGGAAAGTTAGGTGTTGCCGATTTCGAGGCCAAGTGGCGCGGAGTGCGCATTGCGGGTGAGGAAGTTTTCGCCGATGCACCAGCGATTCTTGAAATGGCAGATGCTGACGTTTTGAAAATGGAGAACTTGTACGCCAGTGTGGGAAACGCGGAATGATTGGGCGCACCGCCAAAACCGTTCTTCGCCACTCTCGGCAACGGGTACGTCCGTCGAGAAAGGTCTGTCCCTACTGTTTTGAGGCGGATCATGTCTGCGGACGTAACCATGTCCCGCACGTGACTGTCGATGTATGCCAGGCTCATCACGCTCTGTTAACGGAGGAGCGTTTAGCTGCGGGTGCGGAAATGAAGAAGCAGCCCGGTACGATCAAAACTGTCGAGATGGCGATCCGTTCGCTCGTGGTTACCGGACGCGCAATCGCAAAGGCGACGGAAAAACTTTGCGAAGGCCTCGAATTCTGCGCTGAGATGCTGAAAGGAGCACGGCGTTAGTGAAGCGGTTCGTTATCACACATGACTGATCGACTTGATCTCTATTTTCGTGCACACACGACCCCGGCTACTGCACAGAAGGAATACCGGTCGAAGCGACGCGCGAGCCAGCCGAAGCACGCGCTCATCTTCCGCTGTGCGACCACCGGCGATGAGAAGAAAGACCTGCTTTTCGGTGCTTACATCTGCGCTGAACTGGAAGATGCGGAGTTCATCGCAAAGGAAATTGGTCTGTTCTACCGCGAAGGTCATCCGGACGAATTCCGGGTTCTGACGCGCTTTGTGAAGGACAGCGCTTATGAGCTCGGAAGCGTGGAAGGGTTCCGGCGCAATGTTTTCTTGAAGTACGTGAAAGCTAACGCACTCATCGTTGCGTACGACACTCCGTTGCAGATCAGCCGGATTGCGATCAAGTGGAACAAATCAGCGAAAACACGGCGGGGGTTCTCGTTCTATTTCCGAATGTTCCGGGACAAGAAGACGGGCAAGATGCGCCCCAGCGGTTACGAACCCGGGATTTCGATTGAGAGCATAGATGCCGCGAAGGCTATCTATCGGCCGATTAAGTACAAATTTCACGACAGAGATGCGGAACTCGAAGAGGAAGACAAAAAGTTCTCGAATGTCCACATCCTCGATCTGAAGACACTTACCTCCGTTCTCACCGGAGAGGTGTACTCATTTCCAACCGCCTGTGACATCTTCGGAGCCCCGGCCAGCTGGCAACGCAAGACCTACTCGCGCGTAACGAAGCCAGCAATTGAGCGCCTGCTAAGAGATTTGAATGCCGAACTGGTATTGCTGAATCGCCTCCAGCAGGAATTCGGGCGGCATCCAGTTGATCTGATGCCCGATCGCTGCTACTCACCGGCCACTTTAGCTAAATCCTATCTTTCCGCAATGGGGATAAAAACGCCCCAGGAAAAATTCAAAATTCCGGACAGGATCACGGGAATTGCTACGCAAGCGTCTGCGGGCGGACGTGCTGAATGTATGATCCGACGGACGCCCCAACCTGTGACTTATGTCGATTTCCATGCGCAGTTCCCGTCGGTGAGCAAGTTGCTAGACTGCCGAGAAATATTGTGCGCGGAGAGGTTGGAGTTTCACGATTTCACCGCCGGAGCGCGTGAACTGGTGGAACGTATGGGCCTCCATCACTGTTTTCGCCCGGCATCCTGGAAGCAGTTTCGGTGGTTCGCGCTCGTTGAGCCGCAGGACGACGCTGTCCCCATGCGGGCGAAATTTGGTCAACGGATCGATTCCGACCCAACCCTGGCATGGAATTTTCTTACCTCAAAACAGCCGTTTTGGATAACGGGTGCAGACGTAATCGCCGCGAAACTGATGACGGGCAAGCCGCTCAAGATTTTAGAAGCCATCAAGGTTGTTCCCCAGGGAGTCCAACCGGGACTGGCGTCCGTGAAACTGTACTCCCAGATAAAACTAAATCCTCGTCGTGACGATTTGGCCGTGAAGTTGGTTGAATTGCGCTCTTCAATGAAGTCCAAGAACCCAGAGCTTGCAGGGGGATTGAAGGTGGCAGCGAATAGTGCCGCGTTCGGAATTTTTGCCCAGCTGGATGTCAGGTCTTTGGATGCTTCCACTCCCTTGCATGTTTTTTCCGGAGAGACCGACTATCTGACGCCGCCTGATGAGATTTGGGAGCGGCCTTCGGAATTCCATTGCGCGGTGATCGCATCACTCGTCACTGGCGGGTCGCATTTGCTCTGCGCCATGTTGGAACGCATCGTTGGAGACATGGGGGGTCAGATCGCAGCCATGGATACGGACAGCGCGATGATCGTCTCAACAAAAGATGGCGGATTGGTTCCATGCGCGGGCGGCCCACACAGGCTCGCAAACTACGAAGCGGGGAGCGGGAACGCCGCAATCCGGGCGCTCTCGTTTGCTGAGGTGGACAGTGCTCGCGAGCGGTTCGAACCCATTAATCCATGGCGCAAGACGCTCAAAACTCCGTTCCTGAAGCTTGAAAAAGAAAACTTTGATTTGAATGGCGAGCGCCAGGAGCTGACCTTCTACGGCATTTCGGCAAAACTGTACTGCCTGTTCAATCTGGAAGGAAACGGGCTACTGGTCCGCAAACCTTCCGGCCACGGTTTGGGATTTTTACAGGCACCCTACACGATTGCAGACTGGCAGCGAAGAACAGCCCGGAAGTGGAAAGAAAACTTGCCGCCCTGGATTTTTGAGGTGTGGCACTTCATCCTTTCGCGAGAATTGGGTCTTCCGCATAAGCCGCCAACGTGGTTAAAGCAGCCCGCAGTAATGAGGGTACCGATTACGACACCTCAAGTGTGGGCGCGGCTAGGCATTTTCAAAGATGATCTTCGTCCATTCACGGTGGTGACTGTTCCATTTCCCAAGAAGGAACTAGGCCTGCTCTGGACCGGATACTTCATCATGCCGCACACAGAAAAACTGAATGATTTGCATGGACGCACGATGGTGAACATTGTCAGCGGCGAGAGCTTCCACATTTACGATAAGAATTCATCGAGACTGCCGAAGCCTCCGGGCTGGCTGTCGCTCAAGACGATGGAAGATGAAATCAATCACATCCTGTCGAGAGCGGAAAGCAAGTTCTGCACTCCAAACGGCGGCGTATGCACGAGCAGGACCGTCGGCCTGCTTGCCCGTAGGCATATCGTGGCCGGTGATTTTCATTACATCGGCAAAGAGGCCTCTACGCGTTGGGCAGGCGGCCCCGATCCGTCCATGCTGGCTGACGCGGGAGCACTGGACCCGGCGGATGCGACTTGCCGCGAGTACGAAAGAGTAGTCGATGCGAAATATCTAGATCAAATCCGGACAGAAGCGAAGCACTTTTCCAACAAGCTGCTCTCTCGCCGGTCCGGAGTTGCCAGGTGCGCAATCATGAACTTCAAGAAGGGAAGGAACACCATCAAGCCGCGTACTTTGCGAAAGCTGAGAAAGGCCATTCATGAACTGCAAAACAAAAGCGTGAAGATCGAACGGGGGATCGTTTGACTGTCGCACGCGAGGATGGGCAGTTCACAATGTCCGATTTGGTGGATCAATTCACAGTCAGCGTCAATAGATAACTTGTTTGCGCCGTGCCACTAGCAGCATTCACGGTGATGTAATAGGTTCCTGGGGCGGTAGGGGGGTTCAGTTCGATGTTCCGCTCCTTGGCAAACCGAATGATGTTATCCGCCTGTGTCAAGGTAGCATGTACGTCAGACTTCCCCACGGTTCGTGGGAATGCTCGATCAAGAGCATCTTTCAGGAGCCCGTCTATTTTATGATTCGTTGCTTCCAACCTGTCATCAAGGGTCTTGGTATCTCCCTTTAGCATGCTCACATCCGACCGAATGTCGGCCACTTCAGAGCGTATGATGTATCGAGCGCCGGCAAATAATGCACCAAAAATGACAATGATAGTTGTGATGGTGCCGCCTTGTTCCTTCAGCCAACCCGAGAGCTTTTCCCAAGTCATAGGATACTCGCAATTCTGGGGAAAGAATGCAGACTTGCTCTTGCATCGGGCGCACTCCAGTGTGACGCTGCTTTTCAGCGTTGCCCGACGTGACAATTCAAAGGCCAAAATACCCCCGCCTGCCAGCGGGTATTCTGTCTGCGGGAATATTACTACTCGCCCAGCGCCTTGAGAACCAGATTATGTCACACATCAATAATCGACCACTCACCGTCGGCTTTTCGACACCGTTGAACGTCACAGCACAGTCGCGAGGCGAAGGACCGTCCATCGACTGCCATTACCCAATCGACAATGTGATCTCGATCACACCAATCCGTAAGGAAGACAGTTGCCCTGCGGCGAGAAATCGGGCAAGATGTTGCTCGAATTTCGAATCCTGTCTTGTATCGCACCTAGGCAGCAGGCGATCTAGTCCCCGCAGTCCCAACCCTGGAAGGAAGTGTGCCCATGAAACGCGCTCGCCTCGTTTTTTTCTGTCTGTTAATTGCCGCTCCCCTCTGTGCCCAAACCATAATAAACGTCACTCTGACGAAAGGCAGCGTGACCGCCGGCCCCGGATCATACTACGGGGAAGAACCTGTTACGTCGTTCTTGACGGCACCTGGGTACACAATCACTAACGTATCAGGTGATGATCCAGGCAACACAGGCATCGGCAGTCGATGTTACAGCTTCGGCTCCGCGGGCGGATGTACTCTGGCTCAGATCGCTTCCTACATCGGGTCGGGGTTTGGGATCATTGGGTTCCCTCCGAACGGGTCAATGGTAGTTAACGGACAACCCTTTGGCATGTGGGGGTTTCCCGGATTCATAGCGACATCATTTAATTCTTCGGTGGGTGCTAACGGTGTCCTGACGGTCTATGGAACCGCAGCCGAATACTCCACGTTCAATGAGTGCGATTTGGATACTGAGTGTGGGTATTTGTCCGTTGAAGTTAACTTCGGGGTTGGCACCGAGTGGACGTACATCGGTCAGTTCGTACCAGACCCAAACGCGCCAGGGACGTATGACCTGCAAAGCATACTGCTTTCCTCGGGACCAGTACCACTGATAAACCAGTCCCTCATTCCAGAGAGGATTGCGCCAGGCGGGTCTGGATTCACTCTCACGATAAATGGGGCAGGTTTCAGCCCCACTTCCGTCGTGAATTGGAATGGAAGTAGTAGGCCAACCTCATTCGTAAGTTCAACTCAGCTCACGGCGACCATCGGAGCCTCAGATGTGGCGACGCCGCAAACTGCCCAGGTCACAGTTGTGAACGAACCTAATGGGACTTCATCTAATACAGGTTTATTGGAGGTGACATCTGCGACCTCATCGGTATCAATGAATCAGACCTTCAGCTACACCGATAGTGACTACCATCGCTGGATATCCGTCGGAGACTTTAACGGGGACGGAAAACCAGACATCGTTGTGACCGATCTAAATTCCCAAAATGTTTCGGTGTTCTTAGGCAATGGGGACGGCACGTTCCGGCCACCAGTTATTTCAAATACCAATTTGAACGTGGCGTCGGTGACGGTTGGTGATTTCAATGGCGACGGGAAACTTGATATAGCCGTTTCCGATGACGTGAGCATTGTTGCTGTGCTCTGGGGAAACGGAGACGGAAGCTTTCAGGCTCCGCTTGTGATCCCTGAAGTGTTTCCAGCCGCACTCTCACTCGCTGTCGGAGATTTCAATGCAGACGGAGTGCTGGACCTAGCTGTGGCCAACCAAACCTCGGACAGCGTATCTGTTTTGCTTGGTAACGGTGATGGGACATTTCAAGCAGCTTCCACATACCTGACAGGGACGGTTCCGGTTTCCGTCGCAGTGGGAGACTTTAATGGTGATGGCGTACTGGACCTTGTGACGGCCAACAGGACCTCGAACACGATTTCTATTCTTTTGGGTATTCCAGGTGGCACTTTCAAAAATCAGACGGAATACGCCGGTGGCACGAGTCCGATATCCGTCATCGTGGCCGATGTGAATGCCGACGGTAAGGCTGATGTCGTGGTAGCCAATCAGAACAGTGCAACCGTCTCTGTGTTCCTCGGGAATGGCGATGGGACATTTCAACCCAAAGTCGACTATGCAACTAGTACCACCTACCCTTATGCACTTGTGTCGGGTGACTTCAACGGTGATGGGAAGGTGGATGTGGCAACGGTAGGCGATTCCAATGTATCGATTCTTTTGGGAAACGGAGACGGAAGCTTTCGGGCACCGATCACCGTGGCTGCGGTGCCGGGTTTTGCCGAGGGGGCAGCTGACTTCAACGATGACGGCAGACTCGATTTGGCCGTTAGCTATGCCGGTTCTGTTGCCGTTCTTAGCCAAGTCCCAATTGGCAAGGTGTCTCCGACAGCACTGAATTTCGGCCCAGTCTTGGTGGGCCAAACCAGTCCGAAGCGACTTGTGGCTCTCAGCAACATTGGAAGTTCGGAACTTACGGTATCCAGCATTTCAATCAGTGGAAATTTCGCGTTTTCCAACAATTCCTGCACCAAGGGGGTCAGGCCGGAGACGCATTGTAACGTCGATGTGACGTTCACTCCCACTGCTCTTGGGCTGGAAACCGGCACACTAACGTTTACAGACAATGCCCCCAATAGCCCACAGACCGTCTCGCTTACCGGCACGGGCTCCAATATGGCGACGACCACGACAGTGCTCACGTCTTCACCAAATCCGTCCACGTATGGACGGGCGGTGATCTTTACTGCGACGGTCACGTCCAGCATCGGCGCGCCGCCAAATGGGGAAACGGTCACGTTCAAGCAAGGCTCGACGGTCGTGGGAACGGGGACATTGAGTGGCGGCACAGCAGTCCTGTCGTGCTCGACGCTTGGCGTAGGCACAAAAGCGGTCACGGCGACCTACGCCGGAGATGCGAAGTTCGCAGCCAGCACATCAAAATCGGTGAATCAGGTCATCAGCAAAGCATCAACGACCACTGCGCTGAGTTCGTCAGAAAATCCATCGAGCTACGAACAGTCTGTAACCTTTATGGCAACCGTGGCTCCGCAGTTCAGCGGCACGCCTTCTGGAACGGTGACGTTTAAGAATGGGGCGGCGACTCTCGGAACCGTCACGCTCAACAGCGGTGTGGCCAAATACACCACCACAAAGTTAGCTGTGGGCACAGCGTCGATTACAGCGGTCTATAGCGGTAGCAGTTCATTCACGACCAGCACATCAGCCGCGCTGAGCCAAGTGGTGAGCCAAGCTAGAACCACGACCGCGCTGGCATCGTCGCTGAACCCGTCGACCTTCGGGCAGTCTGTAACCTTCACGGTAACCGTCGCTCCGCAGTTCAGCGGTACCGTGACCGGAACGGTCACTCTCACGGACGGAACAAGAGCCCTGAAGACGGTTAACCTGAGCGGAGGCGCGGCAAAATACACGACCACTACACTGGCAACGGGAACACATAGGATTGCGGCGACGTACAACGGCAGCACCAGCTTTAGCGGCAGTTCGGCAGCACTCACGCAAACGGTGAATTAGGGGTTCGAGACGGGGATCGCTTCTGGAAGAACAGCCCAGAGAGGTACTTGACCGAACGGGGCAAGGAAGTCTCCAAGGCGGACAGACTGGACCCGCTCGTCGAGAGTCCACCTTCCGTCCTTGAAAGAACGAGTCTCAATTTGTGGTACTGAACCCGCTATTTCTCTTTCGCTAGCTCGCCACTCTTGGCAGGGGGGTTCAATTCGACTGCCAATTGCGACGGCTGCAAAACTCTTAGGCTGGGGAAACGAGCCTCAATGTATGGGCGAAACTTAACCAGCAAATCCTGGTCACGCGTTAAGAATACTTCGCACTTATTGCACCCCGCCTGCGTTTGTGCTCGGCGTCCCGTCTACTGAGTCCATAGCCTTGAAGGTCGGCCAGTATTTTCTCATCCTGAACGTCCGATACCAGAGGACTCGAAACGACACTTCCGAGAAGATCGGACATCTCTTCGGTGTTGCCATAATGCCGTTCATCGAGTGGTACTGGCTCTAAAGCCTCATAGTCCGCCGAGAGAAGCCGCAACTGGGTAGCATTCCGTGTCTGTTCCAACTCCCGAAGGTTGACACGTGATCGGTACATTACGACATGGCCATCAGCATGCTGCTTGAGGAGGAATCTGAGAGAGTCCAATTCAGCACGCACCTCGGGCTGATCGGCATGCCTCTCGATGTTGTGAGACAACGTATCGGTGTCACAGTAGACGCGCATCTACGAATTCTCCGTCTGCCAAAGGTCCGCCTGCCCTTTTAGATGCCCGTGGAGAACAGTTGGTCACAACCGAGGGGTGCATATTCCATCCGTCCTGTCCAAACATGATCACATGGGGGGGTGTCTCTGGGACCATCTCTTTCCCTTCTCCCCTCATCGCTTTGACCCTTCTTTTCTTGCGCCTGTAAGATCAAATGTGTGGCGCGAGAGCTTCGTGGC
>ODAK010003128.1_pt1 | contig 17254 bp, 10 predicted proteins | sample 1539591 | NCBI WGS metagenome assembly ODAK01 (sample SAMEA3539303, study PRJEB22396) | soil metagenome | biome: tundra; feature: field; material: soil | place: USA | collected 2010-05 | depth 0.15 m
CGCGAGCTTGTTTGACTCGGCGCTTACAATACTCCTAACAGGGTTTGCTGGACTTTCCATCTCATGGTTGGCCAAACCATCTCGCATTACCGCATCATCGAGAAGCTCGGTGGCGGCGGGATGGGTGTGGTGTATAAGGCCGAAGACACGCGGCTTGGCCGCTTCGTCGCCCTCAAGTTCCTTCCCGACGATTTAGCCCACGACCGGCAGGCGCTGGAGCGCTTCCGACGCGAAGCGCGCGCCGCCTCTGCGCTGAACCACCCCAACATCTGTACCATCCACGACATCGGCGAGGAGAACGGTCGAGCGTTCATTGCCATGGAATTCCTGGATGGAATGACGCTGAAGTATCGCATCGGCGACCGTCCACTGGAATCGGAATTGTTGCTGACGCTGGCGATTGATATCGCAGATGCACTGGACGCCGCACATCAGGCGGGCATCGTTCATCGCGATATCAAGCCCGCCAATATTTTCGTAAGTAAACGTGGACACGCCAAGATTCTGGACTTCGGCCTGGCGAAGGTAAGTTTCGCAACCCGCGCGCTGCAAGCAGCAGGCGCAGCTTCCACCGAGACAGCTACGCTCAGCGAGGAGCTTCTATCCAGTCCGGGGGCGATGCTGGGCACCGTGCCCTACATGTCGCCGGAGCAAGTGCGAGCTAAGGAGTTGGACGCGCGCACCGACCTGTTCTCTTTCGGCGCGGTGCTCTACGAGATGGCTACGGGTAAAGTACCGTTCCAGGGCGAAAGCTCGGGCGTGATTTGCTTGGAGATCCTGACCAAGAATCCGCAGCCGCCTTCACAGATCAATGCGAGTGTGCCAGCCGAGCTGGAAGACATCATCCATCGCGCGCTGGAAAAGGATCGGGAGCTGCGTTACCAGCACGCGGCAGACATGCGGGCGGATTTGCAGCGGCTGAAGCGGGATTCGGACCCGTACCGTTCGGCGGCGGCAGCGCACGCCACAGAAAAGTGGAGGAAGCTAGCGCTGATCACGATTATCTTGCTTGCTGCGCTGGTTGCCGTCGGCGTTAGGTATCTTCGCCACGGGAGCAAGTTCCACGAAAAAGACACGATCGTTCTGGGTGATTTCGACAACCAAACCGAGGAGAGCGGCTGGGATGCCACCTTGAAATTAGCGCTCACCAATGACCTACAAGATTCCCAGTATCTAAACCTGCTCCCCGACCAGACCGTCAGCGAGACCTTGAGGTTGATGAAACGCCAGCCAGACGAGCGCTTGACTAAAGATTTGGCGAAACAGGTCTGTCTGCGGAACGGCAACAAGGCGCTATTGACAGCTTCCATTGCCAAAGTGGGCGAGCGATATCATCTCGATCTGCGCACCATGAACTGTGTGACGGGAACAATGCTGGCAAGCGCGGATGCTGATGCTGATAGCAAGGAAAAGGTATTAGCGGCGCTCAAGGGAGCAAGTAACGAGCTACGGCAAAAGCTCGGCGAATCATTAGCGTCGGTGGAAAAGAACAGCACACCGCTGCCTCAAGCCACTAGCCCTTCCCTTGAAGCGATCCAGGCGTACGCCATGGGCCTCAAGATGAAAGCCGCGCAGGGCTCCGGGGCCGCGGTATCACTTTACAAACGGGCCATCGAACTTGATCCTGAGTTCGCCGACGCCTATGCCGCTTTGGGCGCCGCCTATAGCGACTTGGGCGAAGATACGCTGTCGATGGAGAATTCCCGAAAAGCTTACGAACTTCGGGATCATGTAAGCAGTCAGCGCGAGAGGTTTCATATCGAGGGAGACTATTACGACTCAGTAACCGGCGAAATGGAAAAAGCAAATCAAACCTATCTCAGTTGGATACAGGTCTATCCCGACGACCACCGGCCATACCAGAACCTGGGCGCGAACTATTGTGATATGGGCCAATATGACAAAGCGGTAGAGGAAGAAAAGGCGGTCTTGCAACTACAGCCGAACAATGTAAATGCGCTTACCAGCTTAATGGGCGATTATCTCGCGCTCGACCAGGCCGAGAAAGCCAAGGATGTTTTTGAAGAGGCGCGCAAGCGCAACCTAGACCACAATTTTCTCGGCCTTTACCGCTACTACGCCGCTTTCCTCGAGGGCGACAGCGAGACCATGCAAAGGCAGTTAGATTGGGCCATGGGAAGGCCGGGAGCTGAAGACCTTTTGCTCTCCGCCGAATCGGATACCGAGGCGTTTTATGGCCGATTGGAGCGCGCGCGGAGTTTTACCAACCGAGCAGCGCAGTCGGCCAAGAATGCCGACGCGCCGGAAACGGCCGCTGGGTGGAAGGCCAACGCGGCGTTGTACGAAGTCGAAGTCGGGAACAAAGTTCAGGCACGGGCCATTGCTTCCGACGCGCTGGAGATGAGCCGCGGCAGAGATGTCGAGGCCCAGATTGCACTGGCGTTGGCCCGGGCCGGACAATTAGCGCGAGCCGAAAAAATCGCAGCGAAGCTCGATGCAGAATATCCACGCGGCACCATGGTGCAGAATTACTGGCTGCCCACTATACGAGCGGCTATCGAGCTGCAGAACAACAATGCCAATAAAGCCATCGAGTTACTGGAAGAGACCATCCCTTACGAACTGGGAAACGGGTTGCTGGGACATATGTACCCCGCTTATCTTCGTGGCGAGGCCTATCTAAAGTTAGGGCGCGGGCACGAGGCCGCCGGAGAGTTTCAGAAGGTCATTGAGCATCGCGGTGTCGTGCTGAACTTTGTGATTGGTTCCCTGGCACGGCTTCAACTGGCGCGTGCTGCAGCCATGAGCGGCGATACCGCGTCTGCGCGTAAGCGTTACGAAGACTTCCTTGGACTGTGGAAGGGTGCCGATGCCAATCTGCCTGTCCTCACGGCCGCCCGAACCGAGTATAAAAGTTTGAACTAGCTGTTCTCATTCTCCTTGGTCGCGCCTAACTTGGTCATCCGGGGTCAACCCTTCTGGGCGAGCGGTTCAACATGCAAGGAACATAGCCGTGCGGAGGATCAACGTATCGCGAAGCAAGGCCGCCCTACCTGCCGGATATACCTAATTTTGTAACCGCTCTCGAATGCGAGTTACGGCGCGAAGTAGCTGGAGATGTCGAGAATCAACTGCGTGATCCCCGACGCATAAGCATCGACCTTTCCGTTGGTGCTGGGAACGATTGCCATGTTGTTGGTGATGGAGCCATCCAGTGCGTTCAAGGTCGAAACCAGCGGCTGGGTTGCGCCGTCGGGCCACAGCGTTAAGTAGCCCAGCGCTCCTGTCGGGACCACGGTCGCGTTGAAGACATAGGCCTGCGCCGTGGCAGGCGGTCCACAAAAACTCCCCACCACGTCCACCGGAGGATTCAGGGTTCCGCTGAAGGGCGGGCCGATCTGGCGCGTGTCAATGACCCGGCAAGGCGCCACCGCATACAGCGACAGCCCGCCCGGACCGGCCGGAGCAAAGTAACCGTTGATGTCAATGACCAAGTCGGTGTCGCTGGAAGGATAGACCGAGACCTCACCGCCGGTACCCGCAGGCACAATCGCCGCATTGGCGATGATCGTCCCAGGGAGATCGTTCAAGGTTGAAACCAGCGGCTGCGACTGGCCGGTGGGCCAGACCGTCAGATAACCCAGCCCTCCGTGAGGCACGACGGAGAAGTTGAGCGAATAGGCGGCGGCGCTGGAAGGAGTGTTGCAGCTCGTGGCATTGAGTATGGGGAATTGCCGTTCCGCGTGGCCCGTCAGGTACGGCGGTCCCAGGCCCGGGGGATAGGTGCTGTGACGGGTGTCGGCGACCCGACAGGGCGGCAGCGGATAGAAAGCCAGCGTGGAACCGGATGCCGCCGCGAAGTAGCCGTTGATGTCGAGGACCACGTTGGTTGTGTTAGTGACGTAAATGCTGACGGCGCCGCCCGCGCCCGCCGGCACGATCGCGGCGTCGGCTTTGATGCGGCCATCGATTGAGTTCAGGGTAGAGACAGGCGGTTGGTTTTCGCCGGTGGGCCAGATAGTTAAGTAACCCAGCGGACCTTGCGGCACCACGGAAACATTCAGCGAATACGCGGCGGCGCTCGTAGGAATGTTGCAGCCGCCCTCCTGCGGTATGGGAAAACTTTGGAAAGTGCGACCCTGAATCGGCCCGCTGCCGCCATGCTCCGGTCGCGTGTCCACCAGCCGGCAAGGCATGGCGGTCACGAACTGCACCTTCCCAGGTGCGATCCCAAACACCGTCCCGCCGCCGTAAGCTCCGCCATTGACAGTCGTGCCATACAGGTTCCCGGAAGTACCGAAGATCACCCCGGCGTTCGGGTTTTGTCCGTCCGGGGCGTTACCGAAGTTGTACACCGGTAGTTCTCGGCAGCATCGAGGGTTTGCACTGCTAAAGGGCGCCAGCTCGAAGACCGTTCCTGCAGAGTGAAGTCCGCCATACTTCGTCGTGCCATACAGATTGCCGAAGTTATCGAAGACCAACCCAGCGTAAGGATTCAGCCCGTCAGAAGAGCTGTTACCGAAACTGTACAACACCGTCTCCGCCCAGCCGCCTCCGCCGTTGGGCGACACCTCAAATGCCGTGCCGTCGCGGTTAGCTCCGCCATTCACCGTCGTGCCATAGAGGTTGCCAGAACCGTCGAAGATCAGCCCGGCATGGGGATTCTGCCCATCACCGCTACCCCCGAAGCCGTACACCAGTATTTCCCGGCAGCATCTTGGAGCGTCAAAGGGCACCAGCTCGAAGACCGTTCCTGCTGAGTTAGGGCCGCCATTCGCAGTTGTGCCATACATGTTGCCGGAGTTATCGAAGACCAACCCAGCGTAGGGATTCAGCCCGTCAGAGGAGCCGTTGCCGAAGTTATATAACACCGTCTCTGTCCAGCCGCCTGTACCGTTGGGCGACACTTCAAATGCCGTCCCGTTGCCGTTAGCTCCGCCATTGACAGTCGTCCCGTAGAGATTGCCAGAGCTATCGAAGACCAGCCCTGCTTGAGGGTTCTGCCCGTCCCCACCATTGCCGAAGTTGTACAGCACCGTCTCCGTGCCGTTGGGGGAGAGTTCGAACACCGTCCCGTTGCCGAACGTGCCGCCCGCAGACGTAGTGCCGTAAAGATTGCCGACGGAATCGAAGATCAGGGTGCCTAGCGGGTTTTGCCCGTCATTGCCATTACCGAAAATGTGCAGTATCGTCTCGGCGCCGTTGGACACCTCAAATACCGTCCCCTTGCCGTTCATCCCGCCGCCCACAGACGTGGTCCCGTACAGATTGCCGGCGGAATCGGAGATCAGGCTCCCAAGCGGGTTTTGCCCGTCGTTGCCACTGCTGCCGAAGCTGTGCAGAACCATGTCCTGCTGCCCGCTGAACGTCGCTGTTACGGATAGGTTCTGAGTCATGGTCACATTGCAGGAACCGGTGCCGGTGCAAGCCCCGCTCCAGCCCGAGAATGTGCCTCCCTGGCCTGGACTGGCGTTCAGGGCTGCTTGCGAGTTGGCCTGATAAGTGTGGCTGCATGTGCCAGGACAGGTGATAAATCCGTCTGTGCTGGTCACGGTTCCACTGCCACTTGTCGATACCGTAAGGCTGTAGTAGCCCTGGTTCTGGGTGAATGTAGCTGTAACCGATAGGTCCTGTGTCATCGTGACATTGCAGAGACCGTTTCCGCTGCAAGCTCCACTCCAGCCGGCAAAGCTCCAACCTTGGGCCGGGGTGGCATTGAGAGTGGCGGGCGTGTTGATGAGGTAAGAATAACCACACACGCCAGGGCAGTTGATATCGCCGTCCGTGCTGCTCACCGTTCCGCTACCGTTAGTCGATACCCTCAATAGGGCATTGGAGCTGAATACGGCTGTGACCGACAGGTTCTGGGTCATCGTTAGATTGCATGTTCCCGTCCCAGTGCAGGCCCCGCTCCAACCCGAAAATATCGACCCCGATGCCGGCGTGGCATTAAGGCTTACCGGCGTGTTGCTCGGGTAAAGATGGCTACACATACCTGGGCAGGTGATGAAACCGTCTGTGCTGGTCACGCTCCCATCGCCACTCAGTGACACCGTCAAGGTGTAGTTGGTTGTCGTCGACAGCCTGAAGACCGTGCCATCGTTGTTGCTCCCACCGTCAGTAGTTGTTCCGTAGAAGTTCCCGTCCGTGGCTTGCACCAGTCCGCCTTTAGGGTTCGCGCCGTCCGGGCCGCTGAAGCTGTACAGCGTATTCAGGGTGCCTGTCGAAGTGATTTTGAAGACCGTGCCATGATTGTTGCTCCCACCGTCAGTAGTTGTTCCGTAGAAGTCCCCGTCCGTGGCTTGCACCAGCCCGGCAATTGGGTTCGCGCCGTCCGGGCCGCTGAAGCTGTACAGCGTATTCAGGGTGCCTGTCGAAGTGATTTTGAAGATCGTTCCACAGGTGCCACTACCACAGGAGTTGGCCCCGCCTTGAAAGGTTGTTCCGTAGAAGTTCCCGTCCGCGGCCTTCACCAGTTCGCCAGCAGGCTCATGGCCGTCCGGGCCGCCAAAGCTGTGCAGCGTGGTCAGTGTGCCTGTCGGAGTGATTTTGAAGACCGTTCCATAATCGCCGTTGGCCCCGCCATGACCGGTTGTTCCGTAGAAGTTCCCGTCCGTGGCTTGCACCATCGCGGCGAAAGGAGCCGTACCGTCCGCGCAGCCGGTTAGAGCACAAAAGCTGTACAGCGTGGTCAGTGTGCCTGTCGGAGTGACTTTGAAGACCGTTCCTGCACCGTTGGCCCCGTCGAACTCGGTTGTCCCGTAGAAGTTCCCGTCCGTGGCTTGCACCAGCCCGGCAACTGGTTCCACACCGTCCGCGCAGCCATTTAGCATACAAAAGCTGTACAGCCTCGTCAGTGCGCCTGTCGGAGTGATTTTGAAGACCGTTCCATAATTGCCGTTGGCCCCGCCTTCCCAGGTTGTTCCGTAGAAGTTCCCGTCCGTGCCTTGCACTAGCCCGGCATAAGGGTACTCGCCGTCCGGGCCGCTGAAGCTGTACAGCGTGGTCAGTGTGCCTGTCGGAGTGATTTTGAAGACCGTTCCACAGCTGACACTACCGCAGGAGTTGGCCCCGCCATCAAAGGTTGTTCCGTAGAGGTTGCCGTCACTCCCCTGAACGAGAGACATAAAGTAAGGGTTAGCGCCATTGGCTCCGTTGAAGCTGGCTAGAGTTGTTAAGGTCTGCGCCGGCGAGGCAATGACTGCGCTAAGACAGAATACGAAGGCGATGCATATAAACCGATACTTCCTTTTTGAATTCAAAAAAACACTGCATCGTTTGCCTCTCTCGCGCCTTGCTAACGTTGGGAAACGTTTCTTCATCGCAATGCTCCCGGCGGTCCGGCAATCCCAGTGGTACCACCAGAATCGCTCCCGTTGGCATACTGCTGTTGCAACACTCCTCCACCCCGCCCCTTCCAAGACCGATTTCTCACGCTTGTGAGGCCCGTGGGCTCTCTATCTCGCCGGCACCGGGAGCAGTGCGATCCGCCCCAGCATCGCCCCGAATCGCCGCCGGTTCAGCCGCCTAAGATGTCCCCGTTGGCACCTTCTTGTTTCGCGGGATCGGCGCATCAACGAATCGGCCACCAGACACGTCGCCGATAAGGAAATAGAACTTGCAGATGGGACGGATAGTATCATGTGTTAGAGTGTCACACCTACTTTTTTTTCGCCGTTTCAGCGAATCATTCGAACCGGAATTTCAGATGGCGGATACCAGCGAAACGCAGAGCTGTTGGGTTAGTGAACGGATGGGTCGTAGGGCGCTTCAGGCTCCCGAGCACTTCTGAATTTATTTTCATTCACGCTTGGATTGGAAATGCCCTATCCGCAAGACTTGCCGCTCCATATTCCGGGAGTATTGTCGGCAAACAAGAAACTATGCGGATGTTGTCGCAAGATACGCCTTCATGCTAACAACCCCGTCGCTTGAGTCTATGAATACTGGGCGACCCACGCAGCAGGAGTAAGGTCTGGGAGGCGCTGGATAGGGAGATCGCCAAAGCCGGGCAGAACCGCGGCCAAATAGTCGCGCACTGGGAGTTTCAACCTACGGCAGGTTTCCACGACCGAGAAAATCGCCGCAATCTTGGGTCCCGCCTGTGGACTGCCTATGTGTATCCAGTTCTTCCGGCCCAGAGCCACGGGACGCATTGAATTTTCCGCAAGGTTATTGCTCAACTCAAGTTCCGGATATTCCAGGAATCGTGTCAGTTTCTTCCACAGTGTGAGGGCGTATTGGCAGGCCTTGCTGAGTGCACTGGAGGGCAATGCAACGGCCTGTGCTGCCTCGATCTTGCTACGAATGTCATCCACGAGAGGCTTGGGTCTTCCCTGACGCAGAGCATGACGCCCCGTGAGACCAATTACTCTGCGGCGAGCTTCCGCGTCGACGGCAAACAGTTCGTCCATCCGCGCCACAATCGGAGTTGCAACCGGGTCTCGTGGATTTAGCTGCACCGCCTCGAAAAACTGTCTTCTAGCATGAGCCCAACAAGCGGCATGTACCATTCTCGTCCCGCCGATCTGGTCGTATGCCGTGTAGCCGTCAGTTTGGAGGATGCCTTCGAACTGTCCCAGGAACCGCTTCGGTCCATCGCGCCCGCGGCCTAGACGAAAGTCGAACACCACAGTTCCTCCGGGGCGACTGTATTGCCAGAGATACGCTTGGTGATTCTTTCCTCGACCCTCGTGCATCTGCACGTGGACGGGGGTTTCGTCCGCCTGAATGTAACTTCCGCTAATCAATTCTCGCCTCATCGCGGCGACCATAGGCATCAGCAACTCGCCGACTTTCAGAACCCAGCCGTCCAGCGTCGCTCGGCTGATTTCCAAACCGATGTCTCTTTCCAGAATCATGCTCTGCCGATGAAGGGGCGTGTGATTGCAATATTTGCTGATGACCGTGTCGATGACGATGCGGTCACTCGCCAGGCACTTCTCGATAATCCGTGGTGGCAGCGGGGCTGAGAACACTCCGAGCTCCTCACACGACCGGCAAGCCCGTTTCTCTCGCTTCGTGACCAGCACGAAGTACTTTGCCGGCTCGACATCCAGCGGGGAGCTCTCCTCGTAGCCGATCACCACGGTCTCTTTGCCACAGCGCTTGCATACGCGCTGATCCTGCATGCAAGGCAGAATTCGCTCTACGCGAGGAAGGTTCGCAGGCAATTCCTGACGGCCCGGATGCTTGCAGGATCTGTTCGTCGAGCCCCGCACCGGCGTGCACACACTCTCAGCCTTCTCTATCATTTCACTGACGACGGGCTCAAGCGCGAACAATTCCATTTGCGCTTGGGAGAGCTTTTCGCCGCCCGCTCCATACTTCTCGATGCGCATCAGCCGCAGCTGCTCTTCGAGCACACGAATCCTCAGCTCCGCGTACTGCAGCCGGCTCTTCAGTCGTGCGATGAGTTCCAGATCGGCTGGCGCTGAAGGAATGGGAGGAACTTCATTCACAATGGGCTACTGATTTAACAGAGTCGACCCGCGACGTGCAAGCAGTCTATGCGGCTGCATGTCCCTCTGGCGGAACTTTCCGGTACCACCGCTTATGCTTGGTCTTGGCCAGATCGATCCCACCTAACAATAGAGACAGCTCTTCGTGACTCAGGACCACCTTGCCCTGCGCATCGCCCGATTGCGGCCAACCGGACATCGGCGTCGGCAAACGCTACCTAATCGAGCACTCGGCCGGCAGCGGTAAGTCGAATTCAATTGCTTGGCTCGCGCACCAACTCATCGGGCTTCAGAAGGACGACAGGTCGATCTTCGATTCCATCATTGTCGTCACGGATCGTCGCATTCTCGACCAACAGATCCGAAACACAATCAAGCAGTTTGCCCAAGTCGGCGCGACGATAGGTGCCGTAACCGAGGGCTCGCAACAGCTCCGCCAGTTCATCGAGAGCGGGAAGAAAATCATCATCTCGACGGTGCAAAAATTTCCGTTCATCCTCGACGAGATCGGCACTGAACACCGCACTCGGACGTTCGCGATCATCATTGACGAGGCCCATTCCAGCCAGGGCGGGCGCACATCGGCGGCGCTCAGTGTCGCCTTATCGGAAGCCGGTGCGGAGGAAGAGGAAGAGACGACGGAGGACAAGATCAACCGGATCATGGAGGCGAAGAAGCTGCTCCCGAATGCCAGCTACTTCGCTTTTACCGCTACGCCAAAGAACAAGACCCTAGAACTTTTCGGTGAGCCTTACGATGAGGGCGGCAAGGTGAAGCACCGGCCATTCCATAGCTACACGATGAAGCAGGCCATCGAAGAAAACTTCATCCTCGACGTATTGAAGTACTACACCCCGGTGAACAGTTACTACAAGCTGGTTAAGACCGCTCCCGGAGACCCGGAATTCGACGTGAAGCGTGCGAGGAAGAAGCTGCGGCTATACGTAGAGGGACATGACTACGCGATCCGGCTGAAAGCGGAAATCATGGTGGACCACTTCCACGAGCAAGTGCTCGCGCTGAACAAGATAGGAGGACAGGCGCGAGCGATGGTCGTAACTAGCGGCATCAATCGTGCAATTCAGTACTACCATGCGATGCGCGACTACCTCAAGGAACGCAGGAGCCCCTACCAGGCCATCGTTGCGTTTTCCGGGGAGCACGGATATGGCGGCGCGAAGGTCACGGAGGCTTCGCTGAACGGCTTTCCATCAAGCTTGATTCCAGATCGGATTCAGGAGGACCCCTATCGCTTCCTCGTGTGCGCAGAGAAGTTCCAGACCGGCTATGACGAGCCGCTGCTTCACACGATGTACGTGGACAAGCTGCTGTCCGGCATCAAGGCAGTGCAAACCCTATCACGCCTGAACCGAGCACATCCGCAGAAGCACGATGTGTTTGTTCTCGACTTTCAGAACCGCACCGACACAATTAAAGACGCGTTCGCCGACTACTATCGCACCACGGTGCTCGCCGACGAAACCGACCCGGACAAGTTGCATGATTTGAAGGCAAGGCTGGACGCTTATCAAGTCTATTCACCTGCCGATGTGGACCGGCTAGTGGAGCTCTATTTGAACGGGGCCGAGCGCGACAGACTCGATCCGATTCTCGATGCGTGTGTAGCGGTGTACAAAGAACAGCTTGACGAAGATGGGAAGGTGGATTTTAAGGGCAAAGCCAAGGCGTTTAATCGCACATATGGTTTCCTCTCGTCTATCCTGCCCTACACAAATGCACAATGGGAGAAGCTGTCGATCTTCCTAAACTTTCTGGTGCCCAAGCTCCCCGCCCCTGAGGAAGAGGATCTCTCGAAGGGCATTCTGGAGGCAATCGATATGGACAGCTATCGCGTCGAAAAGCAGGCGGTGGTGCGAATTCAATTGCCAGATGCAAATGCTGAGATTGAGCCGGTTCCAACCAGCGCCGGAGGCCATAAGGCGGAGCCCGAGCTCGATCACCTCTCCAACATCCTCAAGACCTTCAATGACCAGTTCGGTAAAATTTCCTGGACCGACACAGACCGCATTCACCGGCTCATCACAGAAGAAATTCCCGCAAAAGTTGCCGCCGATACGGCTTACCGTAACGCACGGCAGAACCCAGACCGGCAGAACGCCCGCATCGAGCACGACAAGGCCTTAGGGCGGGTGATGACTGGGGTGTTGAAGGACGACACGCAGCTATTTAAGGAATTCAGCGATAACGAGTCTTTCCGTCGTTGGCTGACAGATACGGTGTTCGCACTGACCTACGAAGCGCAGAAAGGAAGCGGCGATGCCAACGCGCACAGCAGTGGCGTGTGATCTGCCCTTTCCTGCGAGGGTGTTTCCTCTTTGCATTATTCCCTTAGTTGAATTGCCCAGTCTTGAAATCCCTGTCCTGCAAGTCCCGTCAACAAAAAGCTGACCTGCGATTTCAAGATACTTACGATCTCTGGGTTAAGCGTATAACCGGTCGGTTGGAGATTTCCCACATCCACCGACTGCAACTCATCGAATCGCGCAAGGCTGTCTACGAGAACAGGTCCAGAGCTCGGAATAAAGAGAAACTGCGGATACTCTAACAATCGAACGCGATCTAAGAATGCCGTGTCGAACTTGCTCATTTGGGCAGCGTCTACGGCGCTATACAGCAGACCCACAGGGGCGATGTTTCGGACAAGTTTGGCACCCCCCCGGACTGGCGGGACAGTCGTTAGCTTTGGATCGGGCGGCTGAATGAGAATAACCGGCCTCTTTTTTGCCTTAATACCAATGAACTCTTCGTTCGTGGCGAGTGGTGGAGCAGCATACGGCAACTGCCGTGAGAACGCGTCTTTTGGCACTTCCAGGTTGAAGTCACTGGCAATATTCAGTTTTCTATCGAAAACCCTTGGCCTCCATACCTGAAGGCGGCTGTGAGGATAATATGCTGGGACCTTAAATATCTGCCCAAATGCCATTGGGGGAAGTGGCGTACTCATCTTGACACAAAAGGGCGTGAACAACTCGTCGAGGAATATTGGCAACTACTCCTCTCCTTCCCGATTCAGTACTTCCAGCGCCTTGATGTAGTGTTCGTCAATCGTAGGGGTCCAAAACCGGGCAATGGCTTCTTGTGACGCCTTCTCGATCTCCTCACGGACCGAACGGAATCGAGCCTTCATGCCTTCGGCTTTGTCGCGAGATGTGCCGCTGATTGACCGCCGATACAGCCGTGGACCTTCCCGCGAGACCTTGCTGAAATCCAAAGGCTGCAACTTTTCGGCCCCTTCCATTGGCTCGGTCGAAAAGTAAACATAGTCCAGCAGTTCGGGTGTAGATAGGGCCGCGAAAGTATCAATCATTCTCTTAGTGCGAAAATACTCGTCTGTGTCACTGATGATTTTCTCAATGTCTAAGGGGTCGGTGATGCGTATCTCCTGTCCCTCCAACGATGCGTCGGTCCAACCTCTGACGTCGATCAGCCCCTCAGTTTGCAGTTGCTCCAGAACTTTGTCGAAATCTGCTGCCCAAGGTCCGTACAGATAGAAAATCCAATCGAAGCCAGTGAGGGTTGCTTCAGTTTTTCTAAAGTGTTCAATGTCTGCGAGGTAGAGGAGCTTCAGCAACTTGGTCTTGCTTGCGGTTGAATCGATGTCACGAAGGCGAGTCAGAATGGCACGGACGAGACTTTTTGCGGTTGAGGTCATGTCTATGAACACCTATATTTTACCTGCTACCGGCAGGCTTGCGTAGAAATTAAGGACTCCCCTGTGTGTTTGCTCGCGCGGTGCCGAAGCTGCGGGAAGCTGAACTCACTGTCTTGCCCAAACGGCAATGAGTTCATCTACCATGCATCTCCATAACAGACGCGCGCAATTTCTTGCACAATACCTCTGCAAGTTCGTTGACATCCGATTGCACGGCCTGTTTTGGGGCTGCCAAGCCTCGTATGATTTCGCCCTGACGCTGACACGCAACTTCGCCATAGCTGGTAAAGGTCGTCATGACCCTTTCATGCCCCATATTTTGGCTCCACGCCTTGAACTCTTCGGGGGACTTACAGACAACTTCGCCGAGATGGGCAAGTGTATCTCTAAAGCTGTGGGGGTTGAAATACGGCAGGTCGGCGCTGACGAACGCCTCGCGGAATATCTTGCGGATGGCCGAGGCGCTGCGCCAGTGCTTCCGTTCCAGTCCTAATACTTCAAACTGGCGAGTTGTCCCCAGCGCAACGAGCGTTGACGGGAAAAGCGGATCGTCATTGCCCCATAGCTTCTCTTGCCGGAGATAGGACACCCACTCCGCCACAATCTCACGGATTTCATTGCCCACAGGAAGAAAGAACGTGTCGAAGGTTTTGCCGAATTTAGTCTTCACTTCCCGTGCGTCTTGAAAAACTTTGTTGGCGATTAGGTCAACATGCTTCAGCTTCATCGAAGCAATGGCGCTGTCCCGCGCGCCGGTTAGCAGTGTGAATGCGATCAGGGCGCGGTCACGACGCTCTATCTCCGTGCTTGTCGGCATCGAATTGATGACGTGCTTCACCTGTTCCAGTGTTGGCGCTTTTTGTTCTCGCTTCGCCGTCGCAATGCGCGTGTCCTTTTCGGACAGGTTGAAATATTCGGTATGGGAATACTGAATGTGCGACTTGTAGCCAGGCTCACGCGCAAGCCACTGGAAAAACCGCTTGAGCTGCGTGAGCGTGGCATGTAAGGTCGCCTTGCTCAGCTTCTCCCCGGACTGTTGACCATTCTGTTCGGCAAGGTGCCTCTTGAATGCTCTGGCCTGCTCAAAATGAAACGCCTTGAAATCCCGATGCTTGTTGTAAACCTCGAAACGGTTTAGGGCCTTCGCAGCCGCATCCACGGTCTGCTCACTATGGCTCTTGGCATCCTTCAGAAAGGCGAAGTATTCGCGCTTTATTCTTTCGTTTTTTGCGTTGTGTTTAGTCATGTTCGATGTCTCCTATCTCAAGTCACTGTTTACGGTGGGTTCATTACTCTCACTTACACGTTGCAGTGCTTGCGGAAACTTGATGTCCAATTTCCCACGAACCAGCTCCAAATTCGCCAAACTGACGCGCCGGTTCATCATGGATTCGCAGTCTGGGCAGATCGCTGTCAGGTTCCCAAGCTGCTCGGTGACGGGCTGATAATCGGCCATCCCAGCCCAAGGAACTCTCGGGGCACGGCACCGAACGCAGTAGATTTCACCGGGCTTTAAGGGCCGCTTGTTTTTCGCCCGGCGGGCCTTAAGGAATGAGATAAGGTCGGGGCCGCGAATCAATGTCGGCCGTCTGTTGTCGCAGGTTGGAAGTCCAGCCTTGACCCATGCGCGCACGGTGTGCTTATGAGCGCCGAGCAACCTGGCGATTTCCTCTACGTTGTAGCTGCGGTGGATTTTGACACGGCGGTGATTGAGGTGACGCTTTCCCATGACCGTTATCCGCCTCCGCTGGCCTTGCGGTCTTGGATCATCGCGGCTCTCTCGCGCGGTTATCTTGCGAAATGCTAATAGGCTCCTGCGCGCTATGCCGATACACAGTGGGCCATCGCCATTCAAGGCGAGCCGTCCAACAGAATCGAGTCTTCTTCCGGCGCTGAGAGTCAAGTATGAGGTCGATTGGCCGAGATGCCTGATCTTGCGGTTTCACGACATGGCGAGCCTCCTTCATTGCCGCACTTTCGTTTGGTCATGGCGGGACGGAGACTTGCCACCATCCTGAATTACCTTCTCCAATTCTGATTCGCGGATCATCGTGCGTCCGCCGACCTTTGTGCGCTGTAGGCGGCCTTGTGAGAGCCAGGCGTGAATTGTCCATTTCGAGATCCCGCCAAGCCGACGGGCTGCTTCGTTAACTGAGAGCAAGGTATCCATGATGCCCCTTTCACGATCTAAGCGTGTGCCACGCTTGACAAATATAATTATGGCATTATAATGTGCTACAAGGGACGACACATTTCATGGCACACAGAATTGATTTGCCGGTCGAGTTTCAATTCAAGATTGAGCCGATAAAGTACGTGCGGGGTGCAATTCGCCTTCGCAAATGGTGGCTGGGCTATGGGCCGTGGCAACTTCAGGCGATGGTTTCCGGACCTGCCGAGTTTGCTGATTCATGGCGCGCCGCCGATCCGGAGTTTGCTGATTCGTGGCGACGTGCCGATCTCTTTCATGTCTTGCCGGATGAACTACCCTCCTCCGTGAGAGAGCAATTGAGCGAGCCAGACCAGCCCTTAAGTTCAGCCGTAAAAAGGATCGATCTCGACGTGATTTTCTGCATGTATCCCGATGGCTATGATTTCCGGCGCCCACCGAAGACGCGTGCCATCAACCCCTGGCAATTACGCCACGATTTTCTCCATATAAAACCTTCCTCCGAGGCTCTTCTGGAATTTCTCAATTATTATGGAAAATGGTCTCGCATGACACAACCTCGGCTTGAGGGGGCCGTTTCTTACGGCTCTCGCGTTCTCCGTCTGGATAACGAAGTTCTTCTCCCCAGCCTGATCGTTGAATCTGAGATTCGGAAAGAACAGGCGGCTATACGGGATGCGCTAAAGGGGACCCCCGCCGATTGGCTGGCAATCGGCAGTCTGAGCTTTGGGTCCCAATCAAAGTTTCCTCACTACCTACACACGGATAGCACCTGCCTCGATGCCATTCGCACTTCAATTAGCATCGACTTCCTGAGGCAGGTGCCGTTCCGAATCTGCAAGCGGCCCGATTGCGGTGAACCTTTCGCTGCGGACAGAAAGGGCAAGGAGTACTGCTCACAGTACTGCGCTCATCTGGTATCTGTTCGCCGAACCCGTAGAGAAATAAAGAAAAGAACGCGACAGAGCGGAAAGGTTGAGGGCTGAGGTATGTCTATCTACAAGCGCAAATCAAGACTGCGAAGCGGTTGGTCACAACGTTGAAAGGACGGTAATCAAATGTCACTGTACAAGCGCGGCAATGTTTGGTGGCTAGATGGCTGGTTTCAGGGCAGGCGGTATCAGGTTTCCACAAAGCATCAAAACAAGAAACGGGCAAAAACGTTTGAGGATGTTTTCTTTGCGCGACTGGCCGATGAGCGGGTAGGCATTGAAAAGCGCAAGCCCGCGCCGCTGTTCTCGGACTTTGCGAAGCGGTTTGTGGAGCATGTAGGGGTGCGGCACGAGAATAAGCCCCAAACCGTCAGCTTCTATGCGGCCAAACTCTCGCGCCTTCTGGAGTCCGATGCGATTGCGTCTGCCCACCTGGACCGCATCGATGAGTCGATGATCGAGGACTACGTGCTTGAGCGCCGGAAAAGCGTCTGTGCTGCAACGGTGAACCGCGAGTTGGCTACCCTTCGTCGTTTGCTTCGGTTGGCTCACGAGTGGAAGGAAATCAACCGTGTTCCCAAGATTCGGCTGCTGAACGGAGAACGCATCCGAGATTTCGTGCTGTCGCGCCGTATTGAGGAAGCCTACCTCGCCGCTTGTGCTCAGCCTCTTGCGGACATTGCTCTGCTCATCCTCGAAGCGGGACTCCGCATCGGAGAAGCACTCAGTCTGCTATGGGCGGACGTGGTGCTTGATCCCCTGGCTGGTTCGCGCTTCGGTTATATCCGAATTAGGGACGGCAAGAGCAAGAACGCAAGGCGAACCCTTCCGCTGACCGACAAGGCCGCTCAGATGCTCCGTAATCGCCAGCAATTGGCCTCTGGTGAGTTGGTGTTCGCTAACAGGGACGACAGGCGCTACCTCGTGACCTCGATCAATCACCTTCACCAGAAGGCCCGCGCCATAGTAGGGCTTGGCCGGGACTTTGTAATTCATTCTCTCCGCCATACAATGCTGACTAGGCTCGGAGAGTCCGGCGTGGATGCCTTCACGATCA
>ODAK010003129.1_pt1 | contig 17253 bp, 32 predicted proteins | sample 1539591 | NCBI WGS metagenome assembly ODAK01 (sample SAMEA3539303, study PRJEB22396) | soil metagenome | biome: tundra; feature: field; material: soil | place: USA | collected 2010-05 | depth 0.15 m
TACGCCGACGACTGTGCGTATTCATGATGTAGAGTAAAATTCATGAGCGCACAGAGCACGATCATCTACTGCCGGATTAGCGCCGACCGGGCCGGGCGCTCCGAGGGCGTCCACGCCCAGGAACGATGGGGCCGCGAGTACGCCGCTGTTCAGTGGCCCGGCATCCCCGTCCGGATCTTCGCCGACAATGATCTTTCCGCCGCCAAGGATGATGTCATCCGCCCCGAGTTCGAGAAGATGCGCGAGGCCATCCGCCACGGCGAGTGCGCGCACCTGTGGGCCGTCGAGCAGTCCCGGCTGACCCGCATCGAGGGCGTCTGGTTCACCCTGGCCGCCGACCTGCTCAAGACCGGGGTCGAAGAACTGCACACCAGGCGCGAGGGCGTCACACGGCTGGATGACGTGGTAGGCGGCATCAAGGCCGTCCTCGACGCCGCCGAGGTCCGCAAGACCCGCAAGCGCGTCATCGACAAGAAGGATGAACTGGCGCGGCAGGGCCGACCGGGCGGGATGCTCGGTTTCGGCTACCGGCAGCGGATCTACACCGAGGACGAGCAGGAGCGGCTGAACGCATGGGAGGACGCCCGGCGCGAGGCGATGCTGAGCGGCGATGACCTGCACCGCTGGAGGGAGGACAACCCCCGGCCCGAGGGTGGCAGGAAGGTCACCGACGAGCACGGCCGGGCGGCCGTGGAGATCGTCCCCGGGGAAGCGGAGGTCATCCGGCAGTGCGCCGGGAAGATGCTGAGCGGCTGGACCCTGACGAGCGTCACCATGTGGCTCCGGGATTCCGGCGTGCGGAGCAGCACCGGGGCGCAGTTCCGCGCGACCACCGTCGGCCGGTTCCTGACGCTGCCGAGCATCGCCGGCTTCCGGGTCCACCAGGGCGAGATCGTCGGCAAGGGCACCTGGGAACCGATTCTCGATGAGGCGACCTGGCGTGCGCTGTGCGCCATTATCGGGTCGGCAAAGCGGGCGAAGCGGCGCCCACAGCGCCGCTACCTGCTCGGCGGGCACCGCCTGATCTGTGAGTGCGGGAAGGCGATGCGCGGCACGTCGGACCCGCGATGGGGTCTCACGAACTACGTGTGCTGGAAGATCGACGGCGGGTGCAGCAAGGTCACCATTGACGCGGACGCCGTGGACGACCACGTCATCGCCGAGTTGTTCGCGCAACTGAAGAAAATGGAAGTTGCCGGGATGCTGGCAGCCGACGACTTTGCTGACCGGCGCGGCGAACTGGTCACCGAGTTGCAGGCCCTCGGGCAGCGGCGGACGAAGTTGGCCGCCAGATTGGGCGACAGGGCGATCACCGATGAACAGTTCGACGAGGCGAACGACCGCTACAAGGAAGATCAGCGCCGCCTCGGGGCCGATCTGGCCGACCTGCCAGCCCCCATAGGGGATGTCAACCCGGCGCTGCTGAAGGAAGCATGGCCGGACATGACCCTGGAGGAGAAGCAGAAGTTCATCGGCGACTGGATAGAGAAGGTCAAGGTCAGCCGGCCTGCCTTGACACAGCCGACCATCAGCGATGTCGCTTGCAAGGCCGGCGTCACGCACGCCACCGCTTGGCGCGTATTCCAGGGCAACGGGTCCGCTGCGGCTACGCCCGCGGTGCTGGCCGCGACAGCGGCCCTCGGCTACACCTACCAGGCAGGCCGTCGGCCTAGGAGTTCCGCCTTCGAGCCCGGCCGGGTCGAGATCGTCTGGCGCCGCCGCACCCGCTCATAACTCTGGGTGTTCCCCCCGTCACGCTGAGCCGGCAACAATGTGCTCAGACGGAAGGGGAATGCGGGTGGCTGCTGATGATGACCCGGTTTTTGATGATGACCCGGAGAGGATGTACCGGACCGTACGGGTCCTCGCCACGGCCCTCGCCCGGCGGCGAGCGAAGATAGCGGCCGGGATTCGCGTCGACCCTCCGCCGCAGTGCGGCTGCAAGAAATGCGCGGACGCGGGCGGCCCGGAGGACGCGTTAGACCCTCCGCACCAGGAACACGATCAGCACGATCACCAGGATGACCACGAGCAAGCCAACGCCGATGTACACCTAGCCCGCCTCCTTGCACAAGCGCTCAACATCGTCGGCCAGCTCACGGAGGAACCGGGCAACCGTCGCCGGCAGGGCGGACGCGCCGGTCAGTTCCTTCACGCGGGCACCTGGCCCGCCACCGATTTCCACGGCGACGCTGATATGGCCGAAGCGGTCGACCTGCCCCGTGAGATCCCGCATGAAGACGGGTGTGCTGGTCTCGGCCGCGCCCGCTAGTTGCCGATGCCGGGGTTCGCTGACGTCGCAGGGGTGGCCACGGGCGGAACCGGCGGCGCGGCAGGGGTCGCCGCGGAAGCGGCCGTGATCGCCTGCACCGCGGCGTCCAGCGGTGCCTGAGCGGCTGCCAGGGCCGTGTTCGCGGCGTCCAGCGCCGTGGTGTCCACACCAGCAGGAAGCCCGGCGATGGCCTCAGCGAACGCCGCCTGAGCCGCCGTGATCGCCGCTGTCTGCGTGGTCAGGTCAGTGAGCAGGGCGGTGTCCTCGGCGACGGCGGTGTTGATCGACTGCTGAGACATGGTGATCTTCTCCAGTGTCTTGGTGATGTTGGCTAGTACCGCTGTATGCGCAGCGAGGGTGGCCTGGACGGCTCTGAGCGTGGCCTGGATAGCCTCGAGCGGCCGGTCGAATATGACGGGCACGTCAGCCAGCCCGCCTTCCGGCCGCTTGAGTGAGCTAAGCGCACCGGCGGGTGTTTCATCCGGTTCGACTCGGCCGCGTCCTGAGATCTCCTCAGGCACCATGCCCGCCGGCGCCTGGTCACCTAGTGTAACGGGGTGTCACGCCAGTCCCTACGCCGCCCGCTGCATGCCGCGCCGCAGCTGCCGCGGGTCGATGCCGGAGGCCCGCAGCCCGTTCTGCCTCACGGTCCGCTCGGCTTCACGGACGGCCTGGCGGGTGTAGAGCGGGCGCCCGTGCTCGTCGAGGCCCTGCGGCTCGAGGTGGCCGCGGTGCCGCCATGACCTGATCGTGATCGGGGACACGCCGACCATGAGTGCGGCCTGAGGTGTCGGGAGTAGCCCGTCTCCGCGTACGGGGCGCATGACACCCCCGGGGAACACGTCAGAGCCCGGGGCGCTGAGCGCTCCCGGGCATGGCTGTGACACCTGGGGTCAGTGTTGCAGGTCACTAACGCTCTGTCAAAGATTCGTGACATTCCGTAGTTAGCAGATCACACCGTTACCCAATAGGTTTACGAAACAGGTAACGGATGTTAGCCTCTAGGCATGCAACACTCCGAACGAGCAGCACAGGCACGACGCGAACTAGACCGGAAGTTCCGTGCAGCAGACCTGGAATCCATCCATGCCCGGCCCCATTCCGGCTGGATACGGGCCATCCGCGAAGCCCTGGACATGAGCCAAGCCGTACTGGCCCGGCGACTGGAGATCACCCGTGGCTCGGTGAACAAACTGGAACACGCCGAACTTCACGGCGGGATCACCGTCAGCAAACTAACCGAAGTGGCGGCAGCGCTCGACTGCACCCTCGTCTACGCCCTCGTCCCCAGATCCACCCTGGAGCAGGCGGTCCTCAACCAAGCCAGAGCCGTCGCGGCGGAAACCTTCAGGTACGCCGCGCGGACCATGGAACTGGAAGATCAGGCAGTCAGCAGTGACCGGCTACGCGAGGCCATTGAGCGTGACGCACAGGAACTCGTCCGCAAGGGCAACGTGTGGGGCACCCCATGAACACCTTCTTCCTGCGGACCATCGGGCCGGAGCCAGCCGGTGCGACACCACTCACCGCAGAAGACCTTGAAGGGCTCATCCCGCACTTCGTGGCAACCCGCGCGGACCTGAACCAAGTGGAGATTGAGAACATCGGCAAAGCGATCCGCTGGGCGGAGCGGCAGGCACGCAGAGGACCAGAAGCCGTCCTCAGCTACGCCTTCATGATGACTCTTCACCGCCGGATGTTCGGCGACGTGTGGAGGTGGGCCGGGACGCACCGCCGGAGGGAGACCAACATCGGGGTGCCACCACACCTGGTCGCCGCGGAGTCCCAGATGCGGCTGGATGACGCCCTGTTCTGGCACGCCGAAGCGGTGTTTCCCCCCGACGAACTGGCCGCCCGGATTCACTGCCGGCTGGTCAGCGTCCACCCCTTCCCGAACGGGAACGGACGCTGCACACGGCTGATGGCAGACCTGTACCTGACAGCCATAGGCGCCAGGCCGTTTACGTGGGGCGGCGCGAACCTTGACACGGACAGTTCAGGCCGCGCGGCGTACATCGCCGCCCTCGTCAAAGCCGCCGCGACCGACGACTACGCAGACCTCATCCGCTTCGCGCGGGGATAGAACCCAATGGATTGCACCGCTACCCTGTACGGGTGAGAGACCTGACCAAGTTCGGCTATGCGCGGCTGGCTGAGGACGAGCGGGCTGACTGGCACGTCTACGACTGCGCGGGCATGGACTTCGGGGACGGCTGCGGCTGCGGCGTTCCCGAACGGATGCGCCGCGAAGTGGCCGTTAAGCGGAAGATCCTGGCACTCCATGAGCCGCTGCCCTCGTCCTACGGTGAACCCTCCGTTTGCCCTTCCTGCTGGCCGCAACCATGGGTCGGGACGCACCCTCTCGCGCCATGCCCGACGATGCGTCACCTCGTCGCCGTCTACAGCAATCACCCGGACTACCGGGACGAATGGAAACCGTCACCCTAAGCAGCGACGTGGCAGGTCACGCAGGCGCACCCGGCGTACACGCACTCACGGCAGTCACCGTTCACACACCGCTGGCAGGTCAGCCCCGACCCGTCCGCCCACGACGCGTACAGCGCCGCCCACGCCGCGAAGTCCGGCTGGCTCATCTGATCCCGGCACGACGCGCAGGTAGACCACAGCACCGGCAGCGACGGGTCAGACGGCGGCTCAGCCCGCTCCAGGGCCATGTCTTCGCATCTCCGGCACGGAACACCGTCGAGGGTTTCCGGCTGCTTCGTCACCTCCCCCAGAACCGCCAGAGCCCGGTAATGCAGGCGCAGAATGTCCTGCCCCGCTTCCTGGGCGCCCACCGCCGTCATCAGGGTCACGAAATCGACACCGAGGCGGACGATTTCCAGCCCGGCGGACTCGCGGAGCCGCTCAACCAGCTCCCCGTTCTTGTCGCTGATCGTCGCCGCGTCGCCGTGACGGCCCAGGTCCAGGTTGACCGAGCGGCACATGCCTTTCGGCTGCAGGGCCAGCAGCACGTCCAGGTGTGTGACCAAAGTTCCGGCGGCGCGTTCCACGGACTCCGCGGTGTCCACTGGCCGGTACGGGTCACGGGGGGTGAGGCGGGCGACGGATCTTACCCGGCACTCCCAGCCGCAGAGGGTGGAGGCCATCAGCCTCATAAGCGCATCTATGTTCTCCCGCAGGGGCAGGCGGGGGCCGAACGGGGTGCGAACCATGTCGCCGCGTCTGGCTGGTTCGCCGAGCTCGGCGGCGAGGCGCTCGTACGCGGCGGGGAGTTCGCCGGCCCGCTCGCCGATGTGGTCGCGGCAGCGGTCGCAGAAGATGCGTGGGGTCAGGGCTCCGGTGACGGTACGCACGCCGTCGGTGATGTCGATGACGCGGCTGAAGCACCAGATGTCCCGCCCGCATGCCCGCTGGCCGTCGTCGTCCAGCAAAGAGTCCCCCCACAGGCGTCGACCGTGGGGGGTTACGCTACGCAGTGTTGCACCCACCGGGAGTTACGGCAAGCTAAGGTCGCATGATGCCACTTCCGCCACGCGACGTGTTCGCCGCCGCTGCCCGCCGGGCCGTTGAGGAACTGCACACCGAATGGGATTCGCCGCATTCGTTCCAGATCCTCTGCTGGGACGGGGCGAACCTGAACTGCCGGACGTACGCCTGCCTCATGCCCGACATTGACCCACCCAAGTATCCGGCGATGATGACCGGGCTCGCCCGCGAGGATCATGAGAAGCACCCCGGCGAGCCCGCGTACGCCTACCTGCTGCAGATCGAGTGCTTCGGGGTCACCGCACCGCTGCCGGGCGCCACGAAAGACGAGATCGTGCAGTACAACGTGGACCGCATGGGGAGGACGTTCCACCAGCGGGCCGATGCGGTGGAATCCTGCACGGCGTGGGTCGCGGACATCCACGGGCGGCTGTGGACCGCGAGCAAGACACGCGACAAGCCCAGCCAGATCAACGAGGCATTCTACCCGCCGGGGAAACTGCCTGTCGGCGGGCAGATGATCAACGGGCTGCTCGCGGTCGCACAGGCCACCGGGACACTCTCGTACGGGCTGCCGATGCCGTTCAGTGCGGGAATGAACTAGGTCAGGCAGCCAGTGATGTGGTTGTGCCGGTGGCGGCCAAGCCAGCGGTGGCCTTCGCATTCTGTGCCCGCCAGCGGTCCATTCCCGGGTCATGGGGGGAGATCCCCGCCGCAGCGAGCCGCCTCGCCACCGTTTCCGCCAGCGAGGACACCGGGTGCCCGTCCCGGCAGCGGCCCGAACCGTTAACCTCCGACGAGTTCCGGGCGACTGACCACGCCCAGAAGTTGTCATTCCCCGCCGGGTGCGGGCCGTCACAGGTGCGGGCGGAACCTTCCCACAACCCGTAGGCGCGGTAGTCGGCCATGTCGACGGTGGTCATCTGGCCGGGCGCAGACGTCGTGGTTCCCCGGCGGCGTCCTTGGTTGCCTCAACCCAGCCGTACCCGCAACGGCAGGTACGGCACATGTGCTCAGCGAGATCGCGGCAGTGCTGGCACGGGAAGCCTTTATGGCCACCGAGCGCGCCGCCGCGCGAGTGCCACATGACTTTCACTGCCCGATACCCGCATTTCGGGCAGGCGGTGTTCATGCCGCTGAACGGTGGCAGGTTCTCGCTGGAGCTCACGCTTACTCCCCGGTCGCGCGCAACTGGCAGGTGACCTGCTCACCACGGGCAATCCGCCCAGCCCGGCCCTGACGCATCGCATTCAGCGAGGTAATCGCATACTCGCGTGCCTCGGCGTCGGTCCACCGGGGCTCGTTAGGTGCGTACGCGCCACAACTGACCCTTACCTCACACACCTCGCCGTCCGGTGCCCGGTACGCGCGGAACCGGTCGCCGGTGATGGCCTGCATTTCCTTGACGAACGTCACCGAGCGGACCTTGACCTGATGCGGGGCGATCTGCTCGGGGGTCATCACATAACTGGGCTTACTCATGGGGGTACTCCTTCGGGGTTGGGCCGTTAGTAGGTGACGTAGCCGGGCAGCGTGACGGCGTGGTAGGCGAGCACGCCGAGCCCGATCATGATCAGCGGGTCTACGGCGAACCGCTCCACGGCGTGACCCGTGGTGAAGGCGATCGGCTTGGGCAAGCCGTAGTGCCGCAGCGACAGGGGCCAGAACACGGGGATCCCGACGTCAGTCAGGGAATCGCCGAGCAAGTGCGTGGCCGTACCTAGACCGCAGGCCATCGGGATGAGCGCCAGGTACCAGCCGTACCAGGCGATACCAGCGGCGGCACCGATGGCCAGCACGTCCGCATAGTGACCACCCAGACGGAGCGCCCGCAGGCCGGCGGCGATGGCGAGAGCCAGGAACGCGGCGAGGACAGCACGCCCGTACGGCTCCCCCCGGTAGTGGCAGGCCAGCCAGGCGACCGCGGTGAACACGGCGACACCTACCAGGCTGTGGGTGGCGTGGCGATGGCCTCCGGAGACGGAACGGATCAGGTAGGCGAACCCCTTGGACATGAACCCGAGGGACCTGGCCGCGCACGAACCGACCGAATCCAGATCGCTCAGTGTCACGAAACCTGCTGTGAGGGCTGCCAGGGTCACGGCTCCGGTGACTGGCAGGTGGGTGACCTCGGCCGCTGCGAGGCCAGTCAAGGCACCGGACGCCGCATGGCTGAGTGCTAGCACGACGGGTCCTCGAAGATCGCGACGGACCTGACGGCACCCGGCTTGATGACATGCTCCCGCTCGGGGCCTACCGCCTCAACGCGGCCAGTCAGCGTGAACGGCTTACGTGAGCGGCGCTCCAGGGCGTCATAGGCGGCGGAGGCGTCCTCGGAGGTGGCGTCCTGCATGAACAGCGTCAGCGGCAGCGCGAAACCCCGCCGGGGCCTGTATGTGACGACCAGGATCATGACATGATCTTTCTGCTTGGGATTGGTCCCGGCCGGGACGCTCGCTGCACAGGCTGACGTCCCGGCCGGTCGCATGCGGGTTAGCGGTTTCCGTGGCGGGCCAGATCCTGAGCGGCCAGGGCGGCAACGTCGGCCTGAAGATGCGCGGCGCGCTGGACTTCCGTCTGCAGCTGGCCCTCCAGGTATGTGATCGACCGCCGCTGGTCCGCCGCGTACGCGGTCCACCCACGCGCCTCCGCGTCGGCCAGCTGAGCTCGTACGCGGACGACGGAGTCCTCTAGCTCGACGATCCGCTGGTTCTTCGGTAGTGCCATGGGGGGGGTCCTTCCGGGTTGGGTCGTGCTCGGGTTACATCCATCCGCCCTTTTTCTCCGGCGGCTTGGTCAGGTAGCGGATGAACCACTCCGCGTTCTCAATGAGCTTGTCCGGGCGCGTGACCGTCTCGCCGCCGCCGATGACGATCGCCAGCGACAGCCGCCGCAGGTAACCCTCAGGGGTCGTCTCGGCGGCGTGGAACCAGCCGAACAGGTGATCCGCGGTGTTCTCCAGTGGCCGGTTACCCTTTGCGAGCGCCACCGGCGCGATGCCGTGGATACGCATCGCGCAGGCGAGGGAAGCCATCCGGTCAGCGAGCACGCCGTCCTCATCGCCGTACGGGATGCGGGTGTCGAGGCCAAGGATGCCCTCCCACCAGACGGTGATGCCGGTCACCGTCTGCCTTCCGCCATCGGGATCTTGTGGACCGGGCATTTGGGCTTGAAGGGGCTTGTGGACCTGAACCAGAGCGCGGTTTCCTTGCACCAGGAGACGGTGCAGTGACAGACGCCGCCACCGGTTCGCTCGTTCATCTTCCGCTGGCCGATCTCACGGATGGCCATCCGTCCTCGCATGTCCATCACTTGCCGTCCGGATTGCTAACGCACGCCATCGCGCGCTCTGGATGGTCAGGGCAGATCTGGACGAGCCCCGGCCGCTCACGCCACCGCGTGACCGACTCGCAACCGATGGTCACGCAGCGGTACACCCAGTCGCCGTCAGTGTCCCGGCTGCCCGATGGTGGGATGCCACCGAAGAAGTTCCGCGTAAGCCTGCTCATCCGACCTCATACCCTCCGTCTTTGCTGTCGTCGTGCTTGTCCTCGCCGAACGACGGAATCAGTTGCACGCGGATCAGTTTGAGCGCCAGCAGCGGCGTGGCCCAGGCGGCCAGCACCATGAGCGGGGACTTGCCTGGCCACACCCCGTGCGATGAAGGCGGAGACCAGCATCACCAGGAAGGCGAACGCGACGTTGAACGCGTACGCCCAGTGGTCGGCTTTCCGCTGCGTCTTGGCCGTCCAGCCGAGGATGATCACCCAGCGAGGGCGCACGACCGCGATCACGAAGTCGGACCCGCGAGCCATACGGCGCTGGTGCTCTTCCCTCGCCGTGGCGGCACGATCCCGTAGCCTCATGACCGGGTTGGGCTCGGTGGTGGGGTGAAAGTTCGCCTCGGCGTCTACCTGGGTCACGGGGTCAGTTGCTCCCAGCCCGCTTGCGCTGCCGGTCCTGCGAGTCGTAACGGCGTTCCTCAATCAGGCACCGGGCAACCTCGCCGAGATCGGTGAAATGGGCATTCCGATCACCGGCCTGCTGGTCGATGGTGGCCAGGAGACGCTTCGCCAGCAGGACGTCCCACTGCTTGGCCGTGATGGTGTTGACCGGAGGGTCGGCTGGGTCCGGGGTGGCCGCGGTCGCCGGGGCCATCAGGATGCCCGGCTGACGTAGTAGACAGGCTCGGCGCGGCGGAAGAGACTGACCTTCCGCTCGTACGCTTCGAGGCGCACCGGGTAGCCAAGTACCTCGGCTACGAACGCCGCCAGGCCAGCAGGGTCGGCGTCACGCGGGAGGTCAAGCACCTCAGGTGCCCAGTGACCACCGCAGGCAGCAGCGAAGTCGAAGCAGGTCATCAGTTCCCAGCCGTCCCCGTCACCGCCAGACAGGTAAGCGGGCCACCATGCGAGAACGTGGGTCACGTTCGCGGGGGTGGTGACATGGAGGAACTGAGAGTCCGGGACAGTCATGACGACCTCCCCTTCCCGGTCTGCCCGAGCGCGGCGAGGGTGGACAGCGCGTCCAGTTCAGCCGGGTCATCAGGGTCGGGAATGCGGCCGTACGCGTCCAGCGGCCCGGCATAGCCCGCTTCGCGGTAGGCGCGGCCCCGCTCGAAGTTGGCCAGGCCCTCGGGGGTGTCACAGCCGAGCAGTTTCTTCATCTGGCCGCTCATCGGCTTGCCTGGTGCCACCTTGGGCACTGGCCGAGAGCGCCACTCGCGCATCCCGGCGAGCATGGCCCGCAGTGCCCGGTCATCCTGCTTCTTCTTCATGGGGTTCCTTTACGGGGTTGGGAAGTTGTAGGTGTGGACGTCAAAGGTGTGGCCAAGCGAGTTCACCGGGGTCACGGTCACTGCGAACCCGGCCACGGTGACCTTGAGGAAGTTGTAGACAGCCGCGTCACTGGCAGGCTTCGGGGCCGACCCACACGCCGTACCCGTGCCGCTCGTGTAGGACCAGCCGAGGGCGTACGCACCCGGCCCCTTGCAGACGCTGACCGGCTCGAGGACCGCGCCGCCGCCGCCCGTGACGTAGGAGCGCACGCTGTCCGGGCTGGTCGCGGTGGTCCGCTGGTAGATGTGCGCGTGGCCGTTGAACACGATGCTGACGCCGCTGTCATGGAGCAGATGCTCGAGGTTCCCCGGGCCGTCGAGGTAGGTGTCGGAGACCTCGGTGGCATTGTCGCTATGCAGCGGGAAGTGGAAGAACGCGAACTTGAGGCCGCCCGGGTGCGCTGCCAGATCGTGCGCCAGCCAGATGTATTCCGCCGAGGTGGTCAGCCAGTGCGCTGCATGATCCACCTGGTACAGCCGGCAGGACGCGTCAGTGCCGCAGGTGCCGCCCGTCGAGGTGCCGAGGTACGCGTTGTCCCACGCCGCATCGAGCATGTAGAACCTTGCTGAGCCCGTGGAGAACGCGTAGTACGACGTCGGGTACGTCCCCGGCACCGACCCCGCTTCCGACGGGTACGCCGTCATGCTGTAGACGCCCGAGGAGGCCGCGGTGACCGCCGTCTCCGGCCACGTCGACAGGTACGTGGAGTTCTTGCCGTGGTTGCCGCTGACGGCGAACATTGGGACGCTCATCCCCGGGACCGCCCAGTAGGCCGGGCCGAACACGCCGCTCACATCCGGGCCCGTCTGGTTCAGGTCGCCGTAGTTGGCCTGGGTCCCGCCCGGGTAGGCGATGTCCCCTGTGGTCACGGCGAACTGGGCGCCGCTCCCGGCGATCAGGGAGTCAATGGCGGCCTGGTTCTGGTTGACCGCCCCGGTGTTCGTGTTCCCGGTGGCCGTGTCGCCCCAGTCGCCTACCACGTCGAACGTGAACGGGACCGGGCTGCCGGCCGGCTGGAGCGTGGTGAACTGCGGCGAGGGGATGGTGCCCAGCAGGTCCGTGGTGCCGGAGTAGGGCCAGTAGCAGTAGGAGGTGCCCGGCGTCAGGCCGGTGATCGTGATGGTGTTCTGGTACTCGGTGGTGGCCTTCACCGTGATGGGGTAACTCGTGGCCGGGGCGGTGACCGTGGTCGCGGAGCAATCCCCAGCGGGGCCGTACCCCACGGACCCGGTTCCCTGCCCCGCGGTTGCCCAGTTCACCTGGACGGAGGTCTGGGTCAGGTCGGTCAGGTAGGGGGCGCGGGTCAGCATCGGGCTGGCGCCTGGCAGGCCGGCCTGGGCCGCGTGGGCTGGCGAGAGGAACCCGGCAGCGAGAGCAGCCACCGTCAGTGCGGTAGCGGCGCCCGCGAGCGCTCTGATGATCTTCATCGGGTTCCCCTCGTAGGTGGTGCTGGTGTCAGTCCATGGTGGGCTTTGGACGGCCTAGGCCGTCTCGCCCAGATGGGTGAGGCCACCTACCTCAACTGGGCGAACCGGGCACTCGGTCATCTATGACGATCGGCGGGACGGTGCCCGTGTGGGTGCTGGAGACTTGCTCCACGGTGCGGGCCATCGCCAGATACACACGCCGGGCCACTGCGCGGTGGGGTGGCGTGAATCTTCGGCTGAGGCCGAACAGGTCGCCGATGTCGTCGAAGTAAGCCGTGCGAAGTGAATGCATGACCATGGCTAGCTGAACGCCAGCCAGAACGATCTCTGCGAGGCCATCGCCCCGCGCGGTCACCTGATCTGCGGTCACCTCTGCCGGTGGCCTCAGATTCTCTGCGATGGACTGGACTTCAGCCCAGACCTGCGGGTGGCACACAAGGGTCACGGACGAAATGCCCGCCGCACGGGTGATGCGCCTTTGGCACCCGAGGTGGCTCAGGGCGCGTCGGTCATCCCGCCATGTCATGATCTTCTCCTTGGTCATCTGGTTAGCCTCGCCCTGCGATCGGAACGACAGTGCGGGCTCTCTTGGCCAGCCGCAGGGCCTCCGCCGCCTTGGCTGTGGACACGTGAAGATCGCGCTTGATCTGTGCCTGGGAGACGTCCCCGTACGCTTCGAGCATCGCCGTGACGTGCGGCTCAAGCTCGCTCGGCACCATGCTCCGGGACTTGCTCGCGGCGAGCTTCAGGGCTGGCGCGGGAGCGTGCTCGGAGCGAGGCTTCGGGCGTGCCTCACGGCGTGTCCGGGACAAGGTCTCAGGCCGTGCTTCGGGCACGGTCTCAGGCACGTCCCCGGGCGAGGTCTCAGGCTCGCTCGGCGGCTCGTCCAGAGCGAGGTCCCGGGCGAGGGTCAGTTCGGCCACCCGGGCGAACGCCTCGTCCATCCGGACACCGTTGCGGAGCATCCACACAAGATCGCCGGGGGCCGCTTTGCGCCAGTCCTTGCCGGCATAGAAGGCGGCCAGCTTCACGACCGCCTGACGCCGTCCTAGCTCCTGCTCAACAGCGGTCCCGTAGTCGTTCACGCGCCACAGAATCATCCGTCGCCACAACTTGAACGTTGACGGGAACGCCAGCAGCCACCGGCCCAGCGGAATCCGGTCCCGGGACTCCTCCGCGCGGTCAAGCAGGACCGCCCGGACGGCCTCCGTGATGATCACGATCAGGGCGGGTGCGAAGATCCGCAGGAACACGGCGATTGGATCAGGCCAGCCGGCCGCAAGGTTAGCGGCCAGCGTCCCCATGGCGAGCAGCCGGGCCGTCAGCCGCAGCCATGCCAGCGGGTGAAAAGCCCAGGTCAGGACGATGTCGAGAAGGATGACGCCGAACAGGCCACCGTCAAGGCCGACCGGGTTCAGCCGTGGCAGCGGCACATGGTGCGCCACGGCCAGATGCCACAGGGAGTCGTAAGATCCTGCCGCACCATAGGTGACCAGCACCGATGCCACGAGGCCGACGACCGTGACAACGGCGGCGAGCTGCCACTTCCCGAGGGCGCGCTTCCTGCGTCCTGGCTGGTCAGTGGTAGTGGGGGCAGACATGGGGGGTCCTAACGTTAGAACGGCGCGATGTTATGGGCCACGCAGTAGATGGCGAGGATGGCCGCAATCACCAGCAGGAGTTTGCTGATCCAGTCAAAATGCATGATCATCTACCGCTCTCAGGTTGAGGGAAGTGGTTCAGAAGGGGTACAATCACGCGCGCCTGCCCCTGCGCGTCTGCCCCCCTGCGCGTTGGCCTCGGCGCATGGGGGCCGCCAAGCCCGCTCAGGGGAGGGGTCAGGGCGGTCATCATGCGAGGCTCCTGACCGGTGATACCGGATCGTTACCTGACGCCCCGCCTTGCGGCAGCCCCGCTGCCTCGCCGCGGAGTCCCGCCAGCGCCTCGTTCACGCCGTCCGGGCCGACCCGCACATCACGGGCCTTCGAGCCCTCGCTGGGGCCGACGATGTTCCGGCTCTCCAGCAGGTCCATCAGGCGCCCCGCTTTGGCGAACCCAACGCGCAGTTTCCGCTGGAGCATTGAGGTGGATCCGAACTGGGTGGAGATGCAGAGTTCCGCCGCCTGTAGGAGCAGGTCCATGTCGTCGCCGATCTCGGTGTCCGGCACTCCCCCAGGACCGGTCCCAGGTGCTGCCAGATCCGGAACCACGGGGAGGTGCGCCGGTACCCGGTTCTGCGCCTTGCACTGCCGGACGACTTCGCGGATCTCCTTCTCCGTCACGAACGCGCTCTGCACCCGCAGCGGCTTGCTCGCACCCATCGGCAGGAACAGCGAATCCCCCTGCCCGATCAGCTTCTCGGCGCCCGGCTGGTCCAGAATCACGCGGCTGTCCGTCAGGCTTGAAGTGGCGAACGCGAGCCGCGATGGCACGTTGGCCTTGATGAGCCCCGTCACCACATCCACGCTCGGGCGCTGGGTGGCCAGCACCAGGTGGATGCCGGCCGCGCGGGCTAGCTGGGTGATGCGGACGATGGCGTCTTCCACGTCACGGGGGGCGATCATCATCAGGTCCGCGAGTTCGTCGATGATCACCAGTAGGTACGGGTACGGCGTATAGACACGCTCACTGCCTGCGGGCGGGATGAGTTCGCCTGCACGGACCGCTTTGTTGAAATCGTCAACGTGGCGGAACCCGGAGGCGGCCAGGTCGTCGTAGCGGCGGTCCATCTCCCCGACCACCCACGCCAGCGCCTCCGCGGCCTTCTTGGGGCTGGTGATGATCGCCGTCAGCAGGTGCGGGATGCCCGCGTAGATTGCGAGTTCCACCCGCTTCGGGTCAATCAGGATCATCATGACCTGCTCCGGGGTGGCGCGGAGCAGGATGGAAGTGATCAGCCCGTTGACGCCTACCGACTTGCCTGAGCCAGTGGCCCCGGCGATCAAAAGATGCGGCATCTTGGCGAGGTTCGCGACAACGTACCTGCCTTCGGCGTCCTTACCGAGACCAACGATCAGCGGGTGAGGATCAGCCATCGCTGCGCCTGAGCGGAGCACATCCCCGAGGGAGACCGTTTCCCGGTCAGCGTTGGGGATCTCGATGCCGATCGCGGACTTGCCTTCAACGGGTGCCAGTATCCGGATGAGATCGGTCTTCACGGCGTAGGCGATGTTCTTGGTCAGCGCCGTGACACGCTCAACTTTGACAGCGTCGCCCAGTTCGATCTCGTACCTGGTCACTGTCGGCCCGCGGGTGAACCCGGTCACCTGAGCGTCGACCTCGAACTTCACCAGGACACTGTTGATGGCATTGATGGCCGCATCGTTGACCGCCGTGCGGGCTTTCGGGGGTGTCCCCTCGTTCAGCACCGCAGTACCGGGAACCGCGTAGGCCGGGCCGGCGCCATCGTCAACGACCTGGCCGGTGATCACAGGCCCGTCATGAGCGGGGGTGGCGTCCCCGGCGTGATGGACAACGGGGCTGGCGAACGGGACCGTGGCATGCACTTCCAGGTCGAGCACCTGCTGCGTGCCGTGCTCTGCGGGCATGCCGAGCGGGATCGTGTGCCCGCGCAGAGGCCGCTTGCCATCGTGGGTGATCTTGTTGCGGTAGAGGTGCGGGCCCGCCGCGATCAGGAAGCCGATCATGAGCGGCAGGAGCATCGCCCCATCCCCCGCGACTGGGGACGTGACCGAGGCGAGCAGGGTCCACAAGGAGCCGAGCAGCCAGCAGACGCCGGCCTTGACGTGACCCTCCTTGCGGCCGATCTGGTGCTTGGCCGTCCAGATCAGCACGCCGAGGGACGCGCCACCGACGACCAGGAGGCCGTACGAAGGCAGCGCGTACCGGGCGATGAACGCAGCCAGGATCGCCACCACTGCCAGCACATAGGGCGTGAGGATGTGGCGGTGAACGGTGGCCTGGGCGCGCAGTTCGCCCGGTACGGTGATCATGACTGACGTGCCTCCTCGCGGACGCTGACCTGATCCCGCAAATCCCACTCAGCCCAGCGGCGCTTCGTCCATAGGCCGGTCTGGCGACCGTCCATGATGACGTGATGACGCCCTTCCGTGTCGGTCCAGATGTACGCATCCGGGCTGAGTGGGACGCGCCTCGTGCGGTAGGCGATGAGCAGGCCAATGAGCACGAGGATGCCGAGCCCGGTGATCGCGGCGACCATCAGTGCCCACCACCCATGACGGCAGCCTGCCTGCGGCCGGCCCACCGGATACGGGCCTTCACGGCGACGTCGATCACTCCATAGATCGCGAAGGCGATCGGGATGCCGGCGATCACTTCCAGAAACTGCGTCATGACTGATCAGTCCTCCTTGTTGCTGTAGTGGTCACCGGACGGCGGTACCTTGCCAGGCGCTTCCGCGATGACCTGATGTCAGATATCGCCCAGAAGGCAAACGACACCGAGCCGAACCCCATGGCGTTGTCGAATACGCCATGCGGGGTCAGGTTGTAGGCGATGAAGGCCGCCAAGATGGATGCGATGACGGTCTGTAGCACGGCTACACCCACCCGTTTCGCTTGCATTTACAAGTCCTCCTCTTCGATTTCGTCGTCGTAGCGGTTGCGCCACGTCTCACGGACTTTCGACCCGACACCGCGCGCTTCGTCTCCGGCCCAGTCAGCCCACTCCGCGGGTGACCCGCCGTTGGTCCTGCGGGCACCGCGCACCCAGAGGAAGCCGACGATGACCAGCCCGGCGATGAGAATCCACATGGCTACTCACCACCGCCGAGGGCGCGCTGACGGCCACCGGACTTGCCGCCGCCGAGTATCTTGCGGAACATGCCGCCGCTGCTCTTGGAGCGGCCACGGCCATGCACGCGCTTCTCAACCTGCACCATCGCCACAATCAGGACGACGATGATCGCTCCGGCGACAATCCACACCATCTGCCGGTGTGGTGCCGAGATCGCCGCAGCAGCCTGGCCGTTGTTGACCTTGACCGTGGCCGCGTTCAGCGCCTGCTTCACGGTGGCCGGGCCCTGCTTGACGGCCTGGCCCAGCAGCGAGCGCACCATGATCGCGAGGCCGAGGGACGTGCCGAACGACAAGGCGACGAGCATCGTGACGATCCGGTGATAGTGGTTCCGTGTCTTACGCGCCGGTGCCGCCCTGCCGTCCTTCATCTTGGTCTTCGGCTTGTGGACGGCCATGAACCAGTACAGGAACCCGGACACCAGCACCGCCGCGATCAGTTTGATCACACCTGACGGGCTGGCGACGAAAGTGGCGAGCGTGCCCGTCCA
>ODAK010003130.1_pt1 | contig 17252 bp, 18 predicted proteins | sample 1539591 | NCBI WGS metagenome assembly ODAK01 (sample SAMEA3539303, study PRJEB22396) | soil metagenome | biome: tundra; feature: field; material: soil | place: USA | collected 2010-05 | depth 0.15 m
TGGGAGCGTGACCTTCCACCCAGGCGTCCAGCGACTTCATGGCAGAACTGCGCTCGACCGCACTGGGCGTGTTGCCCACCGCCCGGGTGTCGAAGTGTCCCGTGGTGGCGTAGTAGTAGCCTCCGCAGAAAAGGACGAGCAGTGTAACGATCACTCCTAAGATGAATCCGCGCATGTTTTTCCTCTGTACCGGCCACTCGCCGGACGACTCATTATCGCACTATGAGCCGCTTCGATCTCTGTCGAAAGTCATTTCACCACGGAGACACGGAGTACATGGAAAAAGTTCCTTAGAGGCCATCTCATAAATACCGGTGTGGCCCAAGCGAGGTTCCGGCTAAAGCCCAGTCTGTACCGGGCTATTTGCGGCACGGCTGAAGCCGTGCTCTGATACAAACCGATTTATGAGATAGCTTCTAGAAACCAACTCCGTGTCCTCCGTGTCTCCGTGGTGAAATGATTTTCTCGACCGAGGCTCAATACCTCCGCAACCGCCGCCCTTCGCGCACTACGTCTTCCACTTTGGGGAGAAAGGCTTCTTCCAGCGGCGGCGAAAACGGTACGGGACTGTCGGCCGAAGCGATGCGCACGATAGGAGCATCCAGCGAGTCGAAACACTCTTCGTTGATGATGGCCGCCACCTCTCCGGCAATCCCGCCCGTCTTGGTGTCTTCATGCAGCACGATTACGCGATTGGTCTTTTCCACCGTCTGACGGATGGCATCGCGGTCCAGTGGCAACACCGTCCGCAAATCCACCACCTCCAGTTCGATGCCTTCCTTCGCCAGGATTTCCGCGGCTTCGAGCGCGACATACACCATGGCGGCGTAGGTGATGACGCTGACGTCGCGGCCTTCGCGGACTACCCGTGCCTTGCCAATCGGCACGGTGTAATCGCCAGCGGGCAGCTCTTCCTTGATGCGGCGATAAAGAAACTTGTGCTCGAAGAACAGTACCGGGTTGTTGTCGCGAATCGCCGACTTGATGAGCCCCTTGGCGTCATACGCGCTTGCCGGGCAGATGACTTTCAGTCCCGGGGTGTGCGCGAAATATGTCTCGGGATTCTGCGAGTGAAATGGGCCTCCGTGGACGCCGCCACCTGAAGGGCCGCGCAGCACCACGGGAACGGGCGCGCCCCAGCGAAAATGCGCTTTGGCCAGCATGTTGGTGATTTGGTTGAAGGCGCAACTGATGAAGTCCATGAACTGGAACTCGGCCACCGGCCTCATACCGGTGAGGGCCGCGCCAAAGGCGGCGTTGACGATGGCCATCTCCGAGATGGGCGTGTCCACCACGCGCTCGGGGCCAAAGCGGTCGATCAGTCCTTCGGTCACTTTGAACGCGCCGCCGTAAATGCCAATGTCTTCGCCGATGCAGAAGACCGCGGAGTCGCGTTCCATCTCTTCCCAGATGCCCTGGCGGATAGCCTCCAGATAGGTGACAGGTGCCATGGGAAGGAATTCTAAACCAATCGCGGATTACCCCACAGATTTCACCACAGAGACACAGAGGCACAGAGGAAAAAAGAGTTTTTTCACCACTGAGGTCACGGAGATCACGGAGTTTCTTGTTATTTCTTCCCCGTGCTCTCCGTGTTCTCCGTGGTTACAACATTCTTCTCTGTGTCTCTGTGCCTCTGTGGTGAACCCGCAAGCCTAGGAGGTCGCTGTCGCCGCTACGGATTTGCCGCAATAGGGACAGCACACGTAGCCGAAGCTGATGGAGCGGCCGCAGTGACTACAAGTCGGGGTCAAGGCACGGCCGCACTTGGGGCAATATCGGAAGTCCGACCCGATCTCGGTACCACAGTTGGGGCACGGTATCAGCCGCGGCTTGCGCAGCAGGAAGTACGCGATAAAGCCCAGAGCCTTGGGGACGAAAATCACCAGCAGCGTCCACAGCAGCGAATTCATGCCGCGCCGCTTGGAGTCGGCGCACACGTAGCCGACCAGCAGGACGACGATGCCGAGGACGATGCCACCGCATATGCTGATCAGCACCAACGCCGGCATCGGGGGTATGTTTTTTTCATAGCGAGGCAGGAGCACCAGCAGGCAGATCTGCAAAATTACGAACGCCAGAACTGCAATTGCCCTTGCCACCGCCGGGATAATGGCGAGCTCGCTGCGAAAGTGAGACTTTGCCTGGTTCATCGCTTTTCTCCTTCATGCTCCCCTGCCAAACCCAGCATGAGTGAGCCTTCGAATATGGGGTGTGGAAACGCCAGTATCAAGCCGGCGATCACGATTGCCGGCAACAGCAGAAACAGTAAAATTCCCGGCGCGACGATCGCCGAAGGGAGTCCCACATGTTCCGCCACCCAGCCGCCGAATCGCCACCACAGCCAGGCGGAAAGCGCCGAAGACATGGCTCCGATACAAAATGAAATCGCGATCAGGACCATGCGGGACCGCTGCTCCTGCAAATACGTTGCCCGGGCGTGTACCCGTGCCTGCGTGGTGGCCACTAGAGCCGGGCTGGCAGTGATCGCAACCGACCGTAAAAGCCGGCCAGTGCTGTTCGCCAGTGCAGCGTATTCCGCACATTCGGCGCACGTCGCCAGGTGTGACTCCAACCAGGTTGTATCCGGAGCGGCAATATCTTCTGCGCCGCTGCGGGTGATGAGTTCAATGGCGCGCTCATGCTCGCGATTGTTCATTGGGGGCCTCCGGTCAGCGCGGGCCGCAAGGCCATCACGCCGCGATAAATTCTGGTCTTTACGGTGGCCAGAGGAATGTGTATCAACTGCGCAATCTCCTCCAGCTTCATTTGTTCCTGGAAGCGAAGGACCAGGACCTCGCGGAAAATTGCCGGCACCTTTCCTAACGCGGCGTCGAACATTTCATGCTGCTGCTGCGCCAACGCCAGGTCGAATGGTGATGGGCCGGTCGCCGCAGGTTCAAAAGGTGCGCCGTCTTCCGGATCCCGAAGTTCATCCAGGCTGCGGGGATTTTTCTTCCGCAAGTAGTCGATCGCCACGTTGTGCCCGATGGACATCAGCCAGGTCACGAAACGGTTGCGGCCGTCATACTGATGTCCCTTCTCCAGCACGCGGAGCCAAGTCTCCTGGAACAGGTCCTCGGCGACGGCGCGGTTGCCGGTCAAGTGCAGCAGGTAGCGCAGCAGCCGGTGCTGATACTGCTCAATCAGGGCGTCGAGCAGGTCAGGATCGCGACGCCGGAGCCCACTTGCGATTTGGGACTCTTCCGTTTCCATCGGAACCAGCGAACTGAAGGCGGTGGCGATCATACTAACGGGATATACGAGGCAGGAGGAGAAAAAGACTCAAGGGCGATGTTTTGACCACGGATTACCACGGATGAACACGGATTTTCCTTGGGTCTATGTCCAAGTCTATCCAGGTTTGAGTTGCGTAATCCACGGGGGACCGAGCTGGGAATGGGCACGACCGAGATCTCGCGAGGCCTTTGCTTCAATTTGATCCGTGTTCATCCGTGTAAATCCGTGGTAGATCAGCCTTTGCCGGAAGTCGCGAGTGGGCCGGTCTCCGCCCCTGCTACTTCCCTTGATTTACAATCATCTATTCGCCTGTCGCCATTATCCCGACAAGCCGGGTAGCTCCCGGCGCTCATAACCCCTCTAGAACGGAGCACGAACTTGCCAGAGACAATCTACGACGTAGCCATCATCGGCAGCGGGCCTGCGGGATACACTGCGGCCATTCGCGCCGGGCAGCTTGGACTGAGGGCCGCCATCATTGAGAAAGATCCCTACCTGGGTGGCACCTGTCTGCATGTCGGTTGCATTCCAACCAAGGCCTTGCTGTTTAACGCCGAAGTCTTCGACCACGTAAAAGAAGGCATGGAACTCGGACTGGAGAACACGGCTGGCGTTTCGCTGAACTGGGGCGCGATCCAGAAGCGCAAACAGGGCATCGTGGACAAACATGCCAAGGGCCTGCAGTTCCTGATGAAGAAGAACAAGGTGGACGTGGTCCGGGGATACGGCAAACTGACCGGTCCTGCGAAGGACGGCATCCATACGGTCGCGCTGGAAGGCGGCGAACTAAAGTCGATCAAGGCGAAGAACGTCATACTTTGCACCGGCTCGTCGGCCCGCATGTTGCCTGGCTTACAACCCGACATGCAGGTCCTGACCAACATCGAGGTGCTGAGCCTGGACCAGATTCCCAGGTCGCTGATCGTCATCGGCTCGGGCGCGGTGGGCGTGGAGTTTGCCAGCATCTACAAATCCTTCGGAGCGGACGTGACTATCTTGGAGATGCTGCCGCGATACGTACCGTTCGAAGATGAAGAGGTGTCGAAGGAGCTAATGCGTGTCTATCGGAAGCGCGGCATCAACGGCTTCGTCAACGCCAAGGTCGAGAAAGTGGAGAAGACCAAGACGGGCGTGGCCGTCACCTTTACCGTCGATGGCAAGCCGCAGAAACTGGAAGCCGAGAAAGTGCTGATCGCGGTGGGCCGCGCACCCATGACCGAGAACATCGGCATGGAGAAGACCAAGATCCAGTCTGAGCGTGGCTTTGTGAAGGTTGACGAATACATGCGCACCGCCGAGCCGGGAGTCTACGCGATTGGAGATATTGCGCTGGGCTACCCGCTGCTGGCACATGCCGGCGCCATGGAAGGTATTGTCGCGGTCACCCACATCGCCGGCAAGCCTGCCAAGCCAATCAATCTGCTGCGCATTCCTAACGCGACCTACTGCCATCCCGAGATCGGCAGCGTCGGACTGACCGAAGCCGCGGCGAAGGAAAAGGGCTACACTGTGAAGGTCGGCAAGTTTCCCTTCGCCGCGAACTCGCGCGCCAGCATCGTGGGGCAGCACGAAGGCTTCATCAAGATTGTGACCGATGCCAAGTACGGCGAGATCCTGGGTGTGCACATTATCGGCCCCAACGCGACTGAGCTGATCGCCGAATCCGTTCTGGCGCTGGAGATGGAATGCACCGCGGAGGAGCTGGCGAACATTATCCATGCGCATCCCACATTGTCAGAGGCAATGCTGGATGCGTCGAATGCCGTGTTCGGCATGGCGATCAATGCGTAAGTAGCTATCAGCCATCAGCTGTCAGCTTTCAGCCAAAGCCGCTTTCATTCAGGGAGCGATGAGGTGAGAACGGTCGCGGACCGCTGCTAGCAGTGACATTTGATAGTTGACGTCTGATAGCTGACGGCTGATGGCTGACAGCGGAAGGAAATCATGAGCCTCCTAAAGTGGTGTGACGAAGGCCCGGCGACGGTGTCGCTGCAGGCGACGGTGGAAGATGCCATCAACACGATGTTGGAAAAACAAGTGGGCGCGGTGGCCGTCATCGACGAGCACGGCGTGGTGGCGGGCATGTTTACCGAGCGCGACGTGCTGGCCAAGTTCGCCCTCAGCGGGCGCGATCCCAAGCGCACGCCAGTACACGAGCTCATGAGCCCTATGGTCGAAATGGCAACCGAAGAAACCACTCCCAGCGAGGCGCTTCAGGTCATGCTGGAACGGCACTACCGCCATATGCCGATCGTGGACGACCACGGGAAGATCCTGGGCATCCTCTCCATCCGCAACATCCTGGAGGCGCGGGTGGACGACCTGCTGACAGAACTGGATGCCAACCATCCGGCGCGGGCCAAGGCGTAGCTTACCGGTGCTCAGCAAGGGCCCCATTTGACGCTGCTATAATCAACCTCATTCATGGCACAGAAGCGTTTGGTCCGCTCGACTACTGTTCTTTGTGTTCGCCGGGAAGGGAAAGTCGTGATGGCTGGGGACGGTCAGGTCACGCTCGGCGAAGGCGTCATCAAGCACTCCGCGCGCAAGATCCGCCGCCTTTACCAGGACAAGATTCTCGCCGGCTTTGCCGGGTCCACCGCCGACGCATTCTCGTTGTTCGCGCGTTTCGAGTCGAAGCTGGAGCAGTATCACGGCAACATCGGCCGCGCCGCGGTCGAGCTGGCCAAGGACTGGCGCACCGATAAGATGCTGCGCTCGCTGGAGGCGCTGCTGCTGGTCGCCGACCAGAACCAGACGTTCCTCATCAGCGGACAGGGCGACGTGATTGAGCCGGACACCGGAATCGCCGCCATCGGCAGCGGAGGCCCCTATGCCATAGCGGCCGCGACCGCCCTCTTCGAGCACACCGACCTGACGCCGCGCAGGATCGCCGAGGAGGCAATGAAGATTGCCGGCAAGATTTGCATCTACACCAACGACAAGGTGACCATCGAAGAGCTGTAAGTCAGAGTTTCCAGTTCCGCAGACCGCGGATCAATTCTTGGAGCTTCAACCACCTCGGAAGTCTTGAATGTCTTCGCCCTTGCGCCAGAGTGTGGCAGGCGGTTGGTCGCGATGCTCGGCCAGCTTCTGGTTGATCGCCTCGACATCGCTCTTAGACCAGCCAACGCTGGAAACTTCGATCTCGCCGCTGGGAGCGACGTAGAAAATCGTGGGCACGTTGGTCAGGCCGTAAGCGTTCGACACTTTATACTTCGCCGGATCGTCGAGCGCGACGGGGAACGTGACGCCGTACTCGCGCAGGAACGCCCTGGTGTCGCGTGCCTTGTCTTGCGAGATGCCGAGCACGGTGACGTTCGCCGCTCGATTCGCCTGGAACACGCGCTCGATAAAAGGCAGAGCATATTGGCAAACCGGGCAGCTCACCTTGAAAAACACCAGCACAACCGAACCTTTGGCGAGCGCCTCGCCCAGCGATACCTTTCCGCCTTGCACAGTCGGCAGTGTGAAATCTGGAGCGAGTACACCCGCGTTCAATGCAGCCATCGATCAACCCTCCCGAAATTGCAGCTAGGGTTTAGATTCACTCGGATTCACCCTGGACTCATCTGGGAAGCGGCAAAGGATTTTGCGGGCAAGCCCAGTCAGCGGCAGCCGTTCCCACTGCCGCGGCGCACACCATCGAGCGTTGACTTCCAAGCTGTGAACCTTCCTCGGCGGGACCGCGAACACCGACACCTCATAGTCGGTATCCGTGATGGCATGACGCAACCTTGCCACTGGCTCATCTCCATTCTGCTGTGCAGCGGAAAAAGCGGGCAGCTCCCACATCCCCGCCATCAGCGAAGCATCCGCCGGACGTTGCACCAGCAGCACCGCGCCGTTCTGCCGGGCCAGTCCGTAGGTGAGTTGCCTGCGCTTGCGTATTGATTGCGGCCGCGCATTGCCGGTGCCGCGCGTGACGCACCACTTATAGAACGGACACATCGCGCATTGCGGCGCTCGTGGGGTGCAGACGGTGGCACCCAGCTCCATCATGGCCTGATTGAAGTCGCCGGGGCGCGTGCGGTCGAGCAGCGATTCAGCCCGCTGCCACGCCGCTTCCCTTCCCCCGGCTGCTCCAAACACGCGGTTGAGCACGCGCTCCACGTTACCGTCCACGACGGCCATGGCTTCACCGAACGCAATGCTCGCGATTGCCGCCGCAGTGTACCGTCCGATGCCGGGAAGCTCGCGCCACTCTTCCGCCGCGCGCGGGAAGATTCCCTTACGCGCACGCGCGATCAACTTCGCTGCCTGATGCATGCGTCGCGCGCGATGGTAATAGCCGAGGCCGCTCCACACCGCCAGCACAGACGCCTCGCGGGCGGCAGCTAAGCTTTGCACGTCAGGAAACCTTTGCATGAAGCGCGCGTAGTGCTCCACCACCGCCGCCACGCGCGTCTGCTGCAGCATGATCTCCGACACCCATACGCGATAAGGATCGGCGTCACGACGCCAGGGCAGCTCACGACGATGAGCGTTATACCACGCGAGCAGTGTGTGGCGGAGTTTGCGAAGTGCGGCCGGGGTTAACGGGAGTGAATACTGATCCATGCGGTGGATTGATTGTACGTGGCGAGCCTATTCCACAAACGCATGACGTGAGGTCACGCCGCGCACTTGGCCGGCGCAGTGTGCCACGAAGAACTGTTCTTGGGCAACCGCTTCCAGGCCTACTGTCCGGGCTCGGGCAACTCTTCCGGAGCGCCGTGGCGCCGCAGGATCTGCGCCAGGTTCTGCGAAAACGCCGAGCGCGGCACTACCATGTCGCATCCGGCTTCCTGCGCTTTCATCTTCAGTTCGCCCTGCACGTGCGAGACGAAGCCAATAATGTTGGTGGCCTTCTTCAATTTGGCCTTGAGTTTTGGAATGACGCTGAGCGGCTTGGCCGAGACATTGTTCAGGTCGAAGATGATGAGCGCGGGTTTGTCGTCGCCGTTCTGGCCCATGCGCTCGTACAGGTCCTTTTCGGTCTTGACGAATTCGACCTTCACATTCATCTTGCGCGCCGTTTCCTGGATCTTGGCCAGGAAGAACAGATCGTCGACAAAGGCGAAGATGCGGGCTGGCGCGGCATCCGAAGTCGCCGTCATGGGCAGCGGTTCAGGGTCGGGCGGATGGAACTGCTTGCCGAAGTTCTGGCCGGGACGACCGCCGCGGTTCGGGCGATGGGTATTGCCGTCGTTGGCGCCCTGCGCCGCGCGGTAGCTGTGGTCCATGGGCGCGGAATATATACCACCACCAGGCTGGTTCGGTCCCGCCTGCCATCCGCCCGGCTTGCGGCCGTGGCGCTTGGGAGGCCCGTGACGTTGTTGTCCGGGATGCTGCCCAGGTTGTGCTGGCGATGCGTGCGTGACGGGTCCACGGCGGCCGCGCCGCCGTCTGCGTCCTTTCCCGCCGGGCTGTCCGCCGGAGGGAGGGTTCGATCCTTGGTTCATGTTTCTCTCTTAATAGTTTTCACCCGCAGGTGGCGGGCTCCCACTTTACGAACCGCTGTTACTGGCCAGGCATTCGCAATTTTCCCGCGTGCCGGCTCGGCGGTTGGATACTTCGCTGAAATCGAAATCTGTTACGTCCGTCTGGCGCCTGGAACGTTAAGCGCGAGGGCCGCCTGCACGGGAAGTGCGGCGATTGGGGGACGTCTCTATCGTACCTAGCTTCCAGGCCGAAACGCAAGTCCAAAAGCTGTCTTTGCTTAGGATGCAACTTGTTGGTAAACCGTCGAGGTTATTTTTTGCGTCGGGGGAATCGCTTTTCGCAATATCGCAGTTCGCTATTCGCTATTCGCTCTTCCTCTTTCGCGGGCGCTTCCTAACCCCTCTGATCCTCCGCCGCTTTCGGTATTCAATGTGGCTTCCTGCGACTGTAACACCTAGTTCCCTCTTTTTTGTCAAAAGTCGGGAGAAAATTCTGGGTGCGCGGCCGCGCTTATTTCGCGCTGAAGAGGGTGTGCTGGAAAACGCGCCATCGCTGGAGGGGTCAATCTTATTTTCCATTCTTCCTTCCATCATGAAAAGGCGGAAGGCTCGACTCTGAGCCCGAAGGGCGTCACAATCGTAGCCCAGCACGTGAGTGCTGGGTAGGAATTGTAATTGAACCGAGTCCCTTCAGGGACGACACATCAAGCGAACCGCGAATAGCGGTCCTCCTAATTCATCCGCGCCACCATTTGCCGCACCATGTCAAAGGTTTCGCGCACCGCCTGCGCGTCGGCGGCCTCGGGGACCAACTTCAGATACTTACCCAAATCCTGCGCGGCCCCGACGTACTGGTCGAGGTCCAACCGCAGCAGCGCGCGTTCCCGCAGCAAGTCCGGCGAACCGGGCGGAATTGCCAGCAGCATATCCAACACCGCCAGCCCCTTGCGCCCATTCTGCTGCCTCAGATAAATCTGCCGCAGGTTGTTCAGCATGCGGCCCAGTATCTCGCGATGCGTGACCGGCTGCAGATATTCGCCGCGCATGTCAACCTGCCCGCCATAGACTTCATCCAGGCGCTGTTGACAATCCTCCCGGCTCAGGATGTTTCCGCGGTCGAACGCGTCAATAAAGATCTCGCCCGCCACCACGTCATAATGCTTCAGCAGAAAGTGACCTGGCATGCCTACACCCGCAACCGGGAAGCCAACCTGCCGGGCCACCTCCATGTAAACCACCGAGAGCGTGATGGGGATGCCGACCTTGCGGTCCAGCACGTCATTGAGAAACGAGTTGCGTGGATCGTAAAAGTCTTCGCGGTTGCCACGCAGGCCCGTCTCCTGAAACAGCACCTGGTTGAGCAGCGCAATGGACTCGCGCGCAGTCGGGTGCTTGCGCAGCCGACTTCGCACCTGCTGGGCCATCTCCTCGAGGCGCGCCAGGTAAGGGGCCGCGTCGAGGTCGGGATACTCCATGCGCGCAATCGCCAGCGCCGCCGCCGCGAGCGGGATAGAGTCGTCCTCGCGGGCGGGCCCAACCAGCGCAGCAAATTGCCGGAGAGCGTTATCCGAGGAAGCACTAGACGCCATAACGTGCTGCATTGGATGACGGCGTAGGGGGGAGCGATTCCGGTTTCGACTAGCGACCGGCGCGAGACTTGAAGGGGCACGGCTTCAGCCGTGCCGTAAAGTGCGGTCATGATGATGGCTTTAGCCACTGCGGGACTTCGATTCTTGAGACGAAGAGCGAGTCCCCTCAGAGGCTAAAGCCACACTATCGAGCGCAACTAACGGCACGGCTGAAGCCGTGCCCCTTCAAAGCCCATTGCGCTCTGGTTTCGACGCCAAAGCAGCAAACCTTCCATCACCGAAAACCACTGTGCCACCTCTACTGCCGAAACATGTTCCGGGCGATGAAGAGCACGTTGGCGGGGCGCTCCGCCAGGCGGCGCATGAAGTACGGATACCACTCCGTCCCAAACGGAATGTAGACGCGCAAGCCATAGCCTTCACGCACCAGTTGCTGCTGTAAATCGCGCCGCACGCCATGCAGCATTTGAAACTCATACGCGGAGGCCGGAATGTGCTCCGCGCTTGCAAATTGTTTCACCTCGGCAATGATCTTCTCGTCGTGGGTGGCAATGCCATGAAACACACCGCTCTTCAGCAGCGTGCGCGCGAGCTTCAGATAGTTCGCATCCGCGTCGTCCTTCTTGGGGAACGCGATCTCCGGCGGCTCTTTGTACGCGCCCTTGCACAAACGGATACGAATGCGCTCGGCAAGCAGGTCGTTCACGTCCTTCTCGCTGCGGTACAGGTAGGACTGGATGACAGTCCCCACCCGCCCAGCGTGTCCCGGCAGGCGATGCAGTTGACGGACAAAATCGAGCGTGCGCTGGGTGTAGGGCGAGCCTTCCATGTCCACGCGCACGAAATTGTTGATGCGGACCGCATGGTCAACCAACTCAGTCACCAGACCGAAGGCAAGGTCCTCGCTCACGTCGAAGCCCATGTGCGTGAGCTTGAGGCTGACGTTCGCGTTCAGCTTACGCGTGGAGATTTCGTCCAGCAGGCGGTGATACAACTCGGCGCTGTGCTTGGATTCGTCGGCGTTGGTGACGTTCTCGCCCAAGTTGTCGATGCTGACGCCCGCGCCCCACTCGTTCACCACCTGGGTAGCGCGAATTACGTCGTCCACTTGCGTGCCCGCGACAAAGCGGCTGGAAAAGCGCAGCCCCAGCGGTGACTGCTCGGCGAAATGGCGTAATCGCTTGCTTTCGGAAAGCCCAATGAAGAGCGACCTTAACATGCCGCCCTCCCCGCGCTGGGAGAGGGAACGCGCATTGGGTCAGCAGCACCGTGAGCAGTTGCTCGAAGCTTGGCCTTTAGAGTGTGTTTGAGAACTAGTTTTGAGTTGTCAGGGTGGAACGACTGCGAAAAATCCAGCCCCGCAGGGGCGAAATTGAAGTTAGCCCAGGGCGTAAGCCCTGGGTAGAGTCGTAATGGAACTCGAGTCCCTTTAGGGACGGCACATTTCTCACACGGCTCTTGCGGGGAAGCGGGGCCGGTGCTCCGCCAAACGGAATGGCTCATAGTTGGCTCGTGCCGGCTCTGCGGCCGGCTTTGGCTTATATAATTGTGTATCACAGCCCAGCGGCGACGGCTATGCGGCAGATCACAGTGACAAGGTGATGGGGGCCGGGGAATAGGCTGCCGCCATTCGCAGCATCCCTTGTACTGACGCTTTACATTAGTAATGCATTGCGATAGTATTGCTCGGTGATCAAGACTTTCCGGAATGCTGAGGCGGAGCGGCTTTGGAACGAAGAACGCAGCCGCCACATTCCGGCGAGTCTTCACAAAGCCGCGCTCAAGAAGTTGCAGATGCTGAACGCGGCCGGAGCGCTGGGCGACCTAGCTTTGCCGCCGGGCAACTGGCTGGAGCGGCTCAAAGGCAATCGCGAAGGACAATACAGCATTCGCATCAACGACCAATACCGCGTCTGTTTCAAGTGGCGCGAGGGAAACGCTTACGACGTGGAGATCACGGACTATCACTGAGGAGAGGGAAAGACATGACCTCGCGGAAGCAAAAAACGATGGCCGCTCATCCTGGGGAAATTCTACGCACGGAATTCATGGAGCCCATGGGGATTACTGCGTATCAACTGGCGAAGGCCCTGCACTTGCCTGGAATCTACGAGATCGTACGCGAAGAGCGGGCGATCAGCGCAGACGTCGCTCTCCGCCTCGGCAAGTACTTTGGAATGACTCCGCAGTTCTGGATGAACCTTCAAGCCGACTACGACCTGCGACGCGCAGCAGTCAGCGCGCCTCTGAGAAAGATTAAACCGCGGTCGGCTGCGTAGAGGCGTTTCTTCCCACTCATTCGCAAAAGCGGCGAATGAGTGGGGCACCCCGGCGGGCCATCATTGGTTCAGCGGTCTCTTGTGGGACTTGCAGGTATCCCCCATAGTGGTAAGCGCAATTCGAAGTATCGACGTAGAATCGCGAATCGTCCGCCTAGCTTCGTGTTCCCGCTCGAAAGCCACTGTTCCTCTTGGTCCAGGACAAACTGATACGCCGGTTGGACAAGAATTTTTGCCCCATTTGGCCCGGAAATATTTGCCATGGTAGGCCCCAGGTAATCCAAGATTCTGCGCCCATCGACGTCCACGGCCGTTAATTCCATTTGCCTTCGGCTAAGTTCTCCCAAGAACGGGGGCGCCGGAGCGGCAATGCCGAGTGACAAATACCTCTACAGCTCATCTCCGATCAAAACACGCGGGTACTCCGCTTGACAACTTTCCAAACGGTACGCACCCTCCAGCGCCGAGCCGTAAATTTCTCCCGGAGACAACTCCGCGGCCAAACCGATGTCAATCCCGCCTCGAAGGGCGTGTTTGCTTGCTAGGGAAGTCAGCATGACAATGCAGGCGGCAGACAAAGTGGCGAATACTTTAATATTGGCAGCTAGGTGCTGGTCTTCGTTCCTCAGGGCTACTGAGGCAATAAAGGAATCCGAGAAGCCGAGAAAATCCGGGGGAAGAAAATTCTCTTCCACGGGCTTTGAATTCAGAACGCCAGCCTGGAGCGCCTCGAATTGCCCTCGAAACACATCGCAAAACACATCGCGCAGCCTCGACACAAAACCTACCGTGTTTCTCAGCACTTCCTGAACGGACAAGTACTCTTCCTGCGTTTTAGGCAGCCGCAATTGGCGGAACCTCTTGCGCTGGCCAAGCACGTCGAGGAACGCAACGAGATACCAACCTAACGTGTAGTTTTCGTTTTCCATCGATGGTCCGAATTGTCCCCGCGACGTATGCGGATTGCAATAGAAACGCACCCTCCATGATTTGAATTCCCGGGCAGAATTACAGCGCGAGCAGGTCGGGCGTTTCCTAACCCCGCCCTAAACCATTTTTGATACCATATTAGTTACGCGTTTACTATCCAGTCTTACGAAGGACAATCGCGCCCTAATGTGTGGTGCAGTACCCGTCTTTCTGATTCTTACAGATTGGCGCTAACTCACAGTGGCCGTTCACCTTGACACCGGGATAACTAACACCAGATGAATCACGGTATAGTTTTCCTAAAAAGCCGTGCCAATCTACGGAAGCAGCCGTTTCGGAAACACCTCCCGAAATGCTGAAATTCCACGTGCTGGTAACTATTTGCATGAGCAACACAGAGGGATGGTCTTTGGTGCCCAATATGGAGAAGTTTGCTACCCCTTTCCTGCTGCTCTTCTCCCTTCCTCCCAGCATGGAATAAATGTCGGGGATACCCTTGTCATAAAAGGTAATGCCTACGACTAACTGGTCAGATTCATCACCAAAGCTAGGTTTTGTCGGGCTTCCATCATGATAGAAAGTGCTCTCGTATGCAGGGTTCAATGTGAAGAACGAAGTAGCGAAGTCGTCTTCGTTAAAGCAAACCATAGTCGCCCCTTTGTTGGAGGAAGCGATATCTCCCGTATCCATCAGTTCACGCGCATACTCACGCGCATTTATCTTCACATTGGTTTGCCCCAGAGCCGCCAGAGAAAGAAGCAGCAGAAAAGCGATGACCTCCAAGACAGGTGACAGTAAGTGCTTCCGGTCTCTTCTCATGCTGCTTCCACTTTCTGGCTCAGCCCTTCTGCTGGGCCTTTGGCTTGCTACAGATAGACGCAAAAGTAGCATTTGTAGAATTGCTGTCAAGCCATTTCAACAATGACATAACGGGAAGATGGCGCAAAATGCGCAAATGCAAAGTGCTAATTGCTCCTCACTCCCACTCAATCGTTCCCGGCGGCTTGCTGGTCACGTCGTACACCACGCGGTTGATGCCCTTCACCTCGTTCACGATGCGGCTGGACATGGTCTTCAGCACTTCGTGCGGCAGTGGGACCCAGTCGGCGGTCATGCCGTCCTCGGAGTGCACCGCGCGGATGGCGCAGGTGTACGCGTAGGTCCGCATGTCGCCCATCACGCCCACCGACATCACCGGCAGCAGCACCGCGAACGATTGCCAAACCTTGTTGTACAGCCCGGCGCGCTTGATTTCGGTGACCACAATGTCGTCGGCCTCTTGCAGCAGGGCCACGCGCTCGGCGGTCACTTCGCCCAGGATGCGCACCGCCAGCCCCGGCCCGGGAAACGGCTGGCGCTGCAGGATCTCTTCCGGCATGCCGAGGTCGCGGCCGATCTTGCGCACTTCGTCCTTGAACAAATCTTTCAGCGGCTCGATCAGCTTCAGCTTCATGATGTCGGGCAGCCCGCCGACATTGTGATGGCTCTTGATGGTCTGCGACGGCCCGCGCACCGAGCGCGACTCGATCACGTCGGGATATAACGTGCCCTGCACCAGCCACTCAACTTTGCCGTGCAACTGCTCGATGCGGTGCGCCTCTTCCTCGAAGACGGCGATGAACTCGTTGCCGATGATCTTGCGTTTCTTCTCCGGCTCGCTGACGCCGGCCAGCTTGTTGAGGAAGCGTTCGCTGGCGTCTACCGCGTCAATGTTGAGGCCCAGTTTCTCGCGCAGATTCTTCTGCACGGTGACGAACTCGTTCTTGCGCAGCACGCCGTTGTTCACGAAGATGCAGGTCAACTGATTGCCAATCGCGCGATGCACCAGCTCGGCTGCAACCGCGGAGTCCACGCCGCCCGAGAGTCCGCAAATCACGCGGCCCTTGCCGACCGTCTGGCGGACGCTGGCGACGGTCTCGTCGATAAAGCTGCGCGCCGTCCAGTTCGGCTTGAGTCCGCAAATCTCGAACACGAAGTTGCGCAGGATGTCGGTGCCGCGCGGCGTGTGATGCACCTCGGGATGAAACTGCACGGCGTAATACCTCTGCGCGGGATTCTGGATGGCCGCAACCGCATTCGAGGTCCGGCCGATCAACTCGAAGCCGGGCGGCAGCTCCATGGCCTCGTCGCCGTGCGACATCCAGACCGTCAGCGGGCCTTGCAGTCCCTTGAACAGCGGCGTGTCATTTGCCGAGCTCAGCAATTCCACCTGGGCATGGCCGTACTCGCGCTTGTCGGCGGCGCGCACCTTGCCGCCCAGCTTATACACCATGAACTGCAAGCCGTAGCAGATGCCCAGTACCGGCAACCCGAGATGCAGGATGCTCTCGTCCGCCGCGGGCGCATCGGCGTCGTACACCGACGACGGCCCACCCGACAGCACAATGCCCGCAGGAGAGTAGCTCTTGATTTCGTCGAGGGACGCGGTACAGGGCAGGACAACGGAGAAGACCTTCTGTTCGCGGATGCGGCGCGCGATGAGTTGCGAATACTGCGCGCCAAAGTCGAGGACGACGATCGCTTGCGTTTCCACCATTTACTTTGCCAGAGGACGCGAGCAGTGTAAAGCGGAGAATCAGCAGGAAGCAATTAGCCGTTAGCTCTTAGCCGGCAGCACTCGGTGGGTGCCCCATCCTTCGCGCAAGGTTTTGGCGCGAAGGGTGGGACGACGAACAAGACCAGTGTCAGCTTTGATCAAACAGGGCCGGAGCAGCAGTCCACGTTTCTCGTCTCCCACCCTTTCGCAAAAGCTGCGAAAGGATGGGGCACCCGCGCCGATGAAGCGTGCGTTTCTCGCGCTTATCCGACGTCGTGATACATCTCCAGAAGATGACAGCGCGGACAGAGAACCACGCGAACCGGCAACGCGCTGGCCCGGTTAATACACTCAGCGCTATCTTTCTTGGACTGTGGGTCGACATATCCGGGGAGCGCAAAGCTGGTATCCAGCAGGGTTCTGTCGGTGTAGCATTTGGGGCACTGTCTATCAATCTTGAATCCCAGTGATGACATCACCACTCCTCCAAAGGGTTTGTTACAGCCGGGCGCTCATTCTCCGCGCTTGGTTTTGGTGCGCAGGCTAGGAATGACGCACCACCGACGGCATGAATGGTAGCCCGTTGCAGGCTTACTGTCGAGAACAGCCGTGGGTGTTGAAAAATTCCCTGGCAAAGATCACGCTGAAAAATCGGCGCGCTAGGATGCCCTATAAACGATTTTCCCCGACCGGGCATACATTTCCGGTCACCTATTTTGGTGCGCTTTTCAGGGAAAACGAATTTTTTCAACAGCGACGCGATTTCACAACAGCTAACCGCCTCCGGCCAGGGCGTGCGATATCGAGTAAGGCTACAAAAAAGGCTGGAGTCATTAATTCCAGTGGTGGGAATGCCACCAGATCTTTTGAATGTCGAACTCCACGCCCCGACACAGGTAAATCGGAACATTCTCCTCGCCCATGCCGAAGCGCTCGTAGTGCTCGAATGCCTGGTACGACGTACAGTTGTCCTGCACATCTTCGCGACTCCATTGAATGACGATAAGGTTCCTGTAAACCTGAGGCGGCGGTCCCCAGTACCAGTGATTCTGGTGGCGGGACCAGGCGCGGGGCAGTCCGTATTGCGGACCAAACTGGTTGATAGCGCCGGCTTCTCCGTAGTTTCCAGCCCAGATGCCGGTGTCGGCGCGGTCCGCCGCGGGTAGCGAATTGTAGATGGCCGCGACTTCACGCACCATCTCGGGCCAGCCGAACTGGTCCGCGATGGGCTGCATCAGCAGCGATTCGTGGTGGA
>ODAK010003131.1_pt1 | contig 17251 bp, 12 predicted proteins | sample 1539591 | NCBI WGS metagenome assembly ODAK01 (sample SAMEA3539303, study PRJEB22396) | soil metagenome | biome: tundra; feature: field; material: soil | place: USA | collected 2010-05 | depth 0.15 m
TGTTCAAGTGCCACTTCGATGCGGGTTTCATTGACACCCAGGCCAACGTCGTCCACAAGTACTTCAAGGAATATTTCCCGCAAGCAATCGAACTTACCCGCGCTCAGAACGCAGCCGGCAAGCGCCGCTATGTGTGGACCACCGGTTCCTGGCTGCTCTACGAATACCTGGAGCAGGCCACGCCCGCGGAGCGCAAAGCGATGGAGCAGGCCATTCAAAAAGGCGACATCGCCTGGCACGCACTCCCCTTTACCTGGCAAACCGAATTGCTCAGCCAGTCGATGATCGAGGGCAGCCTTTCACTGTCCAACTCGCTCGACCACCGCTTTGGTGTTGTAACTACCGGCGCCAAAATGACCGACGTCCCGGGCCACACGCGCGCAATTATTCCGCCGCTTGCAAAACACGGAATCACCTTCCTCGAGATTGGCATCAACGGCGGCTCCAAGCCGGCCGAGTTGCCGCCCATCTTCCTCTGGAAAGACCCCTCGGGCGCAAGCCTCACCGTGATGTATAACCACGATTACAGCGGCATTGCGCGCGTCCCCGGCTCTGATTTGGCGATTGCGACAGTGGTGCGCGGAGACAATAGCGGTCCGCACACGACGGAGGAAATCGCTGCAACTTATTCCGACCTGGCCAAGCGATTTCCCAACGCCGAAATCGTATCCTGCACGCTCGGGGAGATGGCCAACGCCGTCCATCCACATCGCGACAAGTTGCCCATTGTTACACAAGAAATAGGCGACACCTGGATCTACGGAGTTCCCAGTGATCCACTCAAAGTCGCCCGCTATCGCGAGGTATCGCGCCTGCGCGAAGGCTGGATTGCAGCGGGAAAGATGAAAGCCGGCGATACAGCCGACCTTGCCCTGCTCCGCCACTTGCTGCTGGAACCCGAGCACACCTGGGGGACAGATACCAAGACGTGGCTCGATTTCGATAACTACAAGCCGGCTGACCTGGCCCGCATGTTAGATACGAAGAACTACAAGGTTGTCCAGTTTAGTTGGCAAGAGAAGCGCCAGGACCTCCTCGACGGCGTGGCTACTTTGCCCGATGCTCTGCGCCAACAGGCCACGCACGCCATCGAAGCCCTGAAGCCGGTCGAACCAACAGCCCCCATGTCCATTGCACATCCTGCCGGATCGCCTATCGAGACCGCGCATTTCATCATGGCAATCGACCCGAAGACTGGCGCCATCACGCGGCTGCGGAACAAAGCCACCGGCCGCGAATGGGCCGGACCCAAGAATCCCATCGCTCTATTCACTTATCAAACGCTTTCGTCAAAAGACTATGACCGGTTCATCGCGAGTTATGTAACAACGGATGCCGATTGGGCCAAGAAGGATTTTGGCAAGCCGAATATGGAGAAGTTCGGGGCGGTGAATCAGGATTTGCAGGCTGCATCGGCGGTGGTGCATTTGGAAGAGACAGCCAGCGAACATCGCATACTCACCAGCCTTCAGTTCGCCGACGAAGAAGCGTTCCAATCAGGCCGCGCTTCTTTCCCGCGCAAACTCTATATCGAGTTGCTGCTGCCCAAGGCCGAGCCGGTGATTCACCTCAACGTATCCTGGTTTCAAAAGCCCGCTACCCGCTTGCCTGAAGCTCTTTGGCTCACCTTCAACCCCATGGCGGCCGACCAAAAGGGTTGGACTCTGGATAAATCCGGTGAGCCTATTTCGCCTTTTGATGTCGTGGCTTCAGGCAATCGCCACATGCACAGCGTGGCCAGGGGCTTCGAGTACAAGCAGGGCGGCGATAAGTTCGCGGTTGATACTTTGGATGCGCCGGTGGTCGCCCTGGGCGAACGCATGCCGCTGAACTTCTCCAATACACAGCCGGATCTCAGCACGGGAATCCACTCGTGCCTCTTCAACAACGCGTGGGGAACCAACTACATCATGTGGCTTGGCGAAGATATGCGGTTCCGATACACGTTGAGGGCCTGAAACGGGCCGCCGTATCCGCCACTTTCTATTTGCCGTGTTGGTGCATGCGCCTGTCCTTGTAACATCAAAGAAAGTAGTAGGAACAGGAGCGCGAAACCGATGAAGATGCGGCCGGGAACGCAAACGGGATTTCTGCTGTGCGGCAAGGAGTGGATCGAAGGCGAATCGCTGGAAGTGCGTTCGCCATGGGACCAGGGGCTGGTGGGCCGGGTAACCGTGGCCACCCGCGCCGACGCGCGCCAGGCTGTGAATCACGCCGTGGCAAGCCTGCGCCGCACTCGCGCCCTGCCCCGCTGGAAGCGCCGCGAGATCCTGGAGGATGTTGCCGCCGCGTTGATCGAACAAAAAGAGCGATTCGCGCAACTGATCGTGGCGGAGGCAGGAAAGCCTGTGCGGCTGGCTCGCGCCGAGGTGGATCGCGCCGTGTTCACCTTCAAGACCGCTGCCGAAGAAGCCGCGCGCCTGGGCGGCGAGAACATTCCGCTGGATCTTACTGAAGGCAACGAAGGCCGCTGGGGAGTGATGCAGCGCTTCCCCGTGGGCCCGGTGCTTGCAATTACACCATTCAACTTTCCTTTGAACCTGGTGGCCCACAAAGTGGCGCCTGCCATGGCCGCCGGCTGCCCTTTCATTCTGAAGCCCGCACCGCAAACGCCCTTCACCGCGTTGGCCCTGGGCGAGGTAATTCTCAAAGCCGGCTGGCCCAACGAAGCATTGGCCGTTCTGCCACTGAGCAATGCGGACACCGCCTGGCTGGCCGAAAAAGAAGATCGCGTCAAAGTAGTCAGTTTCACCGGCTCGGCAAAGGTGGGATGGGAGTTGAAGGCCCACTCCGGACGCAAGCGTGTGCTGCTTGAATTAGGCGGCAATGCAGCGCTGATCGTTCACGGCGATTGGCCCGACCTGGACGAGGCCGCCCTCCGTACCGCGCGAGGTGCCTTCGGCAATGCGGGCCAGAACTGCGTCAGTGTGCAGCGTGTTTTTGTGGAGCGCAAAGTCTTCCAGACTTTTTTGTGGAAGGTGGTGGAACACACCGCCAAGTTAGGTGTCGGCAACCCGTCCGATGAGGCAACAGAGGTGGGCCCTTTGGTTCGTCCCGGTGAAGTTGACCGCGTTGAGGCCTGGATCAAAGAGGCTGTCGAGGGCGGCGCTAAATTGGTGGCCGGCGGAGAGCGCCGCGGTTCAGTAATCACTCCGGCGATTCTTACCGGCACCAAGCCCGGCATGAAGGTGCGCGATGAAGAAGTTTTCGGGCCTGTAATGACGATCGAACCCTACGAAGATTTTGAGCAGGCGCTGGCCGACGTGAACCATTCAAAGTATGGCTTGCAAGCGGGCCTGCTGACCCGCGATGCCGGACGCATGATTACAGCCTATCGCGAACTCGAAGTTGGCGCGCTGATTGTGGGCGATACTCCGAGTTGGCGGCTTGACTCCATGCCTTTTGGTGGAGTGAAGGATTCGGGGATAGGCCGTGAAGGGATCCGTTCCGCAATTAATGAGATGACCGAGCAGCGCTTGCTGGTGATGGCTGGGATAAGTTAGGGCGCCTCAGAGGAAGTCGGCGTTTTTTGCGAGGGCACGAGGATACATCGTGCCCCCAGGATTAAAGTGTTGAGTTAGACTCCCTTTCGGCTCTGTGTGCGGATGGTTGCAACTTCCTCAGCTGGAATGTGGAGGAACTCCAGAAACTCCTGATGCTCTTCCGGTGCGGAACGTTCGAACTCGGCGTGCCAGCGGTTCATCTGCTCTGAACTGAACCCGCATGCCTTCATGATGGAAACCCACTTCTGCTTGGTAATCATTTTTGCCTTCCTTAGAGCTTTGTGCTCCATTAACTTGAGAATCGCCTGCTGATGAGCGCGCAAAATTCCGATCTCGGCGTCGAGTTCCAACAGCCGCCGTTTCAGGACTCCGTATGCATCGCCGCCCTGGCGATCCATGATTATGCGAATGTCTTCGAGTTTGAGGCCAGCGTCACGGTAAGCACAAATCTGCAGCAGCCGCTGCATATCCGCCTCGCCATAACAACGGTAGTTCCCGCCGCTGCGCTGCGCCGGGGGCATTAAACCGATCGATTCGTAGTACAAGAGGGCGGTGCGGCTAAGTCCGCATCGCCGGGCGAGTTTGGTTACTGTGAACATCGTCCAGCCCTACTGTGAACCCTCTAGTTATAGACAGGTCAAGCCTTTTCTGGAATAGATTCTTTTCAGCAAACTCCCGATGCCGTGCCAAGGTTCCAAACTTGTTGGGATTGAAGGTCGTGGGCTTTATTGAAAGTTGTAGAAGAGATGCCCTCGCAAAGCAATTGAAGCCTGTAGTTAGATGCCTAAAATAATTTCCCGCAAAAGAGATGGATGGCATTCGTGGCGATGATCACTCATCGCCACCCAGCCGGTTGTTTGTTGCCTCGCTGTTAGAGACAAAGGGAAACCCAGCGCACTGTCGGCACATGATAACTAGGGTTCGGCAGCCGGGAACAGCAGGGGGATTGTTGTAGTAATTACTTGGTCTTGGCCTTTTGTGCGGCCCAGCGCTTGCGCTGCGCATCGGCAATGCGCTTGCGTGCTTCGGGGCTCAGGACGCGGGTCTTTCTGGCTTTCGCCTTGGCCGGCGACTTCTTGGTTTTGCGCTCAGTTACTTTGGGTGCGATTTTTCCGGCGCCGGCCAGCAGGGAGCGAACCTGCGTGAGCCTTGCAATCTCCGCGTCAATTTGGGCAATAATAGATTCCGTAGCCATCAGTGCAAGGATAACTCAAAAATTTACTTTTGAGTATCTTGACGCCGGTCTTGCTCCGGTTATTCAAGCTTCATTTCATTCCGGCTTGCCCACCGTCTTCTCTTTGTAAGCCTTTTGCAAGATGAAGAACGCCTGCTTCTTCTGGCCCTGATCGGAGATGAGTCCCTTGCGATTAAACTCATCCTGAATCCCCACCAGTGGCCTGTTAGGCGAACGGAAATCCATCAGCAGCCACGGGCTCATCCCTCTCAATTGCGGAATTCGATTGAGCATTCCTAACTGGTGGCGGAAGATATTGGCCTGATATTCCTCGGTCCAGCGGTCGTTGTCGCCGCCATGCATTCCGGCCTTCGCGTCGCCACCAAACTCGCTCACGATCAGGGGTTTCTCGAAGTCAATGCGCCACTCCGTCACGTCGGCGGTTTCGGGATGCTGCTCATACCAGCCGATATACTCGTTCACTCCGATAACATCGAGCGCTTTGCCGAGGGAGTCATCCACTATCTTCGTGTGTCCATCGGCCCGCACCAGCAACGCTGCGGTGATGAGGCGCGTGGGATCAAGCCTGCGCGCCCGGGCGGCGAGTGTTTGAATGAACTGCGTACGGGCTTCGTTGTTCGGCGTCTCATTGGCCATGGACCACAAGATGATCGCCGGATGGTTGCGAGAGGTGCCTATCTCCTCATCAAGCTGCTGCTCGGCTTTTGTCAGCACTTTGGGATTGTCGAATTGCAGTGCCCAATAGACGGGGTTTTCCGACCACACGAGCAATCCCATCCGGTCTGCGGCGCGCAGCATGGTTTCGTCATGAGGATAGTGCGCCAGGCGAACGAAGTTACAGCCCATTTCCTTAGCCCAGCCGAGCAGTGTTTCAGCGTCATTGTCGGTGTTGGCGCGGCCGGTGCGATAGGGCGCTTCGGCGTGAATGGAAATGCCGCGCAGAAAGATAGGCTTTCCGTTCAGCAGTATCTGCGTGCCGCGGGTTTCTATCGTGCGGAAGCCGACCAGGTCTTCGATTGCGTCCTGGCCTGCGCGAATTTGAACCTTGTAGAGTTTCGGCGTCTCAGGCGACCAGCGCTCAAGGGCCGCCGCGAAAAAATGAATTTCGGCGCGTCCTTCATTACTGAGCACCGCGGATGTCTTTGCGCCTAACTCGGGAATCTCCACTTCGACCTTCAGCCCGGAATTGCCGCCGGTCAAATGCACCCAGCCTTCAATGACCGAGTCTTCAGTGCGGCTCAGGTGCACATCGTATTGGTCGATGAAAGTCTCCGGCACCTCGATGAGCGAGAACGCGCGCGTAAGGCCTCCATAGTTCCACCAATCGGTTTCAAGCGTGGGAACATTGTCCTCATGTCGCGTGTTATCTACCGCGGCCACCACAAAGTTGGCACCCGCATGAATCACGGCTGTGACGTCGCAGTTAAAACTGGTGAATCCTCCCTCGTGCTCGCACACCTTCTGCCCGTTTACCCAGAACCACGAGCGATAATTCGCGGCGCCTACATGCAAGAAGATGCGCGTGTGTTCCTTGGGTTGATAGGTGAAGTCGCGCTCATACCAGACAGGCCCTTCATAGAAAAAAAGCGACTCGCGTTGCGTGTTCCAGTCGTCCGGCACCTTCAACGTGGGCGCCTTGGAGAAGTCGTATTCGGTAGGGAATGTATCGTCGTGGCTGGGTTTCCGATTGAGAAAAAAGCCATTCGCTTTCTCCTGGTGATGAAAACTGAACAGGCCGGAGAAATAAGGATCGATAATGGAAGCCCAGTCCCCGTTGAGCGAAGTCGCCGGGCGGCGGTCCGCGCCGGTGAGGACGATTGGCGCCGGCGCGGCCGAAGCTGTGCATACGGCCAAAACCAATGCGCCGATGATTGCGAGGTTGGCGGAACGAAGTGCGGTAGCGCGAGCAATGATGCGGGCGGGCAGATGCAGCATTTCGACAACCCTTTCAACTTCGGTTTGATTCGGAGCCGGATTCGCATTTCATGGGGTGCGCACGGATGCTCACGCCAGACCGGCAATTCTATAGTCTTGCAGGCATCAAAGACAAAGGGGACAGACCAAGCGGCCTGTCCCCCGGTTGTTGTTCATCTTTCCTAATGCGGGCGACCTTACGATCCCAAATACTCCACGTGCACATAGGTGCCAAGGCGCGTGTTGTAAGCCAGGTACCAGCCTGGGTGATCCGGATCGTCGTAGATCACGATGTCGTCGGAATCCCACATCCAGCCGTCGACGAAGCCAATATCGTAGGGGGCAACAGCCCAATTCCATCCGTTGAACCAGAACCGGCCTGGGCCTCCGCCGCCAAGGTGCCACACATGCTCGCGGCCAAAGCCGCCGGTAAAGCGGCCATGCTCGTATGGGTGATCCACATGATAGTTGGCGTCATCGCGGCCTGTATCGTGGCCAACCCACTGTCTGCCATTGTCAACGTGCGGGGCGTTGGGGTGGCCGGGCTTGTCACTGTAGCTGCGATTCTGCTGGGCGCGATCCGGTTCCGGATTCTTATTTGGCTCGGCCGCATGGGGAGCATGCGCCTGAACATGAGATGGTTCCGGCCCACGCTCGGGAATGGGTTGGCGGTGATCGCCCCCTTGTGGGCGCGATCCTTCTTCGTGACGTTGCGCAAATGCGGGCACCGCAAAAACGAGCACTGCGGTCAAAGCAATTGGGAAAGTCTTCATTTCTTTACCTCCTGATGCCCCCGGGGAGCTGCCATCCGTACCCTGGCTACTCCTCCGGCGGGGAAGCATCCACTTCTCTAGATGCAAACCCGGCAGGAGGTGTCTAGTTTCGATTTCCGCAAATTTGTCAGGCCACCACGGCTACAGGAGCGCGCCGCCATGCGTATAGCGGGAACCGATTGGCCAGTTCTGCCACCTCGCGGCGAATGCGTTCCAGGGCCGCATCGTCGTTGCGCGACTCAAGGCCCTTTGTCATCCACACCGCAATCTGCCGCATCTCCGGCTCTTTCATGCCGCGTGTAGTCAACGCCGGCGTCCCCACGCGAATGCCCGATGGCTTGAGTGGCGGGTTGGTGTCGTACGGGATCGAGTTCTTATTTACGGTGATGCCGGCCTTGCCCAGCGCCAGTTCGGCTTCCGAGCCGAGGATGCCCTTCTGGAATACATCCACCAGCATCAGATGGTTGTCTGTGCCGCCTGAAATAATGCGATAGCCGGCCTCTTGCAGGCACTGCGCCAGCACCTTTGCGTTTGCCACAACCTGTGCGGCATAGGTGCGAAACTCCGGCCGCAGCGCCTCGGCAAAGGCCACTGCTTTTGCGGCCACGATATGCACTAGCGGTCCGCCTTGCTGGCCGGGAAACACTGCCTTGTCCACGGCCGCAGCCAGATCCTTGCCGCAAAGAATCAGCCCCGAGCGCGGGCCGCGCAAAGTCTTGTGGGTAGTGGTAGTGGTGATTTGCGCGTGCGGCACAGGCGACGGATGCACGCCGCCAGCCACCAGTCCGGCAATGTGTGCCATGTCGAAGATATAAACCGCGCCGACTTTGTCCGCGATCTGCCGCATGCGTGCGAAGTCCCAAAGCCGCGGATAAGCGCTGCCGCCGCCGATGATGGCCTTCGGTTTCTCGCGCACTGCAATAGCCTCAAGCTCGTCGTAATCGATCAGTTCCGTGTCGCGCCGCACCTGGTAAAACGTGGGCCGGTAGAGCTTGCCGCTGAAGCTGAGACGATGCCCGTGGGTCAAGTGGCCGCCATGCGCCAGGTCCAGGCCGAGAATCGTGTCGCCCGGCTGCAGCACCGCCGCGTAGGCCGCGGCGTTGGCTTGGGAGCCGGAGTGCGGCTGCACATTCACGTGCTCCCCGCCGAAAATCTGCTTGGCCCGGTCGCGCGCCAGGTTCTCCACCACGTCGGTAAACTCACAGCCTCCGTAGTAGCGACGGCCCGGGTAGCCTTCGGCATACTTGTTGGTAAAAATCGAGCCGGCCGCTTCCAGTACGGCCTCGGAGACAAAGTTCTCGCTTGCAATCATCTCCAGCCCCTCGTGCTGGCGGAGGGTTTCCTGGTCAAGAGCGGCGGCCACATCGGGATCGGCCTGGGCGAGGGAGAGGGACATGCGATCGGTCATATGGGAATTTTAGCCCCTTTTGAAGCCAGGGCAACCACGGCGACGCCACCGTTTGGCTGCTTTCTTCAAGTGCGCCACGTCACCACTTCAGCGGCGGGAATTCGCTATCGTTGTTGTAAAGCTCCAGAGGCTCTTATGCGAACGGCACGGAAGTCCTTCATTCTCACGGCGATTCTTGCGCCGGCATTGGTCTGCGCACTGGCGCAGCCTGCAAGCATCGACCCGGCACTGCTGGCTAAAGCGAACGCTGGAGATTCTGCGGCTCAAGTGCAGGTGGGCGAGAGTTACGCGGCCGGCAAAGGCGTCGCGCAGGATTACAAGCAGGCTGCGGAATGGTATCGCAAGGCTGCGGAACATGGCGACGCAGCGGCCCAAGTCCAATTGGCCGCTCTCTATCGCGACGGCAAGGGCGTTGCGCGCAACATGGCGCAAGCTGCCGAATGGTACCGCAAGGCTGCCGAGCAAGGCGACCTGACGGCGCAAGGCACCCTTGGCCTGCTGTATTCGCTTGGCCAGGGCGTTCGTCACGACGACGTTGAAGCCTATTACTGGCTGGACCTGGCCGCGGCGGTGAAGGGACCGAAACAAGAGACCTATGCCGCAAACCGCCAGTTGATCGGGACCCGGATTACAGCCGACGAGTTGGATCAAGTGAAGGAGCGAGTAGCCAAGTGGCTGGCTGCGCATCCCAGGTGAATAGCTGGCCGGATTGAGACGGGATGGATCCATCGGGTTTGGGGAATCTATTTTTTGAGGCAAAACAGCGAATTTTCGACTTAAAACTGCCTGAAAATCCTAGGGGTTGTTTACCGCTATCCTTGTAACTCATTCATTCTTTTATACTTACATAAAATACCGAGTGAAAAAAGGGGGGAGGGGGGTGGGGGTGGCAGATTTTTGTGGTTTCTCGAAGGCAAATGCAGGGCACACGGGTTCAGACGTTTTGGTCATTGTGGAATCACCTATTGATATTGTGCGCCGAGTGGGCAAAATTATATGCAACGGGCTGAGCGAAGATTGCTGGTGCGGCAGGAATTGCCAGGCAGTCGTATGAACGCGGTTTCGCGCGGGACAAGGTTCTTCGCGGCCCTAGGAAGAAACAAAGGCTCGTATTGAATTGCGAATTTGACCATCCAAAGTGAAAGTGGGTGAATTTTTGATCCGATGCAGCGAGTTGGCTCCCGCTGCGCGGGAATCGCAAGTTGGCAAGTTGGCGGGTGGCTGGGGCGGGCGCAAGATTTCATGCTGCGTGGGGCGGCAACGCCGGTGGGGGACTAATAAGAAACAGAAATGCAAGTTGAATCAAAGAAGGACGAAGTCTTTCCGCAGCCTTTAAGGCCCGGGCCTAAAGGCCTTCGAAACTGAGGCGGTATTCAGGGGCCTGAAGGCCCCTGCTCCCTCCGTCCTCCCTGAACTGGATAGCGCCGGTTTCGTCCATCGCGGGTCGGAGTCCCGGTGGGGGACTGTTTCTTTGGTGCATCAGCTGTGGCACATCGAACAACTTTCTTCCGCCGGCACAGGCGCAACCGATCTCCAGACGCAAAAAAGCCCGGCGTGAAGCCGGGCTCTTTTGCTTGCCTTATGTTGCCTGTTGCCTTTACTACTTGGTTGCCTTCTTCGCAGGAGCCTTCTTCGCTGCTGCCTTCTTCGCTGGGGCCTTCTTGGCTACAGCCTTCTTGGCTACTGCCTTCTTCGCCGGAGCCTTCTTTGCAGGAGCCTTCTTCGCTGCTGCCTTCTTGGCTGGCGCCTTCTTTGCTGCCTTCTTAACGGCCAACTTGTTACCTCGTTTAGTGGGTTTGCTGGCGCTCTTTTTGACCGCTGCCTTCTTGACCGTGGTCTTTCCGCCCTTTGCGCCAGAACTGCCTTGCCTTGCGGCGGACTTCTTTGCGGCCTTCCTGGCCACAAACTTTTTCGCGGCTGCCTTCTTTGCCGGAGCTTTCCTGGCGGCCGCTTTCTTGGCTGGAGCTTTTTTGGCTGCTGCTTTCTTGGCTGGAGCTTTCTTGGCGGCCGCTTTCTTGGCTGGAGCTTTCTTTGCGGCAGCCTTCTTGGCAGGCGCCTTCTTCGCGGCCTTCTTTGCTGGAGCCGCGATGGCAGGCGCCGCAACTACCGGTGCCTCGATAACTGGCGCCGCGACAACCGGGGCCGGCGCAGCAGCCTTTTTTGCTGGGGCCCTTTTCTTCTTTTTCGCGGCCGTCTTTTTGGCCGGCTTCGATGCGGGTTCCTCGACGATTACCAGAATGGCGTCGTCAATTACACCCACTTCGTCATCATCCGAGGAGGTAAGAATAGTGGAGGTTTCGCTCTCCTCCTCATCCAAGTCTTGTTCGTGATCCGGGTCCAATTCTGCCGGCTCACCAAAGGTGTTGCCGTCATTCGTTGCGTACATCCTGAACACCACTTCATCCATCCTGTTGCCTCCAGCGGTTTTCCGCTGCCCTTGGTTTGCGATTGCATCTTCACGCCGCGGACAAGCGTACTCCGCTCGCGGAAGTTATTGTAGCAATAGCTTGCACGCAAACACCACTAAAAGACAAGTATGTAATGTGGTCCCTGCCTATTTTTGTTTCGCGGCGCATCACCTGGCATGAGTTGAGGTCTTGGGTTTGCGCGATTTTTTCGCGCTCGATGTTCCCTTTGCCTTTGGCGTGGAAGCCGCGGCTGGCTTGGCGATGGAGCCCTTCGACTTTGCCGCTGCATGCGTCCCCGCGCTTGGGGCCGATGATCCGCGGCGACGAGCGTGTGAGCTGCGAGAAAGATTTGCACTTTCGGCGACATGCAGCCTGCGGCCCGGCTCTACCTTGATGCCGGCCATCTTGTTCCAGCGCCGCAACTGGCTGAGAGACACGCCGAATCGGTCTGCGATTGTCACGAGCGTATCGCCTTTGCGCACCGTGTACAGCACCATGTGCGCGGACGGCGTTGCCGTCGGCGGCACCGGCACCACTAGCGCTTCCACGCCCTCGATGCTGTCTTTTTCATCCAGTTGATTGGCCGCGGCCAATTCTGCCGTCGCAACGTGATACGTGCGCGCAACCGACGCCAGCGTATCTTCAGCAACCACGCGATGGTAGCGCCAGGAGTTGCGTTTGGGCTCGGGAATCCCCGCGACACGCTGCGCAAACACGGAGGCCGTGCCCGCCGGAAGATGCAGGTCGAATGAGGTATCCGGCGGGGTGACGAACCGCAGCAAGCTGGGATTGAGCGCCAGCAACTCATCCGTCGGCGCTCCGACCAGGTCCGACACCAGGCGCAGGTCCACTGAATAGTTAATAGTCACGGTGTCGGTGAGAACCGGCGGGTCGAGTGTGATGTCGTCAAATCCATATTGCGTGGGATTATTCGCGATGATGATCGCCGCCAGAATCTCCGGCACATACGATTTGGTTTCACCGGGCAGGTTGTTCCGCCTATAAAGTTCCCAGTAGTCGGCATAGCCGGTCTTTTGCACCGCGCGCTGCACATTGCCGGCGCCCCAGTCGTAGGCGGCCATCGACAAGTACCAGTCGCCCAACTGGTTATAGATGTATTTCATATAACGGGCATACGCTCGCGTGGACTTCTCCGGATCGAACCGCTCATCCACATAGCCGTTGCGGGTGAGCCCGTAGTTCCCATGAGGCATGAACTGCCACATCCCGCCGGCGCCGGAGCGGCCGTTCATCGCCCGCGGCTGAAAGCCCGACTCGGCTACGGCAAGGTAGATCAGGTCGTGCGGCACGCCCTCCTCCGCCATAACCCGTTCGATCATCGCCTTGTAGCGGCCGGCACGCTGGAACGAGTGCAGCAGCGTGTTGTGCCCGCGCTGTGAGTTGGCGAAAAAATTGATGTAGATGGCAACGTAATCGTTCACCACCAGCGGCAGGTCGGACTTGGTGGTGGCCAGCTCGGTCCTGGCCTTGGCTACGATGTTGGGGTCAACTTCGAAGGTGACATCGCTGGCCACGTCGGCCGGCGAGGGCTCGACCTTGGGAGCGAAACCATTGCCTTCTTTCAGTGCTTCCATCTCCAGCCCGTTCACCGCGTCCACAATGCGATTGAACTCTTCCTGCAACTGCGCGTCGCCCCGGATGTCGATGCCGCTTGAGAGCATCAGGTCCACGGCGCGATCAAACTGCGCCTTGGCCTCGGGCAATTGTCCCCGGCGATAATCGGCCTCGCCTTTGCTGTAGGCATCCTCCACCTGCTTGATGAGCACAAGTACTCGCTGTTGTGCGACGGTGAGTGCAGGAGGCGCTGGGGGAGCGGCTTGCACAGGTGTGGCCGGCGCAGGCAATGCAGGGGCTGTAGCCTGCTGCTGCGGGCCATTGGTTGCGCTCGTGGGCTTGGAGGGATCGCACCCTGCCAGCAACAAGCCCAGCACGGTGCAGCTTAGCAATCGGAACCGATTCGAACTTATGCGCATGATTTGGTAAAGTTGCCCCGGACCAACATCTCCCCGCCAGGGCCAGAACACATTGGACACTATGCCGATGATAAGCTATGCCATGGAGGCACCGCGCGCAGCCCGGCGTATTTGCCCCCGTTTGCCAAGCCCCTAATGGACGTTCGATTCCTTCGCAACTTCGCTATCATCGCCCACATCGACCATGGGAAGTCGACGCTGAGCGACCGTCTCCTCGAGTTCACGGGCTCGGTCACCGGTCGCGAAATGCAGGCGCAGATTCTGGACGACATGGATCTCGAGCGCGAGCGCGGCATCACCATCAAGGCCCACGCCGTGCGTATGATGTACAAGGCGCACGACGGCAACACCTATCAGCTCAACCTCATCGACACACCCGGCCACGTGGACTTCAGCTATGAAGTTTCCCGCTCATTGGCTTCCTGCGAAGGTGCGTTGCTGGTGGTTGACGCCAGCCAGGGAGTCGAAGCGCAGACTCTGGCCAACGCTTACCTGGCTATCAACCACGGCCTGGAAATCATTCCCGTCATCAACAAGATCGATTTGCCGTCGGCAGACATTTTGCGCACTCAGGAAGCTATTGAAAAAGCAGTCGGCCTGGACGCTACCGACGCCATCCCGGTGAGCGCGAAGACTGGCCAGGGCGTTGCCGAAGTGCTGGAAGCAATCGTGCACCGCCTGCCGCCGCCTACCGGCGACCCCGATGCGCCACTGCAGGCACTTATCTTCGACTCCTGGTTCGACGCTTATCGCGGCGTCATCGTGCTGGTGCGCGTCATGCAGGGGACCATGCGCAAGGGCCAGCGCATCCGGCTGATGTCGAACTCGAAATCGTTTGAAGTCGAGTCAATGGGCGTGCTGATGCCCAAGCCCGTCGAGATCGGCCAACTCTCCGCGGGCGAAGTTGGCTTTTTCGCGGCCACCATCAAAAACGTTGGCGACACGAAGATCGGCGACACCGTAACCGAAGACGCGCGCCCCGCCGCCTCGCAGTTGCCCGGCTTTGAAGACATCAAGCCCATGGTCTTCTCCGGCCTCTACACCGTGGACTCGCACGAGCACACCCTGCTCCGCGATGCGCTGGAAAAGCTGCGCCTCAACGACTCCTCGTTCTTTTTCGAGCCGGAGAGTTCCGTCGCGCTGGGCTTCGGGTTTCGTTGCGGCTTTCTCGGTTTGCTTCATATGGAGATTATTCAGGAGCGGCTGGAGCGCGAGTACGAGCTTGACCTGATTACTACCGCCCCAGGCGTCCGGTACCACATCACGCTCACCGACGGCAGCATTATCGAGGTGGACAACCCCTCGCGCTGGCCCGAACCCACGAATATCGACAAGATCCGCGAGCCTGTCATTACGGCCAAGATCCTGACAAACGAGGAATATGTCGGCGGCATCTTCAAGCTTGTCGAAGAGAAGCGCGGCAAGCAGATCAATTTCGAATACGTAACTTCGTCCCGTGTCCTTCTGACCTACGAACTGCCGCTGAACGAGATTGTGCTGGATTTTTACGACCGGCTGAAGTCCATCTCGCGCGGCTACGCGTCGCTGGATTATCAACTTGCCGGCGAGTGGGTCTCGCCCATGGTCAAGCTCGACATCCTGATCGCCGGCGAACCTGTCGACGCGCTCTCCATCATCGTGCACCGCGACTTTGCTTACGATCGCGGCAAAGCGCTGGTCTCCAAAATGCGGGAACTGATTCCCCGCCAGCAGTTCGAGGTCGCGATCCAGGCCGCCATCGGCGCCAAGGTCATCTCCCGCGAGACCGTCACCCCACTGCGCAAGAACGTGATCGCCAAGTGCTACGGTGGCGACATCTCCCGCAAGCGCAAGCTGCTGGAAAAGCAGAAGGAAGGCAAAAAGCGCATGAAGCGCATTGGCAAAGTCGATATCCCCCAGGAAGCCTTCCTGGCCGTCCTGCGTGTGGGTGAAGACGCGCAGAAGTAAGTGCGCCCGGAGTCCCTTTTTGCCTTGAAAGAGCTGTCCTTTCGATTATCTGCGCCTGGCGCTGACGAATAGATATTCGTTGTGAACGAAGGTCTGTGTCGCGGGGTCCTGGGCGGTATTTGCGCTGGACCAAAGCGATTCCAGATCCGCTGCAAGGGCGGTCTTACCTGCCTCGTCAAGACGGTTGAATGCGGCCTGCGTCGGGCCGAAGTATTTGCGGAAAAAGGCGACGGCCCCGGCTGGGTTGGTGGGCAGCTTAAAGTCCATCGGGACAGGTTCCGTCTTGATATCGGTGAAATAGGGGGCCAAGCGCTGGGTGACGGTTGCCTCATCGCCCCACAGAACGGGAGGAGCGATTCCAGGCGGGGGCGGAACGTGTTGGCTGGTTACCCTGAACATCTGGCCCGAGAAACTCGCGGGGGACCAGTTGGCCATGGCCAGAAGTCCGTCGCGTTTGAGCACCCGCGCCAATTCAGAGGCGACAAGTTCAGGGCGTGGAGCGAACATGGCGCCGAACATGCTTACGACAACATCGAAGGCCCCGTCGTCATAGGGCAGTTGCTCGGCATCGCCTTCTTCAAAGGTGACGGCAAGGTTTTCGCTCGCGGCCCGTTCACGGGCTTGCGCAAGCAGGTTGGTGGCGATGTCGACGCCGGTAACAACGGCTCCAGCACGCGCTAATGGGATGGCGAGGTTGCCGGTCCCCGTCGCTACGTCCAAAACCCGCGACCCCGGTGAAATCGGCAAGCGATTCACAAAGGTCTCACCGTTGGATGCGTTCATTTTGGCGACCATGCCAAAGTCCCCGGCCTCCCAGGCCGCCCGCATGGAATCCTTGATCTTCTGCATGGAAACTGCTGTATCGCTCATGATCTTCTCCGTTTGGCTCACTGAACTGCATTGGATCTGACCGAACCCAAGCATTACATTTCACTCGCTCTATGGCAAGCGCAGCAAGGGCGACATGCAGCCTGCCTGGCTTCGGCCGATAGGAACCCCGTTTCTACGGGAGACGAGCGTTCACCGACCGGCGCCCAAACCGAACCGAAATACCTAAATTCTGCGATCCAAAACAAAATCTTGTCACACGTCATTCACATGGAATTGTGGAAACCTGCAGTTGCCGGTGTCGCCAGTCGTACACTTGGCAGCCTAATCAATGGCGGAGCCGTTTGCCAAATATCTGTTGATAAATAAACACTTGTTTCGCCTAGCAGAAAGAAGCTTAACTTGACAAGAGCAGAATCCGAAATTTTGGCACTTAATTCGCGGAAATATTCCACAGTTTTTTCCACAGAAATCCGTGCTTGGAATACTTTCTTTTGCGATTTCGCAAGCCGCCGATTTTCAGCGAGTCTATTGTCTCCCGACAATTGGAAAAGGCCCCGCCTGACGGGGCCTTTTGTTGGTCTTCCAAGGTTCTCAGCCCGCCTCAGTGCGTAGCTGGGGCCTTGGGTACAGTTGGCCTGGGTGCGGACGGCCTCGGGGCCGGTGCAGGGGCCGCTGATCCAGCGGCCGGCGCTGGAGGAGCAGGTACGCCCGACTTCACGTTGTAAGCGTCGATGATCTGCTTGGTGATGTTTGTTGACTCAGTGGCATAGAGCACAGGATTCTGCTGCTGGGCCACGTCCAGAACCAGCGTAAATCCCTGCTGCTGCGCGTAGGTCGCCAGGACGTCGTACACCTTGGAAGCCAGGCCGTTGTACAACTCCTGCATCTCCCCCTGGAAGTCGTTCTGCGCATCCTCGCCCTGGCGCTCCAACTGCTTTTTCTTGTCATCTATCGTTTTGGCGCGGCTTGCCCTTTCTCCTTCGCTCAGCTTGTCGCCTTGCGCCTGCAAGGCCTTGGTCAGGCTGTCTACCTCGTCGCTCAGGGTCTTGAGCTGCGCCCGCTTGGGCTCGTACTTCTTTTGCAGGTCGGTGAAGTTGCGCTGGCCCTCGTTGGTTTGGGCCACGGCAACCTGGAAGGCAATGACGGCAATCTTGGCCGGCCCGGCGGGTGCCGCGGCGGCGGGGGTGGCCGGTGTTTGGGCGGCGGCGCTCAGGACAAAACCTGAGGCCAGCGTGACAACTAGTGCAAGCGAACGCTTCATGCGAGTTTAAAGCTCCT
>ODAK010003132.1_pt1 | contig 17251 bp, 12 predicted proteins | sample 1539591 | NCBI WGS metagenome assembly ODAK01 (sample SAMEA3539303, study PRJEB22396) | soil metagenome | biome: tundra; feature: field; material: soil | place: USA | collected 2010-05 | depth 0.15 m
TCCGTTTGAATGAAGTGCTGGAACTGGCCACTCACGCCCGGTTCAATGGTGCGATTCTTTGCCGAAATAATGCCGGCCGTGACGGTCTGCGCCAAGGCAAACGGGCTGCCGATCGCCTCAACCCAATCGCCGACCTCCGATGTGTCGGAGTTTCCCAGCTTTACCGTCGGCAGAGGCGCGCCAGCGTCGATCTTGATGACGGCCAGATCGGTGGCCTTGTCGGTGCCGATCACGCGAGCCGGCCGTCCGAGATCCTGGCTGTCAGGATCGGTCGAGAGCTTGACGTAGATCTTGTCGGCCTTCTCGATCACGTGATTATTGGTGATGATGTAGCCCTTGGCATCGACGATAAAGCCGGATCCGAGGGACTCGCGCACCTGGCCGTCTTCGCCGCCATCCTGGTCAGGCATCTGGCCGCCAAAGAACTTATTGAAAAAGTCCTGGAAATTCCCCTGACCTTGGCCCTGACCTTGCCCCTGGCCGCCGGGGGTCTGCTGATCGTCTTCCCCATCGTCATCCCCGTTGCCGGGAGCTTGAGGGTTGGGCTGAACCCGGTTGTGGGGAAAGCGGCGCAGCTTGTTTCCAGCTGCCTTGGGCAGCGTCTGGGTGTTGATATTCACCACGGCCGGACCAACCTGCTTGGCAATCCTCACAAACTCATTGGGCGCTACGGTCGAATTGACGACTTTCAGTGGAGTAGCATCGGCGCTATCATTCTGTTTTTCCTGACCGCGCACTCCGTGTGCTGCGAAAGAACCACCAACGATGGCCGCAGAGAGTGTGGCAAGCAAAACAAATGTCGAAGCGAGACGGTGCGACCGCATCCGTTCAAAGAGCAAATTCATAGATTCGATGACCTCGTCGAGTGTCCAGCCTCTAAGGCTGGCATTTTTAATGCGCTATTGATAAGTATAGCCAGTGACGGGCAGTTCCGGCTGGCCGGGCCCCTGCTCATTCCATGCCGAGAATTCCTTAAGATTCGGATGCCTGTTGTTGCTGAGAAGATGGTCTCGGGGCAGGGGAGGAAAGAACAATCCACAATGACTTAGACGCAAATGCACGCAAAGAGTCGCAAAGCGGCCATGCTAACATCCGGCATGAGTTTTGAACACGTGTATCGAAAGGCAATCGTTTTTTTGATGTTGACGATCGCTGCGGCAGCCACACTCTGTGCAGCTCAGACGCCCGCCCCGCCATCGCCTCCACAAGCGCATTCCAGCATCATGGATCGCCTCAATGCGATGATGGCTGGCGGCAAAAGCGCTTGGACGCCGGAACAACTGGCCACCATGGAGCGCCTGCGCGATGCAGCAATGAAGGACCCCTACGCCCTCGATGAGCTGCGCCATCTGACTGAGAATATTGGGCCGCGACTGAGTGGATCGCCGCAGGCGCAACACGCTGTCGATTACGTCGCCGCCGAAATGCGTGCTCTCGGCGCGGAGGTCACGCTAGAAAAGGCCACCGTCCCGCACTGGGTACGTGGCGCAGAATCCGCTGAATTGATTTCATGGCCGGGCCAGGCCCCTGGAACCAGCCAGAAGATTGTCCTGACCGCGCTCGGCGGAAGCGTAGCCACCCCGCCTGAGGGACTCACCGCTGAGGTAGTGGTCGTCGACAACTGGAAACAACTGCGCGCGCTGCCGCAGGGCGCGATCAAGGGCAAGATTGTGCTTTTCAATCACGTCTTCGATAAGCAACTGGCAATGCAAGGCAATGGTCTCGACGCGTATGTCGGTGGAGTGGTCTACCGTGGCGCCGGACCTATCGCCGGCGCTGCAGCGGGTGCCGTCGCGGTCCTGGTGCGATCCGTGGGCGGAGCCGACTATCGGCTGCCCCACACTGGTCTTACCCAATATGCGCCCGATGTACAGAAGGTGCCGGCCGCCGCAGTCACAGCCGAAGATGCAGACTTGTTGAAAGATTTATCCAGCCAGGGTCCTGTAAAAATGCGCCTGGTCCTCACCCCGCAAACTCTGCCCGATGCGCAAAGCTACAACGTAATTGCAGACTGGAAAGGGACCGAACATCCGGATCAATTTGTCGTGGTTTCCGGTCATCTGGATTCATGGGACTTGGGCACCGGTGCGATCGATGATGGCGCTGGCGTGGTGGTTTCAATGCAGGCGATTCACCTGCTCAAGTCTCTCGAAATCCACCCTCGCCGAACCGTGCGCTTTATTGCATGGATGAGCGAGGAAGAAGGATCAGAGGGTGCCGCAGCGTACATGATCGATCACAAGGCCGACGCTGCAACCCACATTGGCGCGATCGAGAGCGACCTTGGCGCAGACCACCCGACCGGTATCTACTATTCCGGCAAACGTGAATTGGGTCAATGGCTGCGGCCGGTCGCACAGGTGCTCGATCCCATCGGAGCAGAGGGCCTCGTCAATGCCCCTGAAACCGGCGAAGACATCGCCGGATTAACGGAGAAGGGTGTGCCCAGCTTCGCCCCAGTACAGGACAGCCGCTTTTATTTCAACTACCACCACACCGCCGCGGACACGTTCGACAAAGTCGACCCGAAGCACCTGAATGAAAACGCCGCAGTCGTGACCGTTTTGTCGTATGCACTCGCGGATTCAGCAGAGCCCGCACCCCGATAGAAGAATCAGCTCTGCGCAACAAGAGCGCTGAAGGACTTTCCGGCGGGCGTCTCTACGATTCCGGTCGCTCGGGTTCCCATTCATCCGAACGCCCGCGGTCGAGGCGGTCTTCGCGATTTTCTCGCTCTTCCTGCTCTCGGCGCTTTTCCCGTTCTTCGCGCTCTTCGCGACCGTCGCTCATAATCTCGTCTCGATCAATTCTCGGGTCAATTTTACGGCGACTGGCATCATTCCTGCATCGTGTTCCTTGTTGGCAACGGGATCACGGTTGCGCGGTTTTCATCGGCTGGGTGAGGCCGAGACCTGCGGATCGGCCAGTATCGAGTTCGGGCGGTGACTTCGAGCCCCTCATACTCAGGCAGCCTTAACGCGATGGCATGCAGCCCGGCGTGCGGGTCCAAAGGGTGGAAGCTGAGTACGTATCGATTCGGCAAGTGATTGCTGATGGCCGCCAGATCCCGCTCGAGACTTTTGGCGTCGCTTAACTTGAAGTATTCGCCGCCGGTGAGGCGGGCTACGGTTTCAGGAACGTTGCGTTGAAGCCCGTCGACCGTGGCAATGGCGGCCATCTTTGCGAATGTAAGCGGCGGCGCGAGCTGGGCGAGGCAATCGTAAGCCTGGACCCATCGACTGCGCGTCCCGTCCGGATCGGGATTTGGGTCTTTCCCCATGCAGCCGTGGGGCGGATTGGGGTGGTGGTTCTCAAGACTCAGCAGACCAGAAGGCCGCCCGCTGGGCTGGGTAGGTAGCTGCCGCAAAGCATAATGCGCTGTTTCCGACCTTCCAGTCGAGTAGCCGACGCTGTAGATGATGGTGTTGGTATCGGTAAGGCTGCGGACGGCCCCTTCTACAGTGCTCTCGCTGCCGCGATCGAGGGTTTCGCTGATCAGCAAAATTGCGCGGCGGTAGCCAATGGGCTCCGTTCGCAGCATGTCGACGGCGTATTCAAGGCTGTCAAGAATTGCAGCGCCATTGTCGCCGAGAGGCACGTCGTGCACGGCGTTTGCCAACTTGCAATTGTCCATGTGGTGCTGGCGTGTGCAACCGGGTCGCAGTGTGCGCAGTGCATCTGCAGCCTCATCGATGTCGGAAGTGAATCCCTGCAGCAGAGTGGGGTGGCTGTCAAATGTCACGACGGCAAGCTGGCGCGGAACGTTTCCGACAATCGATGCGAGCATGGGTGCAAGCGGAGGAGCGATGGAGTCGTATTTCTGGAATTGACGTGCACCGGCGCCGCCGACTTCGATCACGACCACGAGCGCCAAGGGCTCGCCGCCGGTTTCCTGCTCGAGGGTAAGTTTCTGCTGAACGCCATCGTCCGTGAGCACAAAATCTTCGGCTTGCAGCGTATAGATTATCGCGCCCGCCTTGCTGCGCACCAATGCTGGAACCAGCACCACGGAGGTCCGGCGGGTGAGGACGGAATCGGGCGGATTCTCCGGCGAGGGTAACTGGGAAAGCGGGGCCGATGCCTGGGTGAACGCTGCATCGGAATGAAGCCCAATGACCAAAAGCGCCAACACAGTAATCATGGAATGCATTTTCAAACGGCTGCCTCGACTGCGTCTGAGTCCTGTCAGCTTAGACGCAAGTCGAGGCGGAGAGAATGCCGAACCGCACAACTTTGCGATTGCTGAAGGGACACGATGTGCCTCAAGGCAACTGCCAACGCTGTTGGGGGAGTTCAACGGAATCCCAAAAATGCGCAATTTCTAGTTCGGGCAGACACCAAAATCTTTGTCTATCTTTGTCATTCTCCACGCCGCAGAGCCGCCTGCATCCTTGGGCTTAATCTTTTTCACCTGCAGCGTCATTCGGTCGCCGGCAATAATCCCCGTGCCACCCGACAGTGCGTAGAGCCGCTTATCTTTCTCATCTGTGAGAATCATTCCGCTGTCTGCGGACTTCACGCAGCCAGTAATGGTGCGCTTTCCCGACGATTTGTGAACCGCAACGGCCACGACAATCGCCACAACGGCAACTGCCCCAATTACAATCGCAACCTTGTATCCTGTGAAGTCCAGGTTTCCTGATTGCGATTGCGCTTCAGATCGGATGGATAGCGTCAGAGCAAGCGCGATGGTCAGGATACAGTTCAAGGCAACACCGCTAATTCTTCTCATAGCAGTCTCCTGTGCTTCGCATTTTGGCGTTTAAGGGCCGGAGAGTTGGTTTATCCCTGCAGTCCGCGAAATCTTCTTGTACTTGCAGGGGAGAGATTTTGAGAGGAGTTCCGGCGCCAGGGTTAGGCCTGCCGAAAGTCATGCGTAGGCTATCTGAGCGTGCGGAAATGCGCAATAAAATTAGCTGTCAACATTCGCATTTCAAGAGAGCGGCTCTTCAGCTGAGCATGCTCTTGCGATCACAGAACATCACGCCTCGTGTGCGGTCGGCACGATAGGCTGAGGCACTAACTCAGTGATCGCGATGCCAAGGAGAATCAGCAATGCCCCCGATGCAGGCCGGATGCCCAACCGCTCGCCCGTGAATACGAATGAAGTAATCCATGCGAATACCGGTTCTAACGTCAGCAGCAGCGCGGTGTGTGTCGACGGCAATATGGATTGCGCCCAGCTCTGAATTGAAAATGCAGCAGCAGTCGCGAGTGCCGCAGCAATGAATAGAGCGATTCCAAGGCGCGGTGTCCAATGTACGTGCGGATGTTCAATGAACGGCAAACTCACCGCCATCATCACTGCGCAGAAGCCGACCTGCAATATCGCCAGCGGCTGGAAAGGAATGCGCGGAGAGATATGGCCGAGCGCGATGCAGTGAAAGGCGAACCCCACGGCGCAGCCGAATGTAAGCAAGTCGCCGATGTTCATCGAAGTCAGGTCAGGCAACACGCTGACGACCCGGCTCATTGTCGTGTCCGAAACCTGCGCCGAGGCTGGTGCCGTTAACAAAATAATCCCTGCGAACGCCAGCGCCGCGCCGACAAACGCATTCCACCGCGGACGCCGCGATCCCGGCAATCGCAAACCCGGGATGGACGAAAGGAGTGGCACCAGCACAACCACAAGGCCGGTGATGAATGCCGACTTCGAAGGAGTGGTGCGCGCTAGTCCTGTGGTCTGGAACTGATATCCCGCGGCCAAACACAAGCCAACCAGTGCGCCCGCCGCTAACTGATTTCGCCGAATCGTGCGCCACGAGCGATGATAAGCCGCTGCAAGTAGCAGGAAGGCCAGCGTCATTCGGATCAGATTAAAAGCAGCAGGAGTAGAGTCGGCAAGCGCGCCCTTGATGAGCACAAACGTCGATCCCCACACAGCGACCACGAACACCATCAGTAGGTAGGCGCGCAGCTTCATCTATGTGCATTATGGCAGCACGCATTCGCTGCGCCAGCCGTTTACTGAGCCTTCGTTTCACTGCTGCTGAGCTTGTTGTGCCCGCCAACGTAGGTTTCTAACACCTTCGCTCCAAGAATGAAGCGCGGAGGAACAGTGTACAGATCGACATTGACCACAATGAAGTCAGCATCATAGCCGGGCAGAAGCTCTCCCTTGCGCTTCTCAGCGAACTCCGCATAGGCCGAGCCTTGCGTGTAGGAGTAGAGTGCCTGTCCGCGCGTGAGTTTGTTCTCAGGAAAGAAAGTCTTCTTGCCGTCTTCATTCATGCGCGTCACGGCCGCATACAGTCCGCGAAAGGGCGTAATCGGCTCGACAGGATAATCCGTACCAAATGCCAGCGGCACGCCCGCATCGAGAAACGTCTTCCAGGCATATGAATATGCGGCGCGTTTCGGTCCCAGCCTGTCCATTGCCCAGTTCATGTCGGTGAGCAAATGATTGGGCTGCATCGAGGCGATCACGCCGAGTTTTGCAAACTTCGGAATATCTGCGGGATCGACGACTTGCGCGTGTTCAATGCGATTGCGAGCGGTCTTTGAAACACCCGGCTGGGCATAGGCTTCGAGAGCCATCGCAGCGGCCTTGTCGCCGATTGCGTGAAAGCCCAGTTGAAAGCCTGCCTTCGCACGCGCCATAGCCATCTCGTTCAGTTGCGGCTGAGTGTATTGTGGCAGGCCTGTGTTGGCTGGATCATCGGCGAAGGGTGCCTTCATCGCCGCTGTACGAGACCCGAGCGAGCCATCCATGAATCCTTTCAGCATTCCGGTATGCAGCAGAGGGTCGTTGAGGTCGTGGTGGGCTCGCTCTCTCTTCAATTGCTCGAGAGGATCGCTGAAAGGCAGCCACTCTGTAATGCGCAAATCAAGCTTGCCTTCCTTCTCCATTTCTTCAAAGATCAAGAAATCGTCCCAGGCGCTGAAGTCCTGCACGCTTGTAACGCCGTGTGCGAGCGCATCGTTGATGGCGAGGTCGTCGCCCTTACGGCGTTCATCATGACTGGGCGGCGGAATCACTTTGTAAACCAGATCCTGCGCCGACTCACGCATAATTCCCGTAGGTTCGCCATGCGAATCGAGGTCGATCGCTCCGCCCTGTGGGGCCTGGCTCTTGCCGGTGATTCCAGCCGCCGTGAGCGCAGCAGAATTTGCGATTGCGATGTGACCGTCGATGCGATCAAGAAACGTCGGATGATCTCCGGTGACCTTGTCGAGATCCTGCCGCGTGGGCAAAACTTTCTCTGCCCACAGTGTGTGATCCCAGTTGCCGCCCGTCAGCCAATGACCGACCGGGGATGCTTTCTCAGCAGTTTCGATTTTCGCCAGCATCTCTGACAGCGACTGCACTCCCGTCAGGTCTACATTCAACTTGGTGCGGCCTGCCCCGCCAAGATGCGTGTGTGCATCGTTGAATCCAGGAAAAATAAACGCCGGGCTCTTCTCTTTGCTCAAATCGCGCAGAGTCGTCGTCGGGCCGGCGAGACGCTTGATCTCCTCTGTTGTGCCCACAGCCAGGATCTTTCCGCCGCCGACTGCCATGGCCTGCACGACCTGTGGCTTGTCCTCGGCAAAGCCTGCACCGGTGTAGAGAGTTCCATTGACGAAGATAATTTCAGGCGTTGCCCCACCTTGCACATTTGTCTGCGCAAGAGCAGCGTGTTGAGCGGAATCTTCAGCAGGCGTTTGAGCCGGGCTTAGAACTGAAGTGACAAGAGCAGCGGAAAGCAGAACACAGGCAGCGCGCATGCGCGCAGTTTAGCAGAGCCTGTTGTTGGGCTATTGTTCCGACGCCCACTCGGTCATGGCGAGAGTTAGCAGCAACACCCTGCGCAAGCCGGTTTCCCGGTCCTTGTCTGAATACCACTCGGCAACCGTGTGTGCACCGCCGCCCTCGCCGCCCGCACCCATCGAGAGCGCCGGCACACCAAGCGAGATGGGAATGTTCGCATCGGTAGAGCCGAGTCGCAAGTCGGTCTGCAGTCCAAGATGCCGGTCAACTGCACGCAGCGCATCGAGCAGCGGGGAATCGGCAGGTAGCTGTGCAGCGGGTCGATCGCCGATCTTCTCCACGCTGAATGTCATTAACCCGCGACCCCTGTTCGAACCATCCTGTGCGACCCTGTTCCAATGATCAACCGCGTCTTCAACGGCGCGATGCAGTGCAACCTCGAGGCGCAGTAACTGGTCCGGTGCCGTGGAGCGGAAGTCAATCGACGCCGTGGCACTCTCAGGGATGGAATTCACGCTCGTGCCCCCGTGAATTGTGCCCAGGTTCAACGTAGTGCGCGGCTGCTCTGGCAGTGGTGTCTGCGCCAGGTTCGCCAGTGCTGTCGCGAGCGCAGTAATGGGATTTGGAGTGCCTGCGTCGGTAAAGCTGTGACCGCCGGGCCCCGAGATGGTCACCTGGTAGCGCCTGCTGCCGAGCGCCTGCGTCACCACCGAATCTGCACCCGCGCCATCGAGAACAATGTGTGCTGCGACGCGGCCCGCCATGGCACGCTGCTCATAAAAATGCCGAACGCCGCGAAGATCGCCCTCGCCCTCCTCGCCGACATTTCCCATCACTAGCAGCGGCGCTTTGAGCTTCACCTTGGCCTGGGTGAGTGCATGAACCATGGCGAGCATCCCAACCACTCCTGCAGCGTTGTCGCAGGCGCCCGGCGCAGTGAGCCGGCTGGTTCCATTCACTGCCGTCACGATGGGATTGAGCGGTGTATGGGCGGGGAAGACGGTGTCAAGATGCGCTGAAAGGACGACCACAGGACCGCTGCTCTCCGGTGGAAGATTCGCGGCTGGAATGAACCCCAGGACGTTCCCAATTTCGTCGATCCGAATATCCTCGAGCCCAGCCTCAGCGAAGCGCGCGGCTAACCATTTGCTTCGCGCTTCTTCTCCAAACGGGGGCGCCGGGATCGCCACAAGTTCCGCCTGGCAATCCATAAGCGTCTTGGGATTGTTGTGCAGCCATCCAAACGCCGCGTGCACTGCTCTCTGGGCAGCCAAAGCGGTCACGCGTGAAAATGCCGAGCTTCGCGAGAAGAGTGCCATGCCGATGGTCATAGGGTAGCAGGCGAGTCGGACACGAATCTGGCTGCAAGCTCTTCTCGCGTCAGAAGAAGACGGATCAATCTCGCAATTTATCGTACTCAACCGAATGCAGAAACAGGCCGCGAGACGGAGCGGTCGGACCGGCAGCCCCGCGGGAACGAGCCTCAAAAATCGACCCAATATCTTCAGCACGAAGATATCCGCGGCCCACATCGAGCATCGTTCCAACCAGGTTGCGCACCATGTGGTGCAGGAATCCGTTTCCGCGCACGCGGTAGATCAGCAGCGTACCGGTCTCGTTCGCTTTCTGTTCCCATAGGGAGGAAAAAATGGTCCGGATGGGACTACGCGCTTCGGTTAGAACTGAATGATCAGCTTCACTGCTCGCAGCAGCGATCCGGGTAGCTAAATCCGGATCAGTGGCGGCAAAGCTCGTAAAGTCATGCTCTCCCACGAACGCGCTCGCAGCTTGCTCAAGCTCCGCAAATCGGAGCGGCCACGAACACGCGTATACATACCGAGCCAGAAATGGAGGGCAGGTCTGTCGCGCTCCCGGTTCCGTTGGCATTACCCGATATTCGTAGGTTTTCGCAACGGCGGAGTGTCGCGCATGAAACACATCCGGCACCAGGGTCGCTTCAAGGATCCGAATCGATGTGGGCAGCGTCCGGTTGAGAGCTCTCAAAAGGTTCGTCGGGGGAATCGCCGCCATGAGCGTGAAACTCGCGACCTGCGCCAGCGCGTGCACTCCGGCATCGGTCCGTCCTGAGCCCTGCGGCAGGGGACTCTCGCCAGTGACCCGGCCAAGTGCCGCTTGGAGCTCCGCTTGAATGGTGCGTTGCCCCGGCTGCACCTGCCAGCCATGAAAATCGGACCCATCGTAAGCCAATGTCAGTTTCCAGTTCTTCATACCGGGGGTGGGATCGGCTTGATTGGTCATAGGAACCTTTATAGATAACAGGTTAACCGACTCCCTCAGGGGCCCCGCCGAAGCCATCCTTCGGTACCCGCTGCGATATACTCAGTTTTTCGCACTTATACGTGTCCAGCCCGTTCGAAACCGATTTAGATCAGGCAAGGGAACGAACTGCGGGCCGTGCGCGTATTGCCTGAGTGACCATCGGTCAGTGCAGGCGAAGAAGCGAAATGTCTTGAAGAATCACAAATCTGCGTCCGGATAGAGTCTTCGGACGTCTTGAAGAATGGCACCCCACATGCCTCATGAACTCGTGGAGAGGAAACATGCATTCGTTCGGTATACGTGTGTTTAACGACCAGGCTTTAACCGCGCGCACAACGAGCCGTCAGGCAAGCAGTCGGCTGCGCACATTGGCTGCGGTCATGCTCACATTGGCGGCCGGAGTGCCTCCAGGATTTGCACAACAAACCAAGACTGACCCGGCGCCGCAGGTGACGCCGAAAGTTTCGGAGAGGTCTGGCTCAGACCTTCCTGCGGAACCAACTCCGACGCAAACCGAGCCGTTCTCTCTGCGCCAGTCGCAGCGGGACTTCACCAAGCCGGCCGGCCATTGGTTCGGAAACCCGATCAACATCTATAGGCCGACCACGATCGCCAAAGCCAGCATTACCAACTCGGTTCGTCTGACCGACCTGGTAAAGGACGGCAAGATTTATCTCAGCCTGTCCGATGCGATCGCGCTGGCGCTTGAGAACAACTACGACATCGCCATTGCCCGCTATAACCTCGACATCGCAGACACCGACATTCTTAGAACCAAAACCGGTGCTTGGCCGCTTGGCTCTCCGTCCAGTTTGATTACCAACACGCTGAGCGGTTCGGCCGGATCGACCCTGACCACTGGCGGCGGCCCGGGCGGCACAGGAACCGGATCGGGAGGCGCCGGCTCCGGTGTTTCAGGCTTGACGTTGACCACCGGAGGCGCAGGACCACTGCCTGAGTCCACGGATCCCTTCGTCGGCGGCACGGTTCAATTCGATCGCCAGCGTTCTCCGTCCACCAGCTTTTTCAGCGGCGGTACGAGCAGCACCAACACCTACGACTTTACCTACAACCAGGGCTTCGTAACCGGCACGGCGTTAACTGTTGGATTTAACAACAGCTATGCCACGACATCGAACCCCATTACGTTGTACAGCCCGCAGTTGAGTTCCAACTTCAAGGCCACGCTCACCCAGCACGTTCTGCAGGGCGCGGGCATCTGGATCAACAAGCGATTCATGTACCAGGCGATCAATGATCGTCGCATCACTGATTCTTCTTTCCGCCAGCAGATCCTCTATACGGTTAACCAGGTTGAGAGCATCTACTGGGGCCTGGTCGGCGCCTATGAAGATGTGCAGGCCAAGGAGCGCGCGCTCGACCAGAGCACCAAGCTGGATGAAGACACTCGCAAGCAGTTGGAAATTGGCACCATGGCGCCTCTTGACGTCGTCAACGCCGATTCAACCGTGGCCACTGACAAAGAGGCGCTGATCTCTTCGCAGAGCGCTCTGAATTATCAGCAGCAGATTGTGAAGCAGGCGATCGCGCGCAACTTGAATGATCCGGCTCTATCCACGGCCCCGGTCATTCCTACTGACCGCGTCATCCTCGAAGAGCTTCCTGAAGAAAAGCAGCCCGTCGAAGAACTCGTGCAACTGGCATTCCGTCAGCGGCCCGAGCTAGAACAAGCAGTCCTGACGCTCAAGAACGATGCGATCACATTGCGTGGTGCGCGCAACGGCTTGCTTCCGACCTTTGACGCTTTCGCTTACCTGGGCGGTACGGGTATCGCCGGAGCCATCAATCCGAATTGCAACCCTGCCTTCAACGGCACCGCTTGCAACTCTACCAATTCAACTGGTTACGGAACCGCCTTCGGCAATGCCTTTAACAACTCAGCTCCAGATAAAGGTGTTGGCTTCACTCTCAATATCCCGATACGCAACAGGCTCGCACAATCGATACAGGCCCGTTCATTGATGGAATATCGCCAGGCTGAATTGCGCCTGGAGCAGGTCTACACGCAGATCCGCATGCAAGTGGTCAACGCGCAATTTGCTTTGACCAATGATCGTGCGCAGGTCATTGCGTCGCGCGCCGCCGAGAGCTACGCGACGCAAAGCCTCGATGCAGCGCAAAAGAAGTTGCGCCTTGGCGCTTCGACAACAGCGGACGTGCTTTTGCAGCAACGTAATTTGGCCATCGCGGAGAACAACCTGATTGCCGCCAACGCAGCCTATGCACGCGACCGCGCCGGCCTCTACCAGACGCTGGCCACAACGCTGGAACACTACGGCATCAATCTTGGCGAAGCCGCAACGGGCGACGTGAAGACTGCGCCTGTGGTTCCCGGCGTGCAGCCTGCCAAGGCCGGTCCGGAGCCAACTACGACGCCTCCACCGCCAAATGAGCCTCCAGCACCGCAAGCACCCGGAGCGCCTGTAACCGCTCCGCCGCCTTCGCGCTAGTTGCGGAGTGAACAAAGAAAAGCCCGGCCATGTGCCGGGCGTTTCTTTGTTCTTGCACTCCTGTCTAGCCGTAGAAGTTTTTACCGTTCCGCCACCAGGTCCAGCAAGTTGAAAAATTCAGGAAAGCTGATCGCGGCGGATTCAGCGCCCTGGATGAGCGTTTCACCCTCGGCCCGCAACGCAGCCACGCTGAATGCCATCGCAATGCGATGATCGCCACCTGAATCGATCGTTGCGCCGTGCAGTGTTTGTCCGCCCGGAACGTCAAGTCCATCGTCAAATTCCTCAACCTCCGCTCCCATCGCGCGAAGATTCTTGGCAACAAGCGCGATGCGATCAGACTCCTTCACGCGCAGCTCCTTTGCGTCGCGAATGCGTATGCCGCCGCTCGTATATGGCCCGATCGCCGCCAGCACCGGCAACTCATCAATGAGTTGCGCCGCGAGCGCGCCGCTAATCTCAGTGGATCCGAGGCCGCCCGCCGGAGCAGACACCTGCACCGTGCCCACCAACTCCGCGTGAATTTCCTCGAGGTTCAGCACAGCGATGTGCACGCCCAACGCCGTGAGTACATCGAGGAGTGCCGCACGCGTCGGATTCAAACCAAGCGAGTCAAGCAGCAATCCTGAATTCGGGAAAAGCGCAGCCGCACACATAAAAAACGCTGCGGAGGAGAGGTCGCCGGGCACGACAGCATCGATGCCGCGCAGCGTCTGCGGGCCTTCAATCGATATCGCGTCTTTGCTCCGAGCGATCTTCGCGCCAAACGCGCGCAGAGCCAGTTCACTGTGATCGCGCGTGCGTACAGTCTCTCGCACAGTTGTCGTCCCCTGCGTCTGCAGTCCAGCAAGCAGCACGCATGTCTTCACCTGAGCGCTAGGCACAGGCGTGGTGAAGTCTATGTTGCGCAGGGCCGTTCCTTCAATGACGATCGGCGCATGACCTTCGGTGAGCGTCAATTGTGCACCCATATCCGACAGGGGTTTGCGAATCCGCTCCATGGGCCGACGCGAAAGGGAAGCGTCACCCACCAAACTGAAGCGGCCTTCCTGCGCAGCGAGTAGCCCTGAAATCATGCGCATCGTTGACCCTGAATTTCCGCAATCGAGAGGCGCATTCGAAGGAGTCACGTGACCAGCCACACCGCTCACTTCGATCGTTCCGTCGTCAAGCTTGCGTACCTTCGCGCCAAGTGCCTCCATGCAGGCCAGTGTCGACGCACAGTCGGCGCCCGTCGAAAAATTCGTGAAGCGCGAAACGCCCTCGGCAAACGCACCGAGCATGGCGTAGCGATGGCTGATGGACTTGTCGCCGGGAAGGCGCAGGCTGCCCATGATGTTACGGGCCGGGCGAATGATGCGTTCTTGCGTAGCGGTGTGCAAATCGTCTCCGAATCTCTGTCTATTCAAGTTTATACAAAGCAGGGAAGAGCGCTGACCGCGATCACCTCACGCGCAAAACGATAATCGTCTCATCGTCAAATCGATCCTGCGCTCCTTGAAAATGCGTTACGTCGGCCATGATCGCCGCAGCGATGTGTGCCGCAGGCTGTTCGCGGTGCGCACACAACAGGTTAGCCAGGCGCTCGTTGCCATACATCTCGCCCGCCTCATTCCCAGCGTCGAGAATTCCGTCCGACACGAACACGATCGCGTCGCCCGGCTGCGTCGCCATGTTGAATTCTTCGTAAGTCACATCAGCAAACATGCCTAGCGGAAATCCTTCCGCGCGCATCGTGACCGATTGACCCGCCCTGCAAAAGATCGGCTGCACCGCACCCGAGTTCGCGACCTGCAGAGTCTGGTTCTCGTCGTTCCACAGCGCGAACAGCATTACGACGTACTGCAAATCGAGCCGGCGCTCTTGCAATGCATCATTGAGAATCTTCAACATCTCAGCCGGATCAGGCCGCTGCTGCGCAGCCGAGCGCATGATGCCGCTCACCAGCGCCGCAAACAGAGCCGCCGGCGCCGCTTTTCCACTGACATCGCCCAGCACAATTGCGGTCTGACCGGGCCCATATTGAACGAAGTCATACAAGTCGCCGCCGATGGTGCGAGCCGGCAAAAAGCTCACGGCAAATTCAGCATGGATATGCTCAGGCGGATCGGTCGGGAGCAGCCGCAGTTGTACTTCGCGCGCCATGGCGATGTCGCGCTCCAATTGCTGCTCCTGCCGTTTCACTGCCTGGTAGAGCCGCGCATTCTCGATGGCAATGGCGATCTGCGCAGCCATTGTCGTCAATAGGCGCACGTGTTCTTCGTTGAAAAATGCGGTGCGCGTATGCTCGAGGTCGAGCACGCCCGTGATGCGGCCTTTGTAAAACAGCGGCACTACCAACTCGGAACGCGTTTCAGCATTCATCGGCAGATAGCGTGAATCCTTGCGCACATCGGGCACATTGATAGGGCGCCATTCGCGCACCGCGGCGCCCACAATTCCCGTCGTGATCGGAATGCGGCGCATAGGTGCCTCGGCATAACCAAACCGCCACGCATAGCGCGTAATCAGCGTGTCTCCTTTGTCATCGATGAGCATGATGCTGAACATCTGGTAGTCAATCAACCGGCGGAGCAATTGCCCCACCTTGTCGAGCAGCGGATCGACATCCAGAATTGAGGTCAGCTCCGTCGAAATTTCATTGAGCACTGTCAGCGCCTGGGCCTGCCGCGAAACGCGCGCATAGAGACGTGCGTTCTCAATCGCTTGTGCGATGCGCGAGGCCGTCAGCGTGAGCAGATGCAAATGCTCTGGACGGAAGTAGCCGATCTCCTCGCTCTCCATGTCCATCACGCCGATTAGCCGATTCTTCACGATCAGGGGAACAGCCAACTCGGAGCGAACATCGGGGCTCGCCGGAATATACGCCTCGACCGTGGAGACATCGCTGATCAGCATGGGCTGGCGGGTGAGCGCAACCTGGCCCACTACGCCTTTACCCAGCGGAAAGCGCATGCGACGCGCCCCCGGAGTGTGCCCGATTTCAAAGCGCATACGCAGTTCATGGGTGCGCTCGTTGAGCAGCAATATCGAAAAAATCCTGTAGTGAATGACGGCGCGCACAAGTTCCGACGTGCGAACCAGCAGAGTCTGCAAATCGAGAGTGGTGTTGAGCGCATCGGCTAGCTTTGACAAGAACGCCAGGTCGGCGGTGTCAACGCGAACATTTTGCGGATCGAGATACGCGTACGGATTTTGCGGATCAGCAGGGCGGTAATCGCCCTCGAACTCTGGTTCCTTTGGCGCAATTGGTGGGCTGCTGGGCATGATTGCTGAAGAGAATCATAGCTGACAGAGGGAATTGAGAATAGGAAATAGGCGCTGCGCAAGCCGGCGATGTATCTAACGCAGAAATGACGATCTCTGAAAGGATTCTCGGGAAATTGAAACCGTCTTCAACCAAAACGGCGGAGCGCCTTTGTGAGAGCGTTCCGCCGCGTGTCCCTCCGGTTTATTCCGCCAGGCCGTATCTACTCCGCACCCAGTTCGCGCACGATGGCGACCGATGCTGAAGCGCCAATGCGATTCGCACCGGCCTCGAGCATAGTAGCCACATCTGCCAGGGTACGTATGCCGCCCGAAGCTTTTACGCCGCAGCGTCCGCCCGCGACACCGCGCAGCAATGCAACGTCGGCGGCCGTCGCCCCGCCGGATGCGAATCCCGTTGAAGTCTTGATGAAGTCCGCGCCGGCCTGAATGGCGAGTTCCGCACCGCGCAGCTTTTCCTCGACGGTGAGCAGCGCCGTTTCAAGAATCACCTTGAGGATCGCTCCGTTATGATGTGCAACCGTTGCAGCCGCGTGCACCGCATGCTCGACGGCATGGTGATTGCCGCTCTTGAGCTGCCCAATAGGGATCACCATATCCAGTTCGCGTGCTCCGAGCCGTGACAGTGCCGCAGCCTCCTGCCGCAGGGTCGATACCAGCGAAGCTCCGAGCGGAAATCCAATCACAACACCGACAGGAATCCCGGTTCCCGACAGCATCCCGACCGCGGTTGGAACCCATACGGGGTTCACCATCGCGCATGCAAATCGGTAGCGGATGGTCTCGTCGCAGAGGCTTTCTACCTGTTCACGCGTAGCATCGGGCTTCAGAAGGGTGTGGTCGATTACGAGGGCGAGGGACTGCCATGTTGACATTGCCTGGCGTGCAAATCCGGGGGCATCAAAACTACCGTGGTCGAACTCTATATCTTCTTCCCGTATGGGAGTGATGACTGACATATTGCTTGCTCCTTAATGCACTACGCCGCTCTTGAGTGGCGGCTTGTGATTGCGCTGCCGGGACATGAATACACGACTCTGCAGTGCAGCAGGCTATCTGTATTCGACTGTACAACCTGAAGGAAGCGAATTGCCTTCAGGCATTCCCCCCATGCAGCGGGTCTTCATGCGCAATATCCATGCGCTCGATCAAACCGTCGCTGATGCAACAGACATGATAGACGATTGTGTCGAGAATCTGGTTGCCTTTGAGGTCCTTCACCACCTGGTGAACGGTAACGACCCAACGATTACTTTTATCCAGTTCGATTCGCTTCGGTTCAACGTGAGGATCGAGAACCGCCCATTGTTTAGTCCAATATTCCCTGACCGCATCGCGACCATGAATGTGTCCACCCTCTAACCCGTTGGCCCATTTCACACTGGGAGCGAGCCGATCCAACACCGCATCCAAATTGCGCGCGTTGAAATCGCGATATGCGCCGGTCAGCAGTTCTCGCTCATTTACCATGTGCAATGCGGCTCCCAGGGTGCGCTGGCAGTCCCGTTTTATTCCGGATGATCGGCCGACATCAGGCAGATTT
>ODAK010003133.1_pt1 | contig 17250 bp, 13 predicted proteins | sample 1539591 | NCBI WGS metagenome assembly ODAK01 (sample SAMEA3539303, study PRJEB22396) | soil metagenome | biome: tundra; feature: field; material: soil | place: USA | collected 2010-05 | depth 0.15 m
GCTATTCAAACAGCTCCCGCACCGGAACGGAAAAGCCCGGCAGCAGCTCCGGCGCATCGATCAGATCGTCACCGGCCAGAGTCCGGAATGCGCCCGCCTTATGGTAAATGGCCACGGTGACGGTTTCGGGGTCCATCACCCAAACGATGCTGGTACCCGCCGCGAGATACCGGGCGATCTTCCGCTGCAGTCTGGCGGCATTATCGTCGGGCGAGAGAATTTCCACCGCCAGATCCGGCCCGAATTCGCAGTAGCGACCCGGCACCATCTCGTTCCGCCGCTCCTTGCGGATATAGGCGACATCCGGGGCCTGCACTACGTCCGGCGCAAGACGGAAACCGCATTCGGTCACTACCATGCCGGACCTCGTCTGCCTTGCCGCCTGACGCAGAGCTTCCACTACCGCTCCCTGTACAATTCCGTGCATCCAGCCTGGTGGCGGCATGACGATCAGCTCTCCCTCATCCAGTTCGTGGAGATTGCCGTCGTCAGGCAATTTCTGGAACTCCGCCACCGTCATCAGCGTTCTGGTGCCCACGCTCACATCGTACTGCACTCCATGAGAGACTGGGTCTGGCAGGCGAAGGATGGATAGCCGCTCGCTCCGCTTGTTCACTCAGGCGGGCGAGAGGAAAGTCCGGTCTCCACAGGGCAGCGTGCCGGCTAACGGCCGGGGGGGATCTCTCAAAGGGGTCTTTACGGAAAGTGCCACAGAAAATATACCGCCGGATCTAACCATTCGGTAAGGGTGAAATGGTGCGGTAAAAGCGCACCGCGGCCGGAGCAATCCGGCTGGCAGGGCAAACCCCACGCGGAGCAAGACCAAATAGGGGAGGAGGAGCGGCCCGCTCCGTTAAACTTCCGGGTAGGTCGCATGAGCCGGGCAGTAATGTCCGGCCAAGACGAATGGCTATCGCCCGCAAGGGTACAAAAACCGGCTTATAGTCCTGCGCCTGCCAGTGATTCTTTAGTGGAGCAGGCCCCCCGGCCTGCGGCCGACGCCCACGTCGGCCTCTTCGAACTTTCCTCCTCTCTGCCGCGTATCAGCATTGAATGCGTTCCAAAGCGCGGCTCGCGGGTGCGCTCTACCTGATCATCATCATCGGCGCCACCTTCGCCGAGGTCTTCGTGCGCGACCGGCTCGTGGTTTCGGGGGACGCCGCGGCCACAGCGTCCAACATCCTCGCGCACGAGTCTCTCTACCGTCTTGGCGGTGCCGCCGACCTCACCGCGTTCGTCTGCGACGCCATCGTAGCTCTGATCTTCTATGAGTTGTTCCGGCCCGTAAGCGAAAGCCTCTCTCTCCTCGCCGCGTTCTTCAGGCTCGTACATGTTGCTGTGATGGCGGTCAACTCCATCAACCATTTCGCGCCTCTGATTCTCCTCAGGGCCGGCCAGTTGCCGTCACTCGCGCTGGCGTTCCTGCGGCTGCACGCGCTGGGCTACAACATCGCCCTGGTCTTTTTCGGATGTCATTGCCTGCTGATCGGCTATCTCATCTACCGGTCCACTTTCCTTCCCCGCATCCTCGGTGCGCTGCTGGCAATTGCCGGTATCTGCTATCTGGCCAACAGCTTCACGAACTTCCTCGCACCGGCTTTCGCCGCAACTCTCTTCCCGTGGATTCTGCTGCCCGCGGCCGCAGCGGAATGGAGCCTCACCGGATGGCTTCTCTTCGCAGCCGTTGACCTTCAGCGCTGGAAAGAAATTTCCGTGCGCGGGTCATAACCTACCGGTTGTGAAACATCACGGGATCAGACAACCAGCTCATCGCTGGCGCTCCTTGCCTCTCAGTCCCTGTATTGCCCGCTTCGGGACCTATGCTGTCATAAGCACATGCCTTCCCTGCGGCTGCCACACCCCACCGTCCGGACACAGCTAACGCTCCTGTTATTGATTGTGGCGCTCGGGCAAGCTTGCTCGCTCGCGAAAAGGTCGTCTGCGGATGATGCCGACAGCCATCTTAAGGCCGGTGACTACCTTCGCGAGGACTACATCGAAGCGCTTTGCGAAACTCTCTCTCCGCTTCACGCAACCCGGCAGGATGATGATCCGCAGATGATCACGGTTGATCAAGGTCCGGCGGGGGTTTCTTTCATGCCCGAACATAATTTCCATGAGGGTGATAACTTTATCGACCATTAGCGGGGAGACTGCGATTGCAAGGTGACGCGTTTCTGCTGACCGTGCGAGATTCAGGGGCGTTTACGCTTTCGCGAGGAGGTGCCGAACTGCGATTTCGCTTCGTGGACATGGCGGAGAGATGGGTGAGCAACGCAGTCATCGCTGGCAAGTATCGGGATGCGTCTGGCGCAACATACACCTTCGACCGCGACGGTAGGGCTGTAATTCCAGGCCAAAAACCGTTTCGCTATACGCTGGCGATGGACCACGTTCTCAACCCCTACGACTACGTGTACAGTGATCTCGCGAAGTTGTGGGCGATATCGATCACCCGCCAGAGCATTTCGCTGAACGATGTGTCGGGCGACCATGAACAGAATGTTTCGACAACGCCCCGGTGGAAATTGACCCGGTTGACGCCGCCAGACTGCCATTGAACCCGGCGCGGAATTTTACGAAATACCGGTTAGCGGAAGCTTGGCCGGGGCAGGGAGGCGTCCGCGCATCGTGATGCGCAAAGGACCCCTCTCGAACCAGGAGAACCCAATCAATCTCCCTGACCGCCAGCGGACTCGCTTCGATTCAAAATAACTCCGGGCCTCGCTTCCGTGTCGCGCGCTTTGGCCTAGTCTCCGGGGCGCCGCCCGGACTCGCCTTCTCCTGCTTCTCCGCGGTCGTCCCCTTCGCGGAATTTTTGGCCGTCGGGCGCGCCTTCCGGACGGCTGGCTTCTTTCGCTGGACACCCAGCCCGCGTTCCAGCATCGCTTCGAGCAGTTTCTTCTCCGGGGCCGTCATCGCGCGGTTGAAGTTGTCAGGCCGCCGGGCGAGCAAAGCATCCAACTCGCCGAGCCATTCGAGCGACGCCCGGGCCGGATGCGCGTCCATTTGCCGCACGATCTTCAACGCCGATTCAAAATCCGGTACCGAACGGAAGCATCGAAGTGCTTTCTCGCGATCACCCAGTTGCAGATGGATCGTCGCGGCTTTATCGAACTGGCCCGCCGCTTCGCAGCATTCCGCCACAAGCTTTGGCTTCGGTTCAGGAAGACTCTCCAGGATGATCAGCGCCTGAAGATATCTTCGGTTCTTCATGAGAATCTGAACGCAGCGCTGACCCAGACGGTCCTTGCGGGCCGCGGCGTCCGGCAAACGCAGGGTGTCGAAGAAAGGCGGCAGCATCTTCTGCGCCAGCAGAGGGTTGTCGCCCGCTTCGAGATTGCGGTCCAGTTCATCCAGCCAGACTTCGGCCTTTGCCGTGATTTCGACGATGACCCACGCCGGGATTTCCTCTCGCGCTTCCGAAATCAGTTGAACTGCATTGGCGATCTGGTTCAGACGCTCCATCCGGTTGCTTTGCTCAACCGCTCCTGTCGCCTGCATTGCCGGGGCGAGGAGAAACTTGCCGGCGCCGCGCGCGGCCGCGGCAGCCTGGTGATAAAGATCCGGCCGCCCCAGCTCCGGTGACAGGCTCTGTTTGCGAAATGCCAGCTGAAAGCACACCTCGGCGAGCGTCATGTACGCGGTCTCTCGCGTGGTGCGGTCGATAACCGACCGGGCATCCAGTGGATCTCCAAGCAGCGCCACGGCCTGCTGAGCGCGCGACCACGCCAGGTCGGGCTTGACCTGGACAAGCTGGCGAGCATCCTTCTGGCAGCGCTGAATGCGCTCCTCTACCTCCAGCTCTCCTTCCTCAAGGGACAAGCGCAGTGCCTCGACCGTAGTCGGAGAAAGCGCCAGTTCGCCGCGCTGCCGAAGGAATCGGCTGACTTCCCGGACCGTCGCCGGGTCAGGCGAAGCGTCCAGCCAGATCAGCCGCTCGGTCGGCCTGGAAAGGGCTACTCTGAGTTGATCTATAGCCAGCCTCTTCGCCAGCGCGTCGGCGGCTCCGTACACCGGCCCTGCAACGATGCGGCTAAGTAACTCGCCTCCGTCCAGCAGACAAACCGATTGAAAGTCGAGCCCTTTCACTTCCGCCGGTGAAAGCACGAAGGGAAGAAACTGTTGAGGCAGTTTCGACTTGTCGAACGCCACCAGCGCGAGTCCTTCACGGTTGCTGAAATCGGTCAGTAAGGGGGTAAGTTCTCCCTTTGAAAGCGCGGCGTACAAAACCTGATCGGGGGAGTCGTCATCGATTTCGGCGTACCCCGTCCCGGAAGGGCGGTCCTGTTTGTCGAGATAGTCGTAAAGATCCCACGCGCGATTTACCAGCTCGGCAATCCGGCGCGGGCTCCGCAGATTTACCGAAAGCCGGAACTCCTGAGGCTGGCCGAAGGTCTCGTGCAGCATATCGTTGAGCCACGCCCATTCGAAATCGGTGGCGCGAACCGTCTGCGCTTCATCTCCGGCCAGCAGCAGGGAGGCGCGGCCGCCTCCGGAATTCAGCCGGCGCGCGAGGCAAAGAATAACGTACACCTCGATCGGAGTCAGATCCTGCACTTCGTCCACCGCGATGCAGCCGTATTCAGCAAGTCCGGGGTGGTTCTGATGAGATGCTGAGGAAACTTCGTGGGCGGCCCTCCAGGCCAGCGCCAGCTCCGGAAAATAGCGGTCAGCGAGCGGTCCTTCGCCAGTCCTTTCCAGCCAGCGCGCCGCCTCGATGGCGCTGTTAGTGGCCGCGCCGCCGAGATACCGCGTTCGCTGGGCCCGATAAGACGCTTCTGGCAGGCACAAGCGCACAGCTTTTTGGAATCTCCCGGATTTTTCGGGCAGCGCGGCTCCCACCAGATGCGCGTGCATCTCGTCGTACAGTGCGTTGATGTCGTTCGACCATGGGCCGAGCAAGCGCTTCTGATTTTGCAGGTCCCGTTGGAACCGGCTGCGGGCAGCAGCCTGGTCAGGTTCGCTGGCATCCCTGCCGGTCAGCTGCGCGATCCATGCGGGATAAGTCAAAACGGTAAACGTCCGCGCGTCTGAACAGAACCGGTCGAAATAATCGCGGGCCAGTGCCGCGAGATCTCGCGAAAACGTAAGGTACAGCGTGTTTTGAGCTTGCGATTCGTCGGCGGCGTGCAGGAGTGCAGTAGTCTTTCCCGAACCCGGATGACCTTTGAGAATCCTTACGCCGGAGCGGCTGCGGGAGAATCGCGATTGTGCAGCGGTCCACGGCTCGGGGGCGTACTCGTCTCCGCGAAGATCGGAGACTGTCAGCGGCAGGTAGTCATTTGAAAGGAGACCGGGGGCGAGGGGCGTGTGATCGTCGTGGTGACGTATGTCGCGCAAAAAGACCGCTTCCGGTTCAGCCTGGAATGCGGCATCGTGCTTCATTGGCGGCGCTCCCGCGGGTGCCCACCACGCGTAAAAATGCGACCCTGCCGTGCCGCCCAGCCTGGATCGCCGCCAGCCCCGGTTTATCCCGCTGGTTGGCTTGTAATGAAGTCGCGCAATATCGACGGCCATCCGCTGCAGCAAAAGAGCGGCCCTCTTTCCCGCGGGTTCGGTGCGTCGCAGGGCGAGCTTGTCAAGAAACTCCTGATGACAATAAACAGGCCTTGGCGGGCGCGCGGTGCGAAATTCGTGTACGAAAAGAGCAGATTGGCTCAATCGCCCAATATAATCCACCAGGCCACACCAGCGATATGCCTATCAGGCCAACAGCAAAGAAAACCGGCCCGCCGCCGATCCCCCTCTCGGGAGACTGGCGGCGGGCCGGCAGGTTTACCGCGAATTACCCTGAACTAGCGGGGGCAGCCCTTCGCTTTGATTTCCTTCTCCGGAGCTGCGCTCAGGCCGGAAATCGACGGTTTGTCCGCGCCGCTCGGCACGAACCAGACTTCCACGCGCCGGTATTGCGCGCGCTCGCCTGTCGCACCCTGGCCTGCCCGTTCCTTCACCGAACTATCGGCGAAAGGCATGGGCGGGTTGGTCTGGTCGGTTCCCACTTCAGCCACCTGAATACGGCTCAGGTCGAGTGAGGGGCAAACGCCCTTACCCGCGCTCAGCACGGCAGCGGCGTTCAGCACGCGCTGCGTATCGAGTGTCATCGCCGCGCGGTTGTTGCCTTCGCTCATGTCGCGATGACCGATGAGGATCACGCTCGAGCCCGGATCGGCACGCAGTTGCGGCGTCAGTTCTTCAATCAGGTAACGCTTGGCTGCGTTGTTGACCCGCGCGCTGCGGTTCGCGAAGACGATATCTTTCCGCGAAGCTTCCGGACGCAGGTTCACGGTGACATTCGCTGTCGCGTTGGCCGTCTGGCGTTTGGAGTCGGTCACCGTGGCGGTCAGGGTAACCGTCTTCGACTGCTGCTTCAGACGATTGCTCATGTCGAAGCTCACACCGCTCGAATCGAACGTATTGCCCGCGATGGTGCCTTCGCTGGCCGTGTAGCGGATGGTCACCGGGTTGGTGCAATCCGAACCCGTAGCCGTTGCGTTCAGGGGCAGCTTGTCGCCATAGTTGATGATCGTCGGCGAAACGTTGAACTGGATCGTCGGCGCGGCAGCCGTCTTGACCGTGACATTCACGGTGTCGGAGGTCTTCGACGCGTCTCCCGCACTGACCGTAACCGCTACAGCCTTGCGGCCGGCGCCATCGGCTGTCGGCAGGTTGAACGTGGTTCCGTTTCCGCCTGCTGCGGGCTGGCCGTTGACAGTCCACTGGTAGGTCGGAGTCTGGTCGGGCAGCCAGCCGCTGGCATTGACGCGCAGCGTGAGGTTATCGCCCGGGCAAACGTCCTGTGCGCCCTGAATGGCCGAGACCTGGAGGTTCGCAACCGGCTTCGGCGCGGGTGGCGGCGGTGGTGGCGGCGGGGGAGGAGGAGGCGGCGGCTCGTGGAATCCGAACCGGTATTCGATGCCGGTTGAGAACTGGAGTCCGCTGACGCCATGATGTTCCGTGACATAGAGCGAGCCAAGACCCGCGGGTTGGTTGGGCAGGCCGAAATCCGGATCCGGAGTCCACATGCCGCGAAGGTCGATTCGCGTTTCCCACCTGTGTGTCAGGTACATCTTCACACCGACGCCATACATGAAGCCAGGCTCGATCTTAGTCCGGAGATAGGGGGGGATGATCGCAGGAATACCAACAGTCGGCTGGGTGATCTTGCTTGCGGAACCGGGTTGATAAACCACGCCGGCAGGTCCGAATTCAACATAGGGACGATAGCGCGCTGTGCGGGGCGTGAGGTACGCCATGCCGAGGATGTCGAACTGGTAATCGCGCTGGGAGACGGTCGCAAAGCCAACGCCGCCGGCCGGCAGCAACGCAAGCCGGTTAAAGGCTACGCCGAAACCTTCTTCAACGCCGAAATAACGGCCCACATTTTGCGTGGAACGGACGCCTACAACCGGGCGCGCCAGCAGTTCGTGCGTCCTGTTCGTACTGCCCTGAAACATCTGGAACCATTGCGTGCCGAAGAAGCCGCCGATATCCCATGTGGAATATTCGCCTTCATATGGTTTCGCCGCATTATCACTTGCACTCTGTGAGAGAGCCGGGGCAGCCGTCGCGACCACTGCCGTGACCGCCAGCAGTAGATTTCGCATTCGCCACCTCTTAAGATCGGACATCATCGTCATGAACTCACTACCTCCTCGAAGTTGAACTGCCAGGTTTTCTTCACGGTGCGTTGTATTCTATTGTGCCGCACCTTGCAGATTAACGACTTACAAAGCCTTGAAACTGTAAGAAAGGATCCTAATTACCCCGATGAATCTCCTTGGAAGCCACACCCCTGCGTGGTAACAGAGCAAAAAGCCGGCTGGGTGAATCCGGCAATACAAGCAAAGCGGCAGGCCACGTCCGCTCGTCATCCATCGGCTGCCAACGCTGGCCGCCGTCCATCGATTCAAAGATCCTGCCGTCCTGCGTCGCGAAGGCCTCTCCCGGTTTGGTCGGATGAAACAAAACGATGCTGACTGTTGCTGCCTGCATGTCACCGGTTACGGGATTCCATGTCATGCAGTTGTCGGTCGAGCGAAACAACCCGGCGGACGTGGCCGCAAGCGCTGTGCCCGACTTGCCGGCCTCGAAGGCCAACCCGTACCAGACGGCTGAGGCCGTTGGTTGCCCGCAAGCCTTCCAAGTCGTGCCACCATCGGGGCTGACAAACGCCCCTTTGGCGGCGAGGACTCCAATCGTGTGTGTGCCGGACCATTCGAGCGACGTCACCGGCCCGGATGTTCCCACGCCCGCAGGCTCCCAGTGCGCACCGCCCTTACTGCGGAACAGGCCCTGATCCGTTGCTGCCAGCAGTTCGTCATGCGGCAGCGCCAACAGGGAATTGAGATGCCCTGCCGGAGGCGCCGTCGTCTCGGTCCAGATCCTGCCGCCGTCTTTCGACTTCAGCAGCCCGTGATAGCCAGCCGCGAACAAGGTTCCAGGCAGATCGGGGGATGCCGTGAGAAGCCGGACCTGCTGTCCTGCCGGCGTACCGCCTTTTTGCCAGCGCAGCCCGAGATTATCGGTCTTGTAGATTCCACCTGAGCCCGCTTCGAACATGCTGCTTGCATAAAGCATGCCGCGAGCACCCGTCAGCACCGTGAAGTTCCGGTTCGTGAAGCCGAAGTTCGATTCATGCAGAGTGCGTCCGTCATCCGTGCTGACCATCAGTCCCGCCGAGGTGGAAGCGAAGAAGATGCGCCCCGTAACATTCGTGTCGAAGGCGATGGAACGGACTGCCTCGGTTGTCACAAGCCGCCACGCTTTGCCGTCATCTTCCGAGCGCAGCAGGCCTTCTGTCGTGCCCGCGAAGACCACGCCGGTGTGCCGCGGATCCAGCGCGACGAACCAGGTGCGGAAGGCGCCTTTCGGAGTCGGCAGCTTGTTCCAGTGGTTGGCGCTGTCGAGACTTTGATACAGCCCGCTGCAGGCGCTCGCGAACACCGTTTCCGGTTGCCGCGCATTGACCTGAATGCTGAACACGTCCGAATCGTCGATCATGCCGGTGTGAATCGAGGTCCAGGTCGCCCCGCCATCTGTCGTGCGCCAGGGCAGATGCGTCGTCCCGGCGAAGAGAATGTTCTTATCGGTCGGATTGAAAGCCAGCGAGACGACAGGCCGTAGTTCGTCGTTATCGTCCGGTGAGATCCTGGCCCAATTCTGGCCGGCATCCTCGCTGCGGTAAATGCCATCGCCTGTCCCGGCTGCAATAATGTTCGGATTCGAGACCCATACTGTGAGCGACCAGACTGCTTTCCCTTTTGTGCCCGCCAACAGACTCCAGGTCTCACCCCCATCCGTCGTTTTATAGACGCCCGAAGTCCACGGCCGCTCACCTTCCATGCCCGCGTACCATGTGCCTTCGGAGCGAGGATCTACTTCAAGTGCGTGTAGTGTGCCGGAGAGTTGTCCCGAAAATGGAATATTATTCCAGGAAGCTCCGCCATTTGTAGAGGCGAATAAGAGCCCATTATGTGCGCCCGCGATCACCATACCTGGCGTCTTCGGTACGACGCGGACAATCTCGGCATCTCCTCCGAAAGGGCCTGATGACCGCCATTCCGCGGAAGCTACACCGAGCGAAAAGGGTCCTGTCAGTGTGAAGAGAAGCGGTAAGGTAGCGGCGGCAATTCTAAAGATAGCGACAGGCTTCTTAGACATTCACTGTGATAGACGGTACGGTAAACCCTGATATGCCGAGCAATTGGGTAGCCACTGAAAACAGGGGCTCCCTATGACCAAGTCTTGCATAGAATTGATCGAAAAAACATTAAGTTGCCTAAACGTTATCATGACGATGGAACATGATTGTTGCAGGTGCCGGGATCATAGGACTCTCATGCGCATGGCGTCTATCGCTCTGCAAAATTCCCGTTACAATTTTCGATGCCAGCGCGGCCGGAAGTGAAGCCAGTTGGGCCGGCGCAGGCATGCTGGCGCCGGGCGGAGAGATGGAAGAAGCTTCTCCCCTGACTGAAATGGCGCTCGAAAGTCTGGCGCTTTATCCGCAATATGTCGGTGAACTTCGCGAAGCTTCGGGCCTTGCAATCGACTATCGTCGATGCGGCGCCATCGAAGTCGCGCTGACTGAACAGGAAGCTGGCGAACTGGAGCACCGGGCCACGCGCCAGGCCGTGCTCGGTATTCCGTCGGAAAGTACCGTCTTTCCCGGCAGTATTTCTGCGCGATATTTTCCCGATGACGCGCTCGTAAACCCGCGGGATGTCGTGGCCGCGCTGCGTGTTGTATGTTTGCGCCAGGGCGTTCGCATTCACGAGCATGAGCGTGTGCTCGAAATCCTGCCCGGCGATTCAGGCGTGATGACTTCGAAAGGCCGTTACGAAGACGACGGCGTTCTCATCTGCGCCGGCGCGTGGAGCTCGGATCTGGCTCCGGTTGGATTGCCTGCAGCCACGCCAGTGCGCGGGCATCTGATCTCATACAAGGCCGAAGCAGGACGTCTCGAGACCATCCTGCGGCATCAGAACACATACCTGCTCCAGCGGGAAACAGGTTCTCTGGTCGCTGGAGCGTCGACCGAGCATGCAGGCTTCGACCGCACTCTCGACGAAACGACCGTGCAGACAATCCATCGCCGTGCAGCGAGGCTGCTGCCGTATCTTGCCGCCATGGAACCTGCGGAACGGTGGCTGGGCTTCAGACCCGGGATTGCAGGTGGTATCCCTGCGATCGGCCGCGTCGAAGGCACAAGCATCTGGACGGCGTACGGCCACTATCGCAACGGCATCCTGCTCGCCCCGGACACCGCGCAGCGGATTGTCGACTCGGTAGTTTCCCCGCGCTGACGCTTGGGGCTATGGGCACTGGCCTGGTTCCGGAATGGTTGCCGCCGCACCGTGCGAATGCGTTGCCGCGACGCGCCGCGGGATGTTTTGGCGATGTCCCCGTGGATGCGCCGTCGTGCCACACATGGAATGCGTTGCCGCCGCACTGCGGGATGCGTGGTTCGCTGCCCCACGGCCCGGGAAGTCAGACCCACTGGGGGAACGGATTGCCCTGCGCTTTGCGGCACGCGTCCAGTAATTCCGGAATGCGCTTGCGCCGCCGCTGCAATGACTCCAGCAAATGATCCAGCTTGTCCCCGTCGTCTTCCAGCCATTCGGGCGGAATCTGGCGCTGGGCTTTGTCGAAGACCTCGGACGGGAAGTTGAGGATCCGGTCCACCCAAGGCTCGAAACTCTGGATCGAGCGCACTCCGTGATACACGACGCGGCGTGCATAGAGACCGGTGATCGCGGATTCCGGGAAGTCCCAATGCGGTCCGTTAAAGGCAAAGCCGTGGTCGATCATGAGCGCGACAAAACCCAGCTTGCGCGGTGGTATTCCGGGCCGCGCCAGCCAGTCTCGGAGCTGGGCGCGGAAGAAGATCGATTGGCGGCCATCCGCGTTTGCAACCCAGCGATCGAAGGCGAGCACTGCGAGAAACTGCTCAGGGTTAGCCACCTGGTTGAGCAGGGCGTCAGGGATGAAGTCGTAGACCGCCATGAGCTCCGGGTTGCCGGGATAGCGTGAGCCGAAGTGCCAGCCGGGCTCGATTGGGGTGTGCCGCGTACCCAGTTGGAGATGCACTTCAGGGTTGGCCGCGAGGAATTCTTTCGAGAGCCGGACGATCTGGTGGCCGGGGCAGGAGATCTGCAGATGCGCAAGAATCTCGGCCGCCACGAATTCATTCACAAGAATCCGGCGGTGCTGCGGGTTATTCTGGAACTTGACGATGTAATAGTCGCCGTCGTCTGCTTCCAGCAAATGCGCCTGCGCGCCGCCTCTCATTTTCCGAACAAACCGGCGGGCGTTTACAGGCATCGGATTTGCGGGAAGACGAAATCCACGACCAGGGAGAATATCACTTGACGCCAGAGGAAACGAAGTCCACGGGTGACGCTGGTAAGAACGACCCGGCGAGGGGTCGTGACGAAGTCGCGCTCGAAATGATGAAGTTCATTGCCATGACCACGGGATACGGCAAGGGCAACACGACGGCTGCGGGGTTTTCGGGCAAGCCGTCGAAGTCGGCTGAAGAGTATGCCGATGCGCTCATGGAGTTGTTTGAGAAGTGCCGGACAGTGGTTGCGAAGCCGGTCGAAGGCGGGAAGTAAAATTCAACGGGCTGGCCATCGATGACTCGAAGGCCAGCCCGGTAGTTCTTAGCGCCGTCCGGATTTCCCGGCGGCTTTCTTTGCAACAGCCTTTTTGGGCGCGGCCTTTTTCGGGGCTGCCTTTTTCGGCGCCGCTTTCTTCGCTACGGGCTTTTTCGCGACTGCCTTTTTTGCGACCGCTTTCTTCGCCACAGCCTTCTTTGCCACAGCCTTCTTTGCCACAGCCTTCTTTGCCACAGCCTTTTTCACCACGGCTTTCTTAGCTACGGCTTTCTTTGCTACGGCTTTTTTGGCTGGAGCTTGTTTAGCAGCGGCCTTTTTGGCAACCGCTTTCGTAACGGGTGCCGCAGCCGTCTTCCTGGCTGGTGCGGCCTTTTTGGCGGACTTCACAGGTTTGCGCTCGGGCTGAGTTACGATCGCAAATATTTCGATTTCCTCAATACCAATACCGGAAGGTGCCGGAGGGGGCGGTTGTTGTGCCGAGGGAGCGGGCGGCGGGACGGCCGGTTTGACTACTGAATCCTCGTCGTCGTCATCCTCATCCTCGCCGTCTTCGTAGTTGTCGAGTTTGGAATCCACATCATCACTCTCATCGCCGTAGTCGCGAAAATCTTCCATTTCATCTTCGTCTTTGGGAGCGAACTTCAGGTCGTCGAACATTCAATCAGTCTCCTGTTTCGGCACGGTCTCCATTAGCATACCCCTTTTTGTTTTGTGCGCAACTATGCTGCCCCTTAAAATCGCGCAGTGATGCACAAAAACGCAAGTGAAACCCTACGTGTTCGAACGATTGACAGTAAGAAGGCGGTCGCTACGGGTTCAGCGAGCGATTGTGACCGAGCTGCGCGATGGTATCTGAAGCCTTGTGCAGCGGGCGTTTCGCCGTTAGAGCGGCAACAGTATGCACCGGTGTCTTGTGCGATGCGACGAGTGTGCGCGAGGAGGATTTTGTCGAGCGAGTCTTCGCGGTCACGACTCGCGACGTGCGGACGGCGGATGCCGGTTCGTGATAAGCGGCCGGCACTACCAGGCGATCGCCTTCGGCGGGCTCACCGTGCTGCAGATTGTTTGTGACGGCGATCTGCGTGGGCGAAGCGTTGTACAGCCTGGCGATCGAAGCGAGGCTCTCGCCGGGTTCGACGCGATGAACTCGCGAAGAGGCGCGCTGTTCGGTCGGCACGAGATTCAGACCGGCGGTGACCTGCGTTCCAGTGCCCTTCGGCACCCGGATCTCAAAGTTGCCGGGAGCGATGTTGCGAAGCAGGGCGGGGTTCAGCTGGACCAGTTGTGCCAGCGGCGCATCGCTGAGATCGCTGATGAGCGCGAGGTTGGTCGGAGAAGAAGTGATGATGGTGTCGTACTCGACCGCCGGGTCGAGCGTGATCTGATCGAGCCCGTAAGCCGGCGCGTTCTTCGCCATGATGGTCATGGCCAGAATGATCGGCACGTAATTGGCGGTTTCGTTCGGGAGAGCGTGGCGGGCGCGCAGTTCCCAGAAATCCGCATAACCGGTGTGCTCGACGGCCTTTTCGACGTTGCCTGGTCCACAGTTATAAGCGGCGATCGCGAGATACCAGTCGCCGAATTCGTTGTAGAGATCGTGCAGGTGGTGGGCCGCGGCGCGGGTCGCTTTTTCCGGATCCAGCCGTTCATCGGAGTAAGGAGTCTGTTTGAGGCCGTATTCGTTGCCCCGGAACTTCACAAACTGCCAGAGACCTTCGGCGGCGGCCCGGGAAACCGCACGCGGCATGAAGCCGGATTCGGCCTGGGCGAGATGAATGAGTTCCTGAGGAACACCTTCTTCCGCCAGGATGCGTGAGATCATCGCGCGATATCTGCCTGAGCGCTCGAGACCGGCTTCGATCGTCTTATGGCCGCGACCATTGAAGTAATTGATATAGCCAAGGACGGTATCGTTGACGACGAGGGGCAGGGCAGAGGCGGTGGTCTTCACTTCCGACTGCACCTTATCTTTGATCCGTGGATCGACCGAGAACGTCATCGTGACAATGTCTTCGAGAGGCGCCTTGTCGAAACCCGGAACTTCTTCCACTGCCGCTGCACCCATGCCGGCAAGATCGTCACGGTGGATTGCGTCCACCATATCTTCCAGTTTGGATTCGAAGATGGCACGATCGGTCGGGTTTTCCGACGCCGAGAGCATTGCGTCAATTGCCGCATCGAACTCAGTCCGGGCGCGCTCATAGTCGCGCTCCTGGAAAGCTTTCCGACCGTTTCGGAATCTTTCTTCCGCCTGTTGAATCAGAAGGTCCGAAGGGTTGGGTTTGAAATCGGGAGCTACAGTCCTGGCTACTTCTTTAAGATAAGGAAGATGTTCAGATTCTACGATTGTCGCGGCGATGCCGTTGTTAACAGGGTGAATAGCTGCCGGTGTAAGAAAAGAAGTTTGGAAGTTTGATTGCTGAGAATAAAGAAATTGAGAAGGAAAAAGGACTAAAACGAACAAAGATAGTACGGCAGCAATTTTATAGTTCCGGGTCATTCATTCTCCTCGAAAAAAGCTAAAAATCCGGGTTTACGAGGTCTCCCCGGGCGCTTGGCCCGTAAAGCGACCTCTTCAGCCTACCCTACACGTTACAACTGCGTCAACCCAAGTCTGAAACGATACGTCCTTTTCGGACACATAGACTGAGGCGCTCCGTTACAGTTTTCTGAACGCCCCAGTCCATAAAGTTTATCGCGGCCCTATTCTTCTTCGAGTTCCTCCTCGCCGGTACGGGCAGCTTTGGCCGCGGCGATGATCTTGTCGGCCTGCAACTGCGGCACGTAATCGTAGTGGTCGAACTCCATGGAAAATGAAGCCCTGCCTTGGGTTATCGACGTCAGTTCGTTCTGGTAGTTGAGCATTTCGCCCATGGGAACTTTGGCGCGAATGATCTGCGTTGTGCCTTGGGTTTCCATGCCCGAGATGCGGCCCCGGCGGCCGTTAAGATCGCCCATCAGGTCGCCCGCGTATTCGACGGGCGCATGCACTTCGACGTTCATGACAGGTTCGAGCAGAGCCGGCTTCGCGGTCTGCATCGCGTTACGAAACGCCTTGCGTGCGGCGAGCTTGAAAGCGAGTTCGGATGAGTCGACATCGTGATAGGAACCGTCGTAGACAGTCACCTTGAAATCCACCATCGGGAAGCCCGCGAGGTATCCCCGTTCTGCGGTTTCGATTATTCCTTTTTCCACAGCCGGGATATAGTTTTTGGGAATCGATCCGCCGAATATGTCATTGACGAATTCGAACTTGCCGCCGCGCGGCAGAGGTTCCATGCGGATCCAGCAGTCGCCGAACTGGCCGTGACCGCCGGTTTGTTTTTTGTGGCGACCTTGCACGTCGGCGGTGCCGCGAATGGTTTCGCGGTAAGGAATCTTGGGGGCTTTCAATGTAACGTCGACGCCGTACCTTTTATGAAGACGGCTGACCGCGATTTCGACATGCTGCTGGCCGGTGCCGGCGATGAGAAATTCCTTGGTCTGCGGATCGCGGTAGAAACGAAGCGAGAGATCCTCTTCGAGGAGTTTATGGAGGGCATTGCCCATCCGGTCTTCGTCATTGCGGCTCTTCGCTTCGACGGCGAAAGCGATGGAGGGTTCGCTCAGTTTCACCGGCGGGTAAGCAACCGGGGATGACTTGTCGGTCAGGGTGTCGCCGGTCAGGGTGTCACGAAGTTTGGCGACGGCGCCGATATCGCCGGCGTGGAGTTCGTTGACCGGGATGATGGTCTTGCCGAACGGGACGCCGATGTGAGCAAGGCGCTCGGTGGTGCCGCGGGCGTTGTTCTGGAGATTGCCGTCGTTCTTCACGCAGCCGGAGAGCACCTTAAAGAAGGTCAGGCGTCCGGCGAAGGGATCGGCCGTGGTCTTGAAAACGTAAGCGGCGGTTGGTTCGGTGTCGGAGTATCGACGCTCGATTTCCTTGCCATTCAAAGCCAGCTTGACCGGCGGGCGGTCGCAGGGTGAGGGAAAGGCCTCACAGATCAGGTTGAGCAGCATGTCGGAGCCGATGTTGTGGGGACCGGACATACAAACGATGGGGAAGACGCGGTTTTCGCGCATTTCCTCGTCGAGGCCGCTGATGATGTGTTCTTCGGGGAGAGTGCCCTTTTCGAAGAACTCTTCCATAAGATCGTCTTTACCCTCGGCCACGGTTTCGACGAGTTCCTCATGGGCGAGTTTGGCGGCTTCGGCGTATTCGGCCGGGATATCTTCCTCGCGGGACTTGCCGTCGCCGTCGGGCGTATAGAGATAGGCCTTCATGCGAATGAGGTCGATGACGCCGCGGAAGTCCTTATCGGCGCCGAGCGGTAGCTGGATTGGCACGGCGGCCCGGCCGAAGCGGGCGTGGATGCTTTCGAGGGCGCGGTCGAAACTGGAGCGATCACGGTCGAGCTTGTTAATTACGATGGCGCGGGGGATGCCGAATTCCTCCGCGATGGACCACATTTTTTCGGTGTGCGATTCGACGCCGCTGATGGCATCAATCACGACGAGAGCGGCGTCGGCGGCGATCAGGGTCGCGCGGGCGTCGTTAACGAACATGTTGAAGCCGGGGGTGTCGAGAATGTTGATTTTGGTCTTGCGCCATTCGATGGCGGCGAGCGCGGTGGAGATGGTGAGTTTGCGATTGATCTCCTCCTCGTCGTAATCGGTTACGGTGTTGCCTTCATCGGTGCGGGTGAGCCGGCTGGTGGCTCCTGCCGCGTAAAGTAGCCCGGCCACAACAGAGGTCTTGCCGCTGTGACCGTGACCTACAATGCCTACGTTTCTGATGTCCTTCGTCTCGTAAATTCTCACGGATGCCTCCGTTCCCGACCGGATCGTATCACAGTTGAAATACGTGCGGGCTTTGCGCGATTGCTGGACACTGCCAAAGAAGCATATACTTATGCAACAGCTTGCGTGCAGGTGTTGGTAGTCGGCTACCTGTGGCCGCGATTTGGCCGAAGCGGTTGATCGCACACCCTGTGGTTATCCGCATTTGGGGCCGATCTCGGACTAGCCGATCACACTTTCCCGGCGTACAAGTAGAGCGCTGGGCAGTTGAACGCGCCCGTTAAGGAGTATTGAACTAAGCCGCAAGCGGCAGTTGTGTGGGCGGCGTCTTCGGACTTGTTTTCGT
>ODAK010003134.1_pt1 | contig 17249 bp, 15 predicted proteins | sample 1539591 | NCBI WGS metagenome assembly ODAK01 (sample SAMEA3539303, study PRJEB22396) | soil metagenome | biome: tundra; feature: field; material: soil | place: USA | collected 2010-05 | depth 0.15 m
GCCGGTCGTAGGAGTCCTTGGCGATGAACCAGCCGGTCCAGGAGGCGAGGTAGACGGACACTGTCAAAGAGACCATGAGCACACCGGCGTACAGCCCGTCCAGCACGACGGCGCCCACCCACCAGCGGCGCACCCCGGCGGCGCGGCGCGCGCCCATGTCCCAGAAGACGGTCATCAGGCCGAAGACCGCCAGGAAGAACACCCCGGACCACTTCGTGCCCGTCGACAGCCCCAGGCAGATGCCGGCCACCCAGAGCCAGGGACGCCAGCCGAGCCACGGACCGTACTTCATCGGGTCGCGCTGGGTTTCCTCGAGCCCACCGCCGTGGTGGGCCGCTGCCAGCGCCCCCACCTTGCGCGCCAGCAGCTCGCGGGAGTGGTCTCGGTCCAGGAGCAGGGCGCAGAATGCGGCGAACGCCCAGAACATGACGATGAGGTCCAGCAGACCGGTCCGCGAGTGGACGAAGTGCTGGCCGTCGAAGGCGAGGAGGATGGCGGCGATGGTGCCCAGCAGCGTCGATCCGAACATGCGCCGGGCCGCGCGGCCGATCATCAGGATCGAGATGGTCCCCAGCAGGGCCACTGAGAACCGCCATCCGAACGAGCTGGTGTAGCCGAAGAGGTGCTCGCCGAACCCGATGATCCACTTGCCGACCGGCGGATGGACCACGAGGTCGCCCTCGGTGCCGAAGACGTTCGGGGTGCCTTTGGTGAACAGCGCGTCCGGGCTCTTGATACTGGCGGAGACTCTGCGCTCATAGCCGTACAGGAACATGGAGACGCCCTGTTTGACGTAGTACGTCTCGTCGAACACGAGTTCATGGGGTTGGCCGAGGTTCCAGAACCGCAGGAAACCGCCGACCGCCGCCACAATCGAGGGTCCCAACCAGCCCCACAACGTGTCAGTGGGCCGGTATCCGAGCAGCCGCGAGCGCAGCTGCTCGGTGGGGGTCATGGCGAACATCGTAGGCAGCCCGGCGGCACGCGTGCGAACCTGCCCAGCGCGAGGCTCCCGCGGCAGTGACGCGTGTCGAGACCGGGTGGGCCGAGAACTGAGAGGATCGACAGCGTGACCCAATCCTTAGCAGGCGTCCTGATCCTGGCCGCAACCCCGATCGGCGACCCCAGGGACGCCGCCCCGCGACTCACCCAGGAGATCGCGACCGCTGACGTGGTCGCGGCGGAGGACACCAGGCGGTTCACCCGTCTGTGCCGCTCGCTGGAGGTCAAGCCGTCGGGTTCGGTCGTGAGCTACCACGAGCACAACGAAGCGACCCGCACCGCCGACCTGCTGCACCGGTTGGTGGGTGGGGCACGTGTTCTTGTGGTCACCGATGCCGGAATGCCGTCAGTGTCTGATCCCGGTTACCGCCTTGTCGTCGCGGCGGTCGAGGCCGGTGTGAAGGTGACCTGCGTGCCTGGTCCCAGTGCAGTCCTGATGGCGCTTGCGGTGTCCGCACTGCCGGTGGATCGATTCTGTTTTGAGGGGTTCCCGTCGCGCAAGGCCGCGGAGAGGCTGCGCTCGTTCCAGGCGCTGGCGCGGGAGAGACGAACGCTGATCTTCTTCGAGGCACCGCACCGTCTGGACGCGACCCTGGCGGCGATGGCTGAGGCGTTCGGCCCTGATCGCCCGGCTGCGGTGTGCCGGGAGCTGACCAAGACGTATGAGGAGGTCAAGCGGGGCGCTCTGGCCGACCTGGCTGCGTGGGCGGCGGCCGGGGTCAAGGGTGAGATCACCGTGGTGGTCGGTGGGGCGCCAGCTGAGGTGATCGACCCCGAGAGCGCCGTGGCTGCGATACAGGCTCGGGTTGCCGCCGGCGAGCGGCTGAGGGACGTGTGCGCGGAGGTGGCCGCAGCGACCGGACTACGGCGCAACGATCTGTACAACGCGGCGCTGGCCGCCCGACCATGACGTGGCCAGGAAGAGCGGACCGAACGTGGGGCGGATTCTCAGCTCTGCGAGGTCACCAGTGTGGCCACCTGGGCGGCCGCCGCCCGCAGCGCCGGGTCGGTGTTTGAGGAGGGGCCATGGACGAAGCCTGCCTCGGCCACGACGATGACCGCGCCCGTCTGGACGGAGGCATACCCGGAGTCCGGCATCGTGCTGGGTGCACCCGGGAAGGTCCTGCCCTCGCGCAGCAGGTCGTTGAGATTGCCGGTTCCGGTGGCGTCCAGGACCTGCTTGACCGATGCGGCTGCTTCGGCTGAGGCCATCTGTATCCGTGAGACGACAAAGACGGTCGGGCGTCCCGTGACCTGTCCGGTGGCCAGGAATCGCGTTGCCTTCACACAGTTCTGGTTCCTGAACGAGCTCTGCGTCGTGCCGTGCGAGTGTGTCGCGCAATCGGTGATCACGTCGCTGACCTGTACGGCGTAGACCGCTGGCGCGGACCTGCCGGTCGGGGATGGGGGGCTCGCGTGGGAGCTGCCGGGGCGTGAGAGTGCGAAGCCGCCCACGATCAGGGCGATGGCTATGGCGGCCCCGGCCACCATGAGGCCTCGGGAAGGCTGGCGCGTCGTGGGACCAACGGGCTGCGGGCCAGACTGGGTCCCGGGTGGTCGATCACGGGGGGCAAGCGGCGCAGCGGGCATCGGGGGCTGCTCAACGGTCACCTCGGGACTGGCTGCAGACGAGGGGCCCCCTCTGGCGTCGCGCTGGTTGGTTCTGCGCACCAGCTCTGCAATGTGAGCGGCGGAGTTCTCGGCGTCGGAGCTGGAGCCTGAGGTCGCCGAGGCGTCGCGCGGTGCCCCGCCTGGGGAGTCCTTGCGTTTGCTGGTATCTCGATCGAAGGGGGACATCGCTGTCCAGCATGCCTGCCCACAGGGCTCTTCTCCAACTCCGGGCAGATCCAGACGCGCTCAGCGGCCGACCCAGCGGTACTCGACTTCCGGCCGTCCGGTACCGCCGTACCGCGAGGCCCGGACCACCAGAGCGCAGTCGGCGAGATGCTCGAGGTAGCGGCGCGCCGTCACCCGCGACGCGCCCACCACCGCAGCGACCTCGCTGGCCGACAGGCCCTCAGCGGACGGTCGCAGGGCCGTGACGACCGCGTCCAGGGACTCTGGGCTCATCCCCTTGGGCAGACTGCCTGAGTCGCTTCCCCGCAACGTGGCCAGCACGCGGTCGACTTCCCGCTGGCTGATGGCGACGTCGCCGGCGAGCTGCTGGCGGTATGCGGCGTACCGCTCGAGCTTGTCCCTGACCGCCGCGAAGGTGAACGGCTTCAGCAGGTACTGCACGATGCCCAGGGAGACGGCGGCGCGCACCACCTCCAGGTCGCGGGCCGATGTGACGGCGATGACTTCGGCCCGGTGTTTGGCGGTACGCATCGCCCGCACGACATCCAGGCCGTGCATGTCGGGCAGGTACAGGTCCAGAAGCACCAGGTCGATCCCTGAGGACGGGGCGCCCAGCGCCCGGATCGCCCCGGCACCGTCGTGCGCCGTTGCGCGGACAACGAAACCACGGACCCGCTTGACGTAGGCCACGTGCGCGTCGGCGGCCACGGGCTCGTCCTCGACGATCAGCACCCCGATTGCTTTCATGGCGCGACCGCGACGGGCAGCGGGAACCGGACTGTGAACACGGCGCCGACGAATGTTGCGCCCACAAAAGAGGCGTCGTGGATCACCGCGTCGTGCAGCACCGTGTGACCCAGGGTCGGGTCGTCGGCGCTGCCGACCTGGACGGAGCCGTTGTTGCGGTGGGTGATCTGGCCGACCAGCGCCAGACCGAGGCCGTGCCCGACCAGCCGATTGTCGGACTTGGTCGACCAGCCGCGGGTGAAGGCGCGCGCAGCCGAGGCACCGTCCAGGCCCGGGCCGCTGTCGCTGACCTGCAGCACCAGGGTGCCGGCGATGTCATGGCCGGGTGGCGCGTCCTCGATCCAGCTGGAGAATCCCACCCGGCGCGGTCCCGGCGCCGCGGCGGCCGCGTCGATGGCGTTGTCGAGCAGGTTACCGACCACGGTGACCAGGTCGCGGGCGGGGATGACGCTTTCGGGAATATTGCTGGCCGGGTCCACCTCGAGCGCGACGCCGCGCTCGTTGGCCTCGGCAGCCTTGCCTAGCAGCAGCGCGGCCAGGACCGGCTCGTCGACGGCGCCGACGACCAGGTCGGTGAGCTGTTGGGCCAGGGCGAGCTCGGCCGTGGCGAAGGTCAGCGCCTCTTCGGTGCGCCCCAGCTCGATCAGGCTGATCACGCTGTGCAGCCGGTTGGCTGCCTCGTGGGCCTGTGAGCGCAGTGCCTCAGCAAGCCCGCGGGCCGAGTCCAGCTCACCGGTCAGTGCCAGCAGATCCGTGTGGTCACGCAGCGTCAGCACCGTGCCGAGCTCGCGCCCCTCCCAGCGGGCCGACCCCTGGTTGACCACCAGCACCCGGTTCGAGGTCAGATGGATGGCATCGTCAACATCGCGACCGCCCTCCAAAGCCTCGGTCATGGGTGCTGGGAGCCCGAGCTCGTCGAGCCTGCGCCCGGCCCAGTCTGCCGGCAGCTCGAGCAGCCTGCGCGCCTCGTCGTTGGCCAGCAGCAGGTGCCCCTGCAGGTCCAGGAGCACCAGACCCTCGCGCACCGCGTGCAGCACCGCGTCGTGGAACTCGTACAACCGGGCCAGCTCGTCCGGCCCGAGGCCGTGCGTCTGGCGGCGCAGCCGGCGAGATACCAGGGCTGAGCCAGCCGCGGCCAGCAACAGCGCCGCGAGCGCGGCCAACAACAGCGCGGGCACCTGACGGGAGAGGTCGTGGGCGATGGCAGCGCGCTTGACGCCGACCGCGACCAGCCCGAGCACCTTTCCGTCGTCGGCCCGCACGGGCACGACCGCCCGCTCGGACGGGCCCAGGCTCCCGGTATACGTCTCGAGCACCACTCCACCGGAGAGCGCGGCCTTGATGTCGCCGACGAACGGTCTGCCGATCAGGCTCGGCGTGGGGTGGGAGTAGCGGGTGCGGTCGGTGTTCATCACCACGACGAAGTCGGTGCCGGTGTCTCGGCGCACCTGCTCGGCATATGGCTGCAGGACGTCGGACGGGTGCACCAGGGGCGGGGTCAGTGCGGACCGCACCAGCGGGGACGCTGCGACGGTGCGGGCGGTGGCGAGCACGACGTCCCTGGTGGAGTCCTGGCTGCGCTGGCGGTCCTGCAAGTACGCGGCCGTACTTGCGGCCAGCACCACCACAGAGACGACGACCACCTGCAGCGCGAACAGCTGGCGCGCCAGGCTCCAAGCCCGTGGGTTCAGGCGGGTGTGCATAGTCCAGTGTGCGGCCCTGGCCTGCCCTCGGCCTGGCCGGTATGGCGCCGCGCCGGCAGGTGCAGGTTGGCGAACGCTATGAACGCAACGTTGACCTGGGCCCGTTATCGGGCGAGCCTCAGCACAATCCACTGCCAGCCCAGGAGGTACCTCTTGCCGAACTCTGCCACAGTCCCGCTGTCCGGGCCCAGACCGCCCGGCCCCCCGCCTTCAGTGCCATGCGGCCGACGCGTCGGCGCGGTCGCGGTGTTGGCTGCGCCGAAGGCAGCCTGCTGGGCTGGGCGATGACGATGACAGCCGACGGGCCGGTGGGCCAGCTCAGCGCAGCGGCCCGCGGCCGGGCGCTGCTGGACCGCATGGACCGGCTGCCGGGATGGCCGTTGCCGGGCTTCGACCTCGTCGTCCTGGGGGTCGCCTACTTCTTTGTCTTCTACGACATCACCGACGTCGGTTTCGCGATGCCGGCCATCGTCAAGCAGTTCAACCTGAGCGACAACGACGTGAAGTTCGTGGCCATAGCCATCGGGCTGGTCGGCTACATCGTGGGGTCGTTCCTGATCGGGGCGCTCGCCGACCGGCGAGGCCGCCGGCTCGCGTTCCTCACATCGCTGCTCGTCTCCGGCCTGGGGTCACTGGGCACCGCGTTCGCGACCGGAATCACCTCACTGTCGATCTGGCGCTTCTTGACCGGTATGGGCGTCGGCGCGGCACTCAACCTGGCATCGACCTATGTGGGTGAGCTCTCGCCCGCCTCGCAGCGGGGTCGTATCTCGGTGTCGATGTTCATGGTCGGCATCATCGGCCAAGCCATCACGCCCTTCGTGGCTCTGGCTCTGGTGCCGAACTTCGAGATCGGCTGGCGGATCCTGTTCCTGATCGGCGCCTTGATCGGGATCGCGGGCGTGGTCTTCGGGATGCGGCTGCCGGAGTCGCCCCGGTGGCTGATCGAACAAGGCCGCCTCGACGAGGCTGAGGCGATGGTCGGGTCCATGGAGCTGCGCTTCGATCCGAAAGACCTGGCGGCGTCCGCGGCACAGCCGTCCAGCGGGCCCGAGGCCGCGCTGACGACCGATGACGACCTCGAGCATCCGGTGAGCACCATGTACGAGCTGACGCACGGACGGTACGGTCGGACGGTCCTGGCCATGGTCGTCATGTGGTTCCTGTGGTACATCGGCAACTACGGGTTCCTGGGCGACGCCGCCACGCTGTTCTCCGCGCACGGCATGGGGATCGGCAGCTCGATCCTGTACCTGGCGGTTGGCGCTGTCGGGTACCCGGTGGGGGCCGGGATTATGGTCGTGACGGCCGACAAGATCGAGCGCAAGTACCTGATCTTCGGCGCCACGTGCATCTGGCTGATCGGGATGCTGCTGATTGGGACCTTGGCCGACGGCGTGATCGTGACCATCGGCTCGTTCCTGGCCTCGTTGGCCCTGGGGTCCTACCTCCAGGTGGCCTACACCTTCACCGCCGAGAGATTCCCGACCCGTCTGCGGGCACGGGGTTTCGCTCTGGCTGACGGAGGCGGGCACCTGGGCGGGGCAGTGGGCGCGCTTCTGCTGCCGACGTTGGTGATCGGTACCACGTTCTTCGTCGGGTTCGCCGTCATCGGGTTGACCGGGCTGGTGGCCGGCGTGATCGCCCTGGGCGGCCCAAAGACCAGTGGCCGCTCACTAGAGAAGGTCTCACGATGACCTGTGGGCGGCTCGTCGTGATGGTGGGGCTGGCATTCGCTGACCGGCCCCGGTGGACACCGACGGACCCGCTCCCGGAAGGCGCGGGTCCGTCGGTGCGCAGCGGGGCGCTGTTCCAAGTGGGTGTCTAGCGACCTAGGGGTGCTGCGCCTGGGGGCGCGCTCTCAGCGGCGCCCTTGAGGTTGGTCAGGGTCTGGAGCATGCCGCGGTGGTTGGTCTTGACCCGTGAGCCGAAGGCAAGGTCAGCCGGCGCGCGGTACCAGACGGGGCGCCGGTCGGTCCATTCCTCAACGACGGTACAGGTCGAGGCATCGCTGTCGTCGGGAATCAGGAGGTACTCCCAGCGGGCGATCTTCAGCGGCCCGAAGGTGATCTCGAAGGCAAGGCGGCGACCGGGCTCGACGACGGTCACCTCACCCTGGGTCACCCAGCGCACCGACCCGGCCTTGTTGTGGCCCACGAACCGTGCCCCTTCGGCAGCGCTGGTGGCCCCACCGCGCCAGGTGACCCGCTCGCACTCCGGGGACCACTGGCCCATTCGGGGCAGGTCGGCGACGAGGTCGTAGACCAGGTCAGCGGGTGCGTCCACGATCAGGGACTCGCGCAGGTCAGCCATACCCGAATACTTGCACTGCGGGAAACGTCGTTGCCGCGGCCCCATAGGATTCGCCCATGAGCAAGGTCCTGTCTGCCGTCGCCTGGCCGTACGCAAACGGCCCGCGCCACATCGGTCATATCGCCGGATTCGGCGTCCCCTCGGACGTCTTCAGTCGTTACATGAGGATGGCGGGCCATGACGTCCTGATGGTGAGCGGCACCGACGAGCACGGCACCCCGATCCTGGTGGCGGCCGACAAGGCCGGGGTCAGCGCCAAGCAGCTCGCGGACGAGAGCAACCGCGTCATCGTGCAGGACCTCGCCAGCCTCGGTCTGTCCTATGACCTGTTCACCCGCACGACGACCCGCAACCACTATGCCGTGGTCCAGGAGATGTTCAGGACGGTCCACGACAACGGCTACATGGTCGAGCAGACCACGCAGGGCGCGGTCAGCCCGTCGACCGGCCGAACGCTGCCGGACCGCTACATCGAGGGCACCTGCCCGATCTGCGGGTATGGCGAGGCCCGAGGCGACCAGTGCGACAACTGCGGGAACCAGCTCGACCCGACGGACCTGCTAGACCCGCGTAGCAGGATCAACGGCGAGACCCCCAAGTTCATCCAGACCCAGCATTTCTTCCTCGACCTGCCGGCGCTGGCCGAGGCGCTTGGCGAGTGGCTGGACGGGCGTGAGGCATCGGGCACCTGGCGGCCAAACGTCATCAGGTTCAGCCAGAACATCCTCAAGGACATCCGGCCGCGTGCGATGACCCGCGACATCGACTGGGGCATCCCGATCCCGCTGGACGGCTGGCGTGAGCAGCCGACCAAGCGGCTCTACGTCTGGTTCGACGCGGTTATTGGATATCTGTCCGCGTCGATCGAGTGGGCTCGTCGCAGCGGCGACCCGCAGGCCTGGCGCGCCTGGTGGAACAACCCGCAGGCCCTGTCCTACTACTTCATGGGCAAGGACAACATCACCTTCCACTCCCAGATCTGGCCGGCCGAGCTCCTGGCTTACGACGGGCTGGGGGACAGGGGCGGAAGACCCGGACGGTTTGGCCAGCTCCAGCTGCCGACCGAGGTGGTCAGCTCGGAGTTCCTCACGATGGAGGGCAAGCAGTTCTCCTCCAGCCGCGGCGTGGTGATCTACGTCCGCGACGTCCTTGAGCGCTATCAGCCCGATGCCCTCCGGTACTTCATCTCGGCAGCCGGCCCGGAGAACCAGGACAGCGACTTCACCTGGGCCGAGTTCGTCAGGCGCACCAACGGTGAGCTCGTCGCTGGGTGGGGCAACCTGGTCAACCGCACGGCCACGATGATTCACCGGAGCTTTGGCCAGATCCCGGCTGCGGCCGAGCTGAACGCCGACGACCTGGCTCTGCTGACGACGGTCAACCAGGGCTTCACGACCATCGGCGCCCTGATCGAGCGCCACCGCCAGAAACAGGCGCTCGCCGAGGCCATGCGTGCGGTGGCCGAGGTCAACAAGTACGTCACCGACCAGGCGCCGTTCAAGCTCAAGGCCGATGACGAACGCGAGCGGCTCGGCACGATCCTGCATGTGCTCGCCCAGGCGGTCAGCGACTGCACGACCTTGTTGAGTCCCTTCCTGCCGCACAGCTGCAACCAGGTTCACGCCGCGATGGGTGGCCTGGGACAGATCGCGCCCATGCCGCGCATCGACGAGGTCGACGACCTGGACGGCGGGGAGAGCTACCTGATCATCACCGGTGACTACTCGGGCACGCCGCGATGGCAGTCCCGCCCCATCACGGCCGGCACCCCGATCTCCAAACCGTCCCCCATCTTCACCAAGCTCGACCCGTCCGTGGTCCAGGAGGAGCTCGCGCGGCTGGTGCCTGGCGGCGACGGCGAACCGACGTGAGTGACTCCGCTCGCGACAGGCCGCCGGCCCCGCACCCGCTGCCCATCGCGGTGGTCGACAACCACACCCACCTGGACCTCTCCCGGGATGGCAGCGCGGCCCCTGACATCCAGGCGGTGATCGAGGCCGCGACCGCGGCCGGTGTTCCCCGGATGGTCCAGATCGGCTGCGACCTGCCCGGCGCGCGTTTCACCGTCGAGGTCATCGAGCGCTATGGCGCATTGCTGGGTGGGGTGGCTCTGCACCCCAACGAAGCGCCCAGGCTGCACGATCGTGGCGAGCTGGACTCGGCCCGCAGCGAGATCGAGCTGCTCGCCTCCCACCCCCGGGTCCGGGTGATCGGTGAGACCGGGCTGGACTATTTCCGCACCGGCACCGAAGGTGTTGCGGCACAGCAAGACTCGCTGCGCTGGCACATCGACCTGGCCAAGCGCACCGGCAAGACCTTGCAGATCCACGACCGCGACGCGCACGAGGACGTCCTGCGAATTCTGGCCGAGGAGGGGGCGCCGGTGAACACGGTGATGCACTGCTTCTCCGGCGACATCGCGATGGCGCGCGAGTGCGTGCGGCGGGGCTACTTCCTGTCGTTCGCCGGGACGGTGACGTTCAAGAACGCCACCGGCCTGCGCAACGCGCTGGCGGTCACGCCGATGGAAAACCTGCTGGTTGAGACGGACGCGCCATACCTGACCCCTTCGCCGCATCGCGGGGCGACCAACGCGCCCTACCTCATACCTCTGACGGTGCGGGCTATGGCGGCCGTTCTGAGCACGGATGTGGCCTCGCTGTGCACTGCCTTGGCAGCCAACTCGGAGCTGCTCTACGGACCGTGGTGAGCCGGGTCCAGACCGCTGGTCAACCCCATATGTCGACAAGTGACCTTTGTCACACGTCGTGCGGGTGAGTGTCGTTTGAGTTTGACCTGACCAACCTAGTCGACCATCGTAAAGGGCTGTTGGCCGGGGTCTGCGAGTTCTCGGACGGCGCGCGCGGGGGTGCTCGACCGAAGTCGAGCGCCCTTTTTCCTTGAGTGCGTGGCGCTTCTGTCGCATCGATGCCCGGATCGAACTAGCTCTGGAGCGCTGTGAGTTTCCTTTCTGTCCGGCGTACGGCCCAAGCCGCTGTGGTGGTGTCCCTCGTTGCCGGCGCTGTCGGTTTCGCTCACTTCGACAAGTCGGTGACCCTCTCTGTTGACGGTAAGTCCTCTGCAGTCCATCTGTTCGGCAGCACCGTCGGGGACGTGCTGACCCATCAAGGCATCAAGCTGGCGAGCCACGACCTGGTTGCCCCGGCGGTGTCCTCACCGCTGCAGAACAACGAGAAGGTCGTCGTCCGGTACGGCCGTCTGCTCACGGTCACCGTCGACGGTAAGACCCAGCAGTTCTGGACGACGTCGACTACCGTCTCCGGTGCCCTGGCTGAGCTCGGTATCCGTGCTGACTCCGCCAAGCTCTCGGTCTCCCGTGATCAGCCGCTGGGCCGCCTCGGCCTGGTCATGTCTGTCACGACCCCTAAGAGCGTCACGGTGTCCGTGGATGGCAAGACGCTGAAGGCAACGACCACCAGCGCCACCGTCGCCGGCCTGCTCTCCGAGCTCAAGGTGACTGTCGGCGCGAAGGACTTCCTGACTCCGGCACCCGCCACAGCCATTACCAATGGTCTGAAAGTGTCCGTTGGTCGAGTGACCCAGAAGACGGTCGCAGTCACCGAGGCCATTGCCTTCGGCACCCAGCAGCACAACGACGCCACCATCTACGCCGGCACGACCAGCACAGTGACGGCAGGGCAGGCTGGCGAGGTGATGGTCAACCACGTGCAGACCTTGGTCAACGGCAAGCTCGAGGGGGACCGGGTTGTGAGCTCGCACGTCGTGACCGCTGCGGTCACCCTTGTTCTGGCAGTCGGCACCAAGTCCCGCCCGGTCCAGCCGGCACCCGCGCCAGCTGCAGCACCGGCACCCGCGCCAGCTGCAGCACCGGCACCGGTCTCCTCCGGTGGCGGCTCGACGGCGAACGCGGGGATGTGGGACCGGATCGCCCAGTGCGAGTCCGGCGGCAACTGGGCGATCAACACCGGCAACGGCTACTACGGCGGCCTGCAGTTCGACAGCCAGACCTGGCTGGGCAACGGCGGCGGGCAGTACGCCCCTCGGGCCGACCTGGCCAGCCGTACCCAGCAGATTGCGGTAGCCAACACGGTGTATGCAGCTCGCGGCCTCGCGCCGTGGGGCTGCGCCTGGGCCGCCTGACGCGTTTTCCGCCTAGGCTGCTCGCATGAGTCAGAATGCCGCAGTCGGGTTGCTCGGGGCCGGCCAGATCCGTGATCTGGCCGGCCGCCTGGGTATACGCCCCACGAAGAAGTGGGGACAGAACTTCGTCATTGACGCCAACACCGTGCGCCGCATCGTGCGCCTGGCGGACCTGGGACCCGGCGACGTCGTGGTCGAGATCGGGCCGGGTCTTGGCTCCCTGACCCTTGCCCTGCTTCCGCAGGTCGCCAGTGTCGTGGCCGTGGAGGTCGATCCCACCCTTGCGACCGCTCTGCCACAGACCGTGGCTGCGCTCGCACCGGCGTACGGCGACCGCTTGGCAGTCCTTCACGGCGATGCGCTCACGGTGCACGCCCTGCCCGACCCCCAGCCGACGGCATTGGTCGCGAACCTGCCCTACAACATCTCGGTGCCGGTCGTGCTGAGCTTCCTCGAGGCATTTCCCACCCTGCGCCGGGCTCTGGTGATGGTGCAGCTCGAGGTCGCCGAGCGCCTTGCGGCGCCGCCGGGCAGCAAGACCTACGGGATCCCCAGCCTCAAGGCAGCCTGGTACGCCGAGGTGAGGCTGACCGGGACGGTGAGCCGCACAGTCTTCTGGCCTGCCCCGAACGTCGACTCCGGCCTGGTGACACTCATCCGCCGCGAGCCGCCGCGGACACCGGCCTCCCGTAAGGAGGTGTTCGCCTGTATCGACGCCGCCTTCGCTCAACGGCGAAAGACGTTGCGCGCGGCTCTGGCCGGCTGGGCAGGGTCGGCGGCGCATGCCGAGACGACCCTGCGCGCTGCGGGCGTGGACCCCAGGACCCGCGGTGAGCAGCTCGACATCGGTACCTTCGCCGCGATCGCAGCGGCCCGGATGGCCACGGTGGACCGATGAGCTCCGCAGCGACGTCGCTGAGGTGCGTCACGGCACGGGTCCCGGCCAAAGTCAATCTCGAGCTGATGGTCGGCCCGCCGCGAGCCGACGGGTTTCATCACCTGGCGACGGTGTTCCAGGCGGTGGGACTGCATGACGACGTCTGTGCCGAGCCAGCTGAGGACTGGGGCGTCACCGTCAACGGCCCCTATGCCGACATGGTCCCAGCCGACGGCACCAACCTCGCGATGGCGGCGGCACGTCTGCTGGCCAGTGAGACCGGCATCGACGTCCCGGTCCACCTCACCATCGACAAGGACATTCCCGTCGCGGCGGGCATGGCCGGAGGGTCAGCCGACGCGGCGGGGGCCCTGCTGGCGTGCGATGCGCTCTGGGGCGTGTGGTCCTCGAAGGCTGCGCTGGAGAACCTGGCAGCCGAGCTGGGCAGTGATGTCCCGTTCGCCCTCCTGGGCGGCACCGCGATGGGGTCCGGGCGCGGAGACCAGCTCGCACCGGTGCTCGGGCGAGGCAGATACACGTGGGTGTTCGCCCTCAGCGACGTGGGACTGTCGACTCCTGCGGTCTACGCCGAATGCGACCGGCTGCGCTCCAGCGTTCGGGTGCCCGCGCCCACACCGTCCGAGTCGATGATGACCGCGCTGCGCTCGGGCGACGCCCCGTCCCTGGGGCGCGCGCTGAGCAACGACCTGCAGCCAGCCGCCCTGTCGCTGCAGCCTCAGCTTGAGGACGTGCTGCGCACGGGTATGGACAATGGCGCTCTGGGTGGCATCGTCTCCGGGTCCGGGCCGACGGTTGCCTTCCTGGTCTCCGACACCGAGCGCAGTCTGGACCTGGCCGTTGCCCTGACCGCGTCGGGTGTGGCTGCAGGCGTCAAGCGCGCGGTCGGCCCCGTCCGTGGAGCCCACATCCTCACGGCGGCATCCGGCCCCCGCGGCTCATTCGGGCCAGCAGGGCACACCGGCCCCACGGGACCCAGGAGCAGCTGAACACGATGGCCAATCTCGTCTCCGTCGAGCGCGCGTGCCTGGCGCTCGGCACCACTCAGATACTTGACGGCGTCTCTGTCGGTGTCAGCAGTGGCACCCGGGTTGGTGTCGTGGGACGCAACGGCGGTGGCAAGTCGACCCTCTTGCGGGTGCTTGCCGGCCTGCAGCCGGTGGACGAGGGGCGCGTCACCTCGTCCGGGGCTCTGAGCGTCGCCATGCTGACCCAGGTCGACACGCTCGACCCTGCAGCGTCCGTGCGCAGAGCCGTACTGGGGGACCTGCCCGAGCACGTCTGGGCCGGCGATCCACGCATCCGCGACATCCTGGACGGCCTGCTCGGTGGCATCGACGCACCGGACGTGGGCGGGCTGGAGGCAGTCGTGGGCCCGCTGTCCGGGGGTGAGCGTCGTCGGCTGGCGTTGGCTGGTCTGTTGGCCGCCGATCACGACCTGCTGCTCCTGGACGAGCCGACCAACCACCTCGACGTCGAAGGCGTGGCGTGGCTGGCCGACCACCTCGCCACCAGGCGCACCCGTCCCGGCACTGCCGTCGTGGTGGTCACCCACGACCGCTGGTTCCTGGACGCCGTGGCCACCACCACCTGGGAGGTCGTCGACGGCGGGGTGAACTCCTACGACGGCGGGTACGCGGCGTTCGTGCTGGCCAAGGCCGAGCGCGACCGGGTGTCAGCAGTCACGCAGGAGCGTCGCAGCAACCTGCTGCGCAAGGAGCTGGCCTGGCTGCGCCGAGGTCCGCCCGCACGGTCGACCAAGCCGAAGTTCCGCATCGATGCGGCCAACGACCTGATTGCCGACGAGCCGGCCCCCCGTGACGATGTGTCGTTGGTGCGCTTTGCCACGACCCGGCTTGGCAAGGACGTGGTCGACCTCATCGACGCCAGCGTCACCTTTGGCCAGCGGCGCCTGCTTGACCGGGTGACCTGGCGCCTGGCACCGGGCGATCGCATTGGCATCGTCGGTGTGAACGGTTCAGGCAAGTCCACCCTGATGCGGGCGATCTTCGGGGATATTGCGCTGTCTGCGGGCAAGCGCAAGGTCGGCAAGACGGTGTCGATGGCCTACCTCACCCAGGAGGTCCGCGAGCTCGAGAAGTTCGCCGACTGGCGCGTCATCGGGGCCATCGAGGACGTCAAGGCGTACACCCGGCTGGGTGACAAGGAGGTCAGCGCCAGCCAGCTTGCCAAGCGCCTGGGTTTCAGTGGCGGGCGTCAACAGACCCGCGTGCGCGATCTTTCCGGTGGCGAGCGACGCCGGTTGCAGTTTCTGCGGCTGCTCATGGCCGAGCCGAATGTGTTGATCCTGGACGAGCCGACCAACGACCTCGACATCGAGACGCTGACCTCCATGGAGGATGTTCTTGACGGCTGGGCGGGGACCTTGCTGGTTGTCTCCCACGACCGCTACCTGCTGGAGCGCATGTGTGACCGGCAGGTGGCGCTGCTGGGCGACGGGGCCGTTCGGGACCTGCCCGGCGGGGTCGAGCAGTATCTCGACCTGCGTCAAGCGGCCCGCAGGTCTGCGGCCGCCTCAGGGGCGCCTGCCGGCTCCCGGGGCAACGCTGTGGGGACCCGCACCTCTGCCGGTAACGGCTCTGGGCCTGCGGCGCCGCGGCAGACGGCCGCCGAGCTACGTGAGGCCAAGAAGAACATGAACCGGATCGACCGCCAGCTGTCCAAGCTCTCCGCCCAGGAGGACAGGCTTCACGTCGAGATGGCCGCCAAGGCGGCCGACCACACCGCGGTTCTGGCGCTCAACACCGCCCTGCGGGCCATCGTGGACGAACGTGAGAGCCTCGAGCTGGAATGGCTTTCGGTCGCCGAGATCGTCGGCTGAACCGTGCCTCAGATCCGGACCGCACCAGACCCGGACCGGATCAGGGCTCGAATGGCGACAGCAGCTGGCGCAGGAGCTCGCCGAGGTGTTCACGCTCGGCCGGTGGCAGCTGATTGAGCAGGATGCGCTCGCGGTCAAGCAGGTCGGCCATGGCGGCATCGACAACCGCACGGCCCGCGGTGGTCAGCCTCACCTTCACGCCGCGCCGGTCGCTGGGGTCGGGGCCCCGGCTGACCAGGCCGCGAGCAGCGAGCCGGTCGACCCGGTTGGTCATGGTCCCGCTGGTCACCAGCGTCTCCGAGACGAGCTGTCCCGGGGAGAGCTCGTACGGCGCGCCCTCTCGTCTGAGCGCTGACAGGACGTCGAACCCCCAGCCCTCCAGATCGTGCTCGGCGAAGGCCGATCCGCGGGCGAGGTCGAGGTGGCGGGCCAGGCGCAGGACCCGCGAGAGGATGGTCAGCGGCGCGACGTCGAGGTCGGGTCGTTCGCGCCGCCACGCTTCGACGATACGGTCGACCTCATCAGTGGGCGCGGCGGGCATGAGGAAAGCCTAGCAGTAGGTATCTTGATATCAAGAGATTTTGGGAAGGCAGCAACCGTGGCAGAGACGTGGAGCCCCGAGCAGTACGACAAGTTCAGCCACTACCGGCAGCGCCCGTTTGCGGAGCTGACTTCCAGGTTGGGTGCCAGCAGCCCGCAGATCGTGGTGGACCTCGGTTGTGGGTCCGGTGCGCACACTCTTGCGCTGGCGCTGCGGTGGCCGAACGCGCGGATCATCGGAGTCGACTACTCCGCTGAGATGCTCGGTCAGGCCCGACGCAATGACCCCCTCCAGCGGGTCGAGTGGGTGCACTGCGACGTCGAGTCCTGGGACCCCGCGCAGCTAGGAGCACCGATAGATGTCATCATCGCCAACTCGTTGCTGCAATGGGTGCCCTCCCACGTGCGGCTGATCCCTGGCTGGATCGCGGCACTTGCACCGGGTGGGTGGTTCGCGATGCAGGTACCCGGCAACTTCAACGCGCCGTCGCACACCCTGCTGCGCGAGGTGGCCGCGAAGTCTCCTCGCGCCGCCGATCTTCTTCCGCGCCTGGGCCGAGGTGAGGCAGTCAGTGAGCCCGCGGCGTACTTCTTCTTGCTGGCCGGTCTTGGCTGCGACGTCGACGCCTGGGAGACCACCTACCAGCACGTCTTCGACCCGGGCGCATTCCAGGGCGAGCCGGTGCTCGAGTGGACCAAGGGCACCGCCCTGCTGCCGGTGTTCGAGGTGCTCCGGGACCAGGCGCAGCGTGCCGACTTTGTCGCGGCATATGGCAAGGCGCTGTTGGCGGCATACCCCCGACACCCCTTCGGCACGGTCTTCGCCCTGCGGCGGATCTTCGCGGTGGCCCACAGGAGAAATGGCTGACGACTGCGGCCAGCATGACGCGGCGGCAGGCGCAGACGCAGACGGTGTCCCGCAACCGGGGCGAGGCTGGACATCACGTGGCTGAGATGGCCTGAGCCGGCTGGCCCACGCCCGCAGCCCGCAGCCGGCCGCGGTGGCCTGGTGAGGGGACTGCCCGCGTGGTTCCCGGCTCAACATGGGTGGCGGATGTCCCGGCGTTCGGCTGGATGTGCTCGTGGGCAAGGTCGGCATGCCGTGGCATCCCGTCCCTGAGCTGGGCGCGGCCGCTGAAGTGGTGCAGCCGTGCTCAGTGGTGACCTGGTCTGAGCCGGTCGCAGGTGGGCACCACGAGCTGAATTGCCTGATTCGCAGGGCCCTGGCCCGGCCACTGGTCCTGTCGATGTCCCGATGAGCATCGTCGTCGACATGGGGTGTCGACGG
>ODAK010003137.1_pt1 | contig 17242 bp, 14 predicted proteins | sample 1539591 | NCBI WGS metagenome assembly ODAK01 (sample SAMEA3539303, study PRJEB22396) | soil metagenome | biome: tundra; feature: field; material: soil | place: USA | collected 2010-05 | depth 0.15 m
CCGTGGATGCGCATCATCGGCGGATTGCCCGACGCCATGTGCAGGTCGGAAGCCCTCTGTTCAAACATCAGATTGAAAAACGCGTCAATTTTTGCCATAAGTTCTCTCGCTGGCCGCGACACTAATCAAAGCCATGCCCCTCTGCAAGCAATGAAAATGCCCGGCACCGCCATTCGCGAAGAAATTCTCAAAAGCGGCGTGATTTCTTTTGCGCGCTTCATGGAACTGGCGCTTTATTGTCCCGAAACTGGTTATTACGAAACAAAAAAAGACATTGTTGGACAGCGCGGCGACTTCATCACCAGCGTGAGCACCGGCAGCTTGTTCGGCGAACTGCTGGCGTTTCAGTTCGCCGAGTGGCTGGGCGAATTAAAAATTCAAAATGAAAAATTAAAAATAATCGAGGCGGGCGCGCACGACGGGCAACTCGCCGCCGATATTTTAAGCTGGCTGAAAACGCAGCGCCCGGAATTTTTTTCCGAAATCGAATATGTCATTCTCGAACCTTCGGCCAACCGTCAGACGTGGCAGCGGGAGGCGCTGAAAGCTTTCGCGCCACAGGTCCGCTGGTATTCGCCATCCAACCATCCAGCCATCCAACCATCCAACGGAGTTTTTTTTTCAAACGAACTGCTCGACGCCTTTCCCGTTCACCGCCTAAGTTGGGACGCGAAAAATAAAAACTGGTTCGAATGGGGCGTCGCGCTCGACGGTGAAAAATTAGTCTGGGCAAGGAGCGCGGACAGCTTGTCCGCCGGTTTGGTTCTGGCAGATCAACTTGCGGGCAAGCTGCCCGTGCGCCAATTGCCTTCTTCCATTCTCCATCTTCCCTCCTCGCTTTTGGAAGTTTTGCCCGACGATTACACCATCGAACACTCGCCCGCCGCCGAACAGTGGTGGCGTGAGGCCGCAGGCATTTTGGCGCGCGGCAAACTCGTGACGATTGATTACGGCTATACCGCCGACGAACAGATTTCACCGTCACGCACGCGCGGCACGCTCCGAGCGTATCATCAGCATCATGTCACCGACGACCTGCTGGCCCATCCTGGTGAACAGGATTTGACCGCGCATGTCAATTTCTCCGCCCTGCAAAACGCCGGCGAGGCTTCCGGACTAAAGACCGAGACGTTTTGCACCCAGCCGCAATTCCTGACGCGCATCGTGCAAAAAACTGTCGCGGAAAAATCCTTGATCGGATGGAACGCCAGTCGCTTGCGCCAGTTCCAAACGCTGACGCATCCTGAACATCTTGGCCGGGCCTTCCGCGTGCTGGTCCAAGAGCGGGCCGGTTAACGCCACACCTTGTTTTGACCGCGAGCCGCGATGCGAAGCTTGGAATAGTGAAATTAATGATCTAAAGAAGAAATAGTAAAATCATTTCACAGTCCCGCATTTGTCTTGTCAGCCCCTATCTTGCCTGACACTGTAACTCTAAAATTGGGTTTGTGTGACGCAAAAAACCACCAATTGCTCGACCAAACATTCAGAAAACAAATGAAAAAATGCCTTCCTTTATTGGCAGTGGCACTTTTGCTCGTGGCCATATCGCCGGTCGCGGCGATCCCTGTTCATGGGACTTTTAATGGAGTTGTGACAGGAGTGAACGGTTCGGGGGCGGCATATCCCATCGGCACACCCGTCACCGGCAGCTACGGATATGACCCAGACCTTTTGGATGGGAATCAGACTACCTACAATGACCCATCCGTGTTCTTTTTTATCAACATTGGTGGGCAGCCGTTCGCCTACTATCTCCCGCTGCTCTCCGGCTTGAGTTTTTCGGTGGATGCAAACGGGATGCCGGTGTTCGGCGGTGCTTCCGGAGTATGGGATCTCTATATTAGTGGCAATTTTTTGGGTTTAAGAACTGGCCCAGGCTCCAGCTTTTATATCAACTCCCAAGTGACCTACGATGCTCCGACCGTTCCCGACGCGGGCACGGCCTCGTTTTTGATGGGCATTGCCCTGGCCAGCGTGGTGGTTGCCAGGCGTTTCATCCGTTAAGCATTCAGAAACGCCGTCAGGCTACCGGGCAGTCTGAATTTTCGTTAGACCCGGCGGGAAAATGTGGTTACAGTTCAAGCACTATGACACTCGACGACATTCTACTGGAAGCGGAAGAGAAAATGATCAAGACCGAACAGGTGGTCGTCCATGAGTTCACCGGCGTGCGCACCGGCAAGGCGTCCGCCGGGCTGGTCGAGAACATCGTCGCGGAAGTTTACGGCTCGCAGATGCGCATCCGCGAACTCGCCAACATCAACACGCCGGAGCCGCGCACTCTCACCATCCAGCCTTGGGACGTGGCCGCGCTCCAGCCGATTGAGAAGGCCATCCAAAAGGCGAACATCGGCCTCTCGCCGGTGGTGCAGGGCAAGCTGATCCGTTTGTCGTTCCCGGAATTAAGCACGGAACGCCGCCAGGAATTCGTCAAGCTCATCAAGAAAATGGCCGAGGACGGGCGCGTGGCCGTGCGCCATGTGCGACGCGACGCGATGGATCTGTTCAAGAAACACGGCCACGACAGCGGCATCACCGAGGACGAAAAAAAGCAGGCCGAAAAAGATTTGCAGAAGCTCACCGACGATTACATTGCCAAGATTGACGGCCACATCGTCCACAAGGAAAAAGAAATCATGACGGTGTGACGGGGGATTCGTGATTTTCGATTGGCGGTTGGCACCGATTGGACCTGTTTTCGATTGGCCAGTTTGGAATTGGTGATCAAATTTGTTCGCTTGAAATGGTTTTTTGAAAACCAAAACAATCGCTTCAACCATGAAAACAGAAATGACTCTTCTGGCGTGCTTGGCCGGTGTTTGTGGCGCTCATGCACAAGGGCTGGTAATTTTTAATAACACTCCCGCAACCAAAGTCAGCACCAATTCATTTTCAATCTTCGGCCCGGCTTCCGGGCCGATAGCCGCCGGGGCAAATCTGTATTATTTCGCGCTTTTTTATTCCACGACGGCCACCACCGTGCATGGCACAAACGGCGCGGTGATACCTGGAAACGGAGATCTCTTCGGCACCTTTGTGATTGGTGATCCGAATTGGACTTTCGCCGCGTATGGAGTCAATTCGTCAACCTCGGCAGGCCACTTTTTTTTCTTCTAGCCCAAATTCCGATGGTTCCACCACTATCAACGGCGTTGTCCGCGGGTCGTTCGCGCAGTTTGTCGTGCTGAGGTGGTCAGCCAATCTGGGCTCAACCCTGGCTGAACTGGCAAACTCGTTGTATTACCAGAGCGGTTTACTTGGTGAATCAGCGGTCAGCGGTCCGATCCAATTGGGCGACGGCGCTTTGATTCCTCCTTCGAATCTTTTTGGAAGTTCAAGCCCATTAATCCAAGGCTTTACCCTTGGTGGGATACCTGTTCCTGAGCCTCCCACGCTGGCCCTGGCTGCCGCGGGCGCAGCCGGATTATTTTTCTTCCGCCGCCGGTCGCCAGTTTAATAAAAGTCAGCGGCCCGCCGGCTTGTTGGTGGCGGGTTCAAAGTAAACCACCGTTTCATTGGTCCTGGCGTAGCCGAGTTTTTCACGCGCGAGGCGTTCGACGGTTTTGGGATCGCTGCGCAGCGCGTCAAATTCCGCCTGAAGCTGGCGGGCTTGTTGCCGCTGTTTTTCCAAGTCCGCATCCAGCCGGTCAATCCGGCGGCGATATTGCTCGTTTTGCTGAATCAGCGGCAGGTAGGTCATGCCGATGAGCAACAACGCCGCAATGGCCACGAGGGCGACGACCGCCTGCGTGAGCTTGCTCCAAATGCCGAGATCCACTTTCACGCGCCGAGTTTAACGCCGCGCGGCGCGGAAGCGAAAGCGGATTTTGTTGCCATCGCGCAAATAAACGGTTTATCCTTGCGCCAGAATGATCAAGGTGTTCTTCCTGATTTTTGAGCCGGGCGTGGCGTGGGGAAAAATCGCCCAGGCGCGGCGCGGGCTGGTGTTCATCACCGGCATCCACCTGCTGCCGCTGATCTTGCTCGGCTCGGCCCTGGAAACCTGGGGACTTTTGCGGCATGGCAAATGGCAGCCGAAGTTCCAGATGTTCAAAGTTTTTCCAGAGCAGGACATCTACAACTACGAAATCATCCAGTTTTTCCTGCTGCTCGCGGTGGTGTTTGTCAGCGCGCTGCTTGTCTTCAAAATCAGCCAGACCTTTCAAGACCGGCTGAGATTTTTACAGGCTTTCACGACGGTCGCTTACGGCTTCAGTCCGATGTTTCTGGTCCGGTTCCTGGACGCCAGTGCGACCATGCACCCGCTGGTGACCTGGCTCATCGGCGTGGCGCTGACGATGTGGATTTTGTATCAGGGCATCCCGCGGGTCATGCAGCCGGACCCGACGCACGCGTTTGGGGTGTATCTTTCGGCGACGATTGTGGTGGTGTTGACTTCCGGGCTGGCGCGGCTCATCACGGGCATGTATTTGCTGGGGTATATTGATTTTCGCCATTCGTGGTTGTCGAATAAAATCACCCACCTGCTCGGCCAGTAAAATTTTCCACCGCCCATGAATTCCCCCGTCGAAATCGAATTGCTGACGACGCTGACCCGTCTGGCCGATACCGTTCAAGCCCTGCCGACGGCCAATCCCAAACCGAATCTGCTGCCGATCTTTTCACAACTCGACGAACTGACAAAAGAACTTCCGCCCGACACCGATCCGACGCTGCTGCATTATCTGCACAAGAAAAGTTACGAGAAGGCGCGGCTCTATTTGCAGGGTCGGGACGCGGAAAATCAGGTCGGCAACTGCCGGCATGTTTAAAGTGACGAATTCCGAATGACGAATGATTCGACATTCATCATTCGCCATTAGTAATTTCTTCCAATGCTCGACGACACCATTGCTGCCATCGCCACGCCGCTCGGCGAAGGCGGAGTGGCCGTCATCCGCCTGTCCGGTGTGCAGGCGTTTGCCATCGCCGATAAAAGTTTTCTGCCCGTCGGAAAAAGCTCGTTAAAACCAACTGCCGCGCCGACCCACACGATTCAATTCGGTAAAATCGTCCGCAACGAAAAAGTGATTGATGAAGTGCTGCTCACCGTGCTGCGCGCCCCGCGCACGTTCACGCGCGAGGACACCGTCGAAATTTCCTGTCACGGCGGACTGCTCCCCGCCAAGCTCGTGCTCGACACGCTGCTCGCCAACGGCGCACGCCTCGCTGAACCAGGCGAATTCACCCGCCGCGCCTTTCTCAACGGCCGCATTGATCTCGCGCAGGCCGAGGCCGTCGCGGATTTGATTCATTCGCGCACGGAACTCGCGTTGGCTGCCGCCAACGAACAGCTCGCCGGAAAATTGTCGCAGCGCATCAATCAGCTCCGCGATGATTTGATGCATACGCTCGCACATGTTGAGGCGCACATTGATTTTCCTGACGAAGACATTTCGCCCGACACCAAGGGAAAATTATTACACCGCCTGGAAAACGGCGTCGCCTTCATGGACGAACTCCTGCGCACCGCGAACGAAGGGCAACTGCTCCGTCGCGGCATCCGCGCGGCGATTGTCGGCCGGCCGAATGCGGGCAAATCCAGTCTGCTCAACCAGCTTCTGGGCCGCGATCGCGCCATCGTCTCGCACATTGCCGGCACCACGCGCGACACGATTGAGGAGACCGCGAACATCCGCGGCCTGCCGGTCATCTTCGTTGACACGGCCGGCCTGCGCGAGGCGCGCGACGAAATTGAACTGGAAGGCATCCGTCGCAGCCGCGCATCGCTGGCGCAGGCCGAATTCATTCTGCACGTCCTTGACGCGAGCGAGCCGCTGACCGACGCGGACAAAAATTATTTCGCCGAGTTTGCCGACAAGAAACGGATTCTCGTCCGCAACAAAACCGATTTGCCGGTGAAGCTGGAATTGCCGTCGGCATCACGATTCACGCATCACGATTCACGCATCATTGACGTTTCCTGCGTGAGCGGGCAGGGGATTGAGGCGTTGAAGGACGCCATCAAGTCGCTCGTCTGGGCGGGCGAAATCAAGGCCGAAATGTTGCAGGTGGCCATCAACTCGCGGCATCAGGACGCGCTGAACCGCGCCCGGGCCGCCGCGCGGCAGGCGGCGGACGCGCTCCGCGCCGACGCCACGCTGGAACTGGTGGCGATGGATTTGCGGATCGCCGCCAACGCCGTCGGCGAAATCGTGGGCAAGACCGCCACGGAAGATTTGCTCGACTCCATCTTCAGCACCTTCTGCATCGGGAAATAAGTCTTCTGTTCAATGGCGGCTTTCAGTCTCGGATCATCATCACGAATATAACGCCGTTTCGGTTAACATTGGCACAGTTTGGGAGGTCATCTGGAAAAGCGGAGGAGGGCCGCCGCAGTTCAAGACGCTGGCGCGCGGTTTGGTGGCCAGCGTCAACGCGCAGCGTCTTGGAGTGCTCCAGCCCTCTGGAGCTTTGACCAAGTGAACCGCCTGTGCCGATGTAAACATGAACTGCTATATCGTTGCCGGTTTATTGATTTTATGGCCGCGAAAAGGTGCAAAAAAGCAAAGGCGTTTTTTCTTTTGCGCCTTTTGTGCTTTTTTGCGGCTGATCCGTTGCAGCTTCGGATCCGCGACCAACTGCGATCAAACGAGTTTTTTCAACCGCGCATCTTCGGCCAGCCGCTTGACCAGCTCCTTGATTTTTTGCGCCTGGCTTTTGTGCCCAAGCAGCACGGCGTCGTCCGTCTGCACGAGGATGGCATCGCGCAGGCCCACCACGGCGATGGGCGTGCGGCGGTTTTTGGTGCGCGCGTCGTAGATGATGTTGCGCGCGGCGTCCACATGGATGAAATCCGCGACGACAGCGTTGCCTTCGGCGTCCTGCTTGATGTGCCGGGCGAGCGCGGGCCATGCGCCGAGATCGTCCCAGGCAAATGCGCCGTCGGCGACGATGACGTTCTGCGCCTTCTCCATCAGCGCGAAATCAATCGAGATTTTTTTGATGTCGGGATATTCCTTCGCCAGCACTTTCGCGAGCTTGCCGGGGTTGGCGGCGACTTTGAACCAACGCTGGCAGGCGGCGAACATTTCCGGCTGGTGATGCTCCAGGCCGTTCGTGATGGTGACAAAACTCCAGACGAACATGCCGGCGTTCCAGCGATACTGCTCGCTGTTGACGTATTCATTCGCCTTTTCAAAATTCGGTTTCTCCACAAACTGCTCGGCCTTGAAGAAAACCGTCTTGGTCTCCTTCGCGCCGGGCGGGGTCGGCAGTTCCGGGCCGGTGCGGATGTAGCCGTAGCCGGTCGCCGGCTCGGTCGGCTTGATGCCGATGGTGACAATCGCCTGGCCGCGCGCCGCAATGTCAAACGCGTCGCCGAGCACGCGCTGAAATCTTTTCTCGTCGGGAATGACATGGTCGGCCGGCAGCACGGCCATCACGGCCGTCGTGGAACGCGCGCCGACGAGCGCCGCGCCGAGCGTCACGGCGGCGCAGGTGTCGCGGCCCATCGGCTCGGCTACGACGTTGTCCTTCGGCAATTTCGGCAACTGCCTGCGCACCTCGGCGACTTGCGCGGTGTTGGTGATGATGAAAATATTTTTCGCCGGCACCAGTGGCAGCACGCGGTCCACGGCGGATTGAAGAAAAGACCTTTTGCCGAGCAGCGTGAGCAGTTGCTTGGGCATCGCCTCGCGGCTCAACGGCCAGAACCGTTCGCCGCGTCCCCCGGCCATGATGATGACGAAACGATCTTTGTTGTCGGCAGGTGGTTTCATGTTTTTTTTATTTGGGTTGGTTGGACAGCCGCAAGTTTTTGATGACGGCGTCCGTGGGAAAAACGGCTTGAATGGCTTGGACCAGGGCGGCACGCGCGGCCGGACAATCTTTTTCCGCCGACTGGCCGTTATGCGTGACCTGCAAGGCGTCACACTCGAAGCACAAATGAAATTCGACCGTCTCCGCGCCTTTTGTGAAGCGCAATCCGACGCCGTAATCCGGCGTGCAATTATTTTCTTCGAGCCAAGAAAAAGAATTAAAATCCGTGAGCGTCTTGGAAAGCTGGTTTGCCGCCAGCGCGTTCACGGACATTGCGGGCGTGCGGTTGGTCTTGCTGTCCGGCTCGTCGGTCTGGGGGCTGATCAGCCAGGCCGTCACCTTGTCCGGCTGGGCGATGCAGTTGTAAGCCGCGTTGCCGCCGAGGAATTCCGCAACAAAATGTTGCGGCGACGGTGGCGCACCGAGCAGCGTGGCGGCGTTCGTCACCTGCAAGGGCGGACCTTTCAACACCTCGGGATTTAGGACGCGCAGGCCGGCACATTGCTTGGTCGAACCAAGAATTTCCATGATGACCTGGGCGGACGATTCGTTTGGCGCTCCCGGTCTTGCACTCGCGCCGCCCCAAGTCACTCGGAAAAGGGTGGGTCTTGAAGTGGTGGAATTGGTGGCGGCATTGCGAACACGTCCGCTTGATGAGCGGGAACCAGACTGCAATATCGTATGCGGATATTTGCGTTCCAACGCGGGCACATCCACGCCAATGCCTGTCAGTCCTTGTGTTGCGATTTGATACGCGCCATTGGTGTCAATCAACGACGGCTGGGTCTCGGCGGGATTCGCTGCCGCGCCGCGCCGTTGCGGTCGCTTCAAGATCGAAACCAGTTTGCCCGCTTGAAACTGGTAAATGTAATTCGGAGTGGAGAACCGGCCGGTGACGCCATACGGCGGCATCGCCACCATCCAGTCATTCGTGCTGGCGGGCGCCACCATCGGCAGCGGCTCGCTCAAGTGGAGTTGCTGCGCATCAAAATTGGCCTGCCCGACCATGAGATGCAACACCGCCGACTGGTAGGCGAGCGTCGTGTGCAGGTAGGCGATGACGTTGGTCGTGATCATAGTTCTAAAGAGTGTGCCGGAAAAAATTTCATTTCCGCGCGCTTAGATAATTTTAATCGCGTCCCAGCCCGGATGAAGGCGAGACGGCGTTTGTCGTCAGTTTTGTTTTCACTTTTTTCAGCCACCGATGGATTACTCACCGTAAAGTGAGAATGCGTTGTAGGTCCAATGTGTTGGAAAATAGCGACGAAATCAATCTCGCTCGCCACAATTCGATTGCCGCTGATCCGGGGAAATGCGGCGTCCGCCGTTTTTGCTCCCGTTGTCGGCACGGGGCGCTTACGCTGTGGCGCATGACAATCATCGGCAGACGCAATACGCTCGCCATCGTGCGCGCTTCCCAGCCCGGCCTCTATCTTGACGGCGGGGAGCTGGGAGAAATCCTTTTGCCCGGCCGTTACATCCCGGCGGACCTCGCGCCGAAGCAAAAGATGGATGTCTTTGTTTATCGCGATTCCGAAGACCGCCTCGTGGCCACCACCGAGAAGCCGCATGCGATGGTCGGCGAATTCGGTTGCATGAAAGTCATCAGTATTCATCCGCAGGCCGGCGCGTTTCTCGATTGGGGATTGTCGAAAGATCTGCTCGTTCCATTCCGCGAACAGGAAATTCCCCTGCGCGTGGGCGACTGGGTGGTTGTCTATGTCGCGCTCGACACGCAGACCAACCGCATTCTCGCCAGCACGCGGCTGAACCGCCACCTGAACCGCGACACGCCCGCGTATCGCGACGGTCAGCCGGTGAACCTCATGGTGATCGGCAAAACGCCGCTCGGCTACGAAGCCATCATCGAGAACGCTCATCGCGGCCTGCTCTACAAAAGCCAGCTCGCCGCCGCGCTCAAGATCGGCGCGAAGTTCAAGGGCTTTGTCAAAACCGTCCGTCCCAACGGGAAGATTGACTTGAGCCTCGACGCCACCGGCTACAAACGCGTCGCGCCGCTGACGGACTTGATTGTCGCCGCCCTCAACATGAGCGGTGGCAAGCTGGCCTTCGACGACGACAGTTCGCCGGTCGTCATCCGGCAGAATTTTGGCGTGAGCAAAAAAGCCTTCAAGCAGGCGCTGGGCAAACTCTACAAAACCCGTCGCATCGCCTTCACGAAACCTGGAATTGAGCTGCTGGAAAATTCCAACTGGTCCCCGGGCAAAAGACCAGACTTTTACCGCCGGTGAATGGCTGGGGCGAAAGTGGCGATCAACTTCTCCTGTCAAACACCCAGCTATCTTCGTTTTTTTGCAATTGCAGCGTCGCTCAAATGGGAGGCCGCAGCGCAGACTTTTGATACGAACATTGATTTTGTGCAGACGTTTGTTGGCTCGGGTTTTTATGGCTGTTTGGATGGGCAAGGTTTGAGCAACTTTACCGTCTTGACTGCCGGGATCGATCCAGCCGGCCATCGGTGAACATTTAAATTTGACGGTAAACATTATTCTGATATTTTCTGAAAGAACGAAATATAAAGAAAACTTTCTATGAAGACTTTGATGTTAGGTGCTGTTTTTTTCACTTCATTTGCCATCTCCATTTTCCCTGCCAGTTATACTGTGACGCTGCCCGTTGGAATTACGGCTCTCGCCAATCCACTCAACAACTCTTCCAACACGCCGAATGTGCTATTTCCGGATACCGACGGGTCGCGGGATGGGGACATGATAATCTATTACTCTTGTTCATCAGGAACTTATCGCGTTTTGACATTTGATTCGGCAAACCCAACGGCTATTTCGGATATGGTTGATCTCTACAATGAAATACCCGTCTTGGCCCCGGGGCGGGGCTTTTATTATTGGAACACTGTTGGGGTGACTGAATCAGTCACATTTACGGGCGCGGTGCCGACAGCGGTCTATCCCTCGCCGTATGTTTGCAGCGACGGAGGGTATTTCTTTCTCGGAGCGCAGAATACGAACTCCAGCAATTATCAAGACTATGTTGGCGCGGCTCCACAGAACGGTTCGCAAGTATTGATTCATAAAAATTCTCACTCGACAATAATACCTATCTATCCCTATGCGGCGACAAACTATGACATCTACACATTTGCCAACGGCGCGTGGTCGCCCGGCTTTCCGCCGCTGGCCATCTGCCAACCGGCGGTTTTCTACATTCCAGCGACGCCGCAGTTAAGCATTAATATCTCCCGCGCCAATGTGGTTTTGTCCTGGCCAACCAATGCTGTCGGGTTCACGCTGTTATCCGCCACGAACATTTTGCCGACAGCTTGGATCACCAATTCCACCCTGCCCGCCATCGTTAATGGGCAGAACACCGTGACCAGTTTGATCTCCGGTGCACAGCAATTTTACCGGTTAAGCCAATAATTCGTTCAAGCCCAAAGCACTTTGTTTATTCAAGGTCTGCACTTGTATTTCCAAAGCTCGCACGCATTTTAAGCCTGTTCCTCATTGTTTCCAGATTGGCCTGCCGGTGACCCGACAATTCAGGTGGCGCGCTGGTCACGCGTTTGGCAACGTGGTGGGCATCGTCGCGGCCAATTTATGGCCGCACTTGCACGCGGTAGAAATGCGCACCGCCGGTGGCGTTCGTGGCGGTGTAATTCATCGTCGGATTGTTGGAAGCCTGCGTCCACGCGGCGACCGGTGACCAGCCCAGCAGATTACTGGAGGCATTGACCTGATACAGCCGGTTGGTGACGACGGTCCATTGCATCTGCACGAGACAGTTGCTCTGAATGGTTTCGCCCGTGAAGTAGAATCGTGACGCGGGGTTGGTCGGGTCGGTGCCGGCGATGAACTCGGCATAGTCGGTCATGCCATCATGGTCGGTGTCGGTCAGTTGCGTGCGATTCGTGGCGACGGCACCGAAGTAGGCCATCTCCCACGCGTCGGAGATGCCGTTGTGGTTCACGTCGAGAAACGTATAGTTGCCGGTGAAATTCAGCGAGCCGCCGGCGGTCAGCGTGTTGGTCTGGTCGGGCGGCGTGATGTAATACGGCACGTCGCTAAAATCCAACACGTAATTTCCGGCGGGCAGGTTGCTGATGGTGACGGCCGGCGTGACATCCGATTGCACCGGCACCAGGCCGATGGGCGAAACCGACGACAGCGACCACGTGCCCTGACCGAGATTTTTCGTGATGCTGATGTTTCCACCCGTCGCGATACCGGTGATGCTGACGTCGTCGAATGTCCAGCCGTAGATCTGATCACCGAACGCGTAAGCCTGATAATAGAAAACGACCTGGATGGTCTTGCCGACCCACGGCGTCAGGTCCAGGGTTTCCTGCTGCCAGGTGTCGGCCACATTGTCGGCGAAATCCACCACCAACGGCAGATTGAGGCTGGGCGGCATGCTGCTGTTGGTGCTGACAAATACGCCCCCGTCTTCCTCATAAAAGCCGGTGAAAGGCTGTCGGCTGAAATCATAAACATCCCAAAAGGTAAGCATCGCCGATTTGAGGCCGGAGAGGTCAATCACCGGGGCATACAAAAAGCTGCTGGCGAGGGTGAAGCTCTGGTTGCCATTGAGGTCGCCGCCCCACGCGTTCGTTCCGGAATGCGCGCTGGTCGCCAGACCGTTGTGAGGCGTGCCGAGCGTCCAGTTGAGGTCGGAGCCGTTGACCGGATCGGGAACGACCGTCCAGCCCGGCGCACCGCTCTCCAGATTGTCGAACCACGGCGGCGTGGGTGCCTTGAGCGTTTGGAACGTGAAAAGATTTCCATTGTTGTCATCCACGGTCGTGTTGCCGGCCTGGTCGGTGCTGACCACCTGATAGTAGTATATCCGGTTCGCCGAAAGTCCGCTGACCCTGACGGCGTGGTTGGTGACGAGCGCGCTCAAATAGGACGCGCGGTCGGGCAGTGGTGATTCGCTGTATTGCACCGACGAGTCCGCCGGCTTCGAGGTCAGCCAAGTCACATTCGCGTTGTAATAGTCCGTGGTTGCCGCCACTTGGGAGACGACCGGCGGCACGGTGTCCACGACGGCGGTGGCGGTCACGTTGCTGCCGTTGGAAGCGTCGAAATAGGTCGCCGTGATGATGTTGCCATTGTGGACCAACAACTGATTGGTGCCGCTGCCGCCTGCCACCAGCGTGATGTAACCCTTGAACAATCCGGGATGCGTGGTTTCAAACAACATTACGCTCGTGCGGTTGGTCCGGGAACTGGCGACAAAGCTGACCGTGGTCTGGCCGGTGCCAGTAAGATCCGTGTCCCCGACTTCAACCGTCACCACGGCATTGGTGGTGTAGATGGTGTTGTCCAGCCAGACGACGCCGGTGCCGTTCACCCCCGGCGCGAGAAAGTTGACGATGTTTCGTAACAATGCTATTGCGTTATTTGAGGCCGTGCCGTTGGTCGGCAAGCTGTCGAATGGGAACGACATGAACACGACGCGGCCCGGACTGTCCACACCGATGTTGGGATAACTCATCCCGCACGGCTTGCCGGAAACTGATTCAAAGGTGATGGCTGTGGCATCAGACGAAGGCGTGAACGTGTCCGAGAAATCCGGTCCATAGACCTCGCCCAAGCCAGTGTCAAAACTTGGATAACTGCTGTAATCGAGCGTCAGGTTCATGCTGCTGGCGACGGACACGGGCGCGCCGAGCATGGCGGGCACGCCAAAATCCTCGTCACAATCCGAACACGGCGCGGGCGGATCGGGATTCTGCTTGAACCCGGCCACTTGCAGCACATTGCGGCGGAACGGCACGTCGCCCAATTGCGAAAGGATTCCCATCGAAGCCATGAAGAACGAGCCGCCGCCGTTCAGGTAGGTTTGAATCATGAACTGCTGCTGGGCGTTCAGCGTGTTGTTGGTGGCGGTCGGATCGGGAAGGCCGTTGGCATCCACGCCGTAGTTCACGATGTCATCAGTAGTCCGCCAGATTACGATTGGAAACGGCTGCAAGTCGGCAAGCTGCGGGTAGCCGCGGGCATTCACTTTCCAGAATCCGTAACCGACACCCGCCGATGCCAGCACATTCGTGTAGGCACTGTCGGGAATCACCGTCGAACCATTCGCTTCTTCAGCGACGGTGTCATAAGCATCCACCAGCAACACTGTCGGGGTGGCGATGCCGATGAGGGTAAAATATGCACCGGAATTGTTGTTTGTGGTTGCGTTGCCGGCGGTGTCTGAAGAACTGACGGAAAAATAATAAGTCTTGCCGGGGATAAGTCTGGTAAGTTTGATAAAATGACTTGTCACGAGCGCGGCATTAGTGACCGCCAGGTTCAAGTTGGAACTATCGGTGCCGTAGCGAACAATCGAGTTGGCCGGTTCGCCGGTCTGCCAGGTGATGGTGAGAACGCCAAGATCGGTGGTGGCCGTCACGCCGTTGATTGTCGGCGGCACAAGATCCGCCACGGCGGTCGCCACTCGCTTGGTGCCGGTCGAATCAAAATAGTCCGCTTCGAGATTGTCGCCGTTGGCGATTTGGATTTGCCCTGCGCCCGCGGGGCCGGTCACCGTGGCCACTGCGCCGGTGAAAGCGCCGTAGTTACCCAAAGCGTGTAGTAAGCTGGTGACCGACTTATGCGCCGTAAGATTCGTCACCAGCACGCTCACGGTGTTGCTGGCGGCGCGGGCGGCGTCGAGCACTTCCAACTGCATGGTTCCCGGCGCGGTGTAACTTGGCCGATCTAATAATATAATTCCCACGCCGGATCGGGTAAGATCGCCGGAGGTGACTAGCGCGAAATCCTGGTCAATGGCCGGCGTGTTCGAGATGGCATCCTGCACAATCTTGCTCGCCCGCACCCGCACGAGGTAATCGCCCGGCGCGGGTTGCGCCAGATAAACTCCCTCGACATTGTTGAGCTTGTCCGGCGTGGGCGCGTTCGGCACGGATTCGCCCGCGCCAAACTGGTTGCCGCGATAGAGCGTTCCATCCGGCGCGACAACTTCCAGATCCAGATCGTTCACCAGCGCGGGCAGCGCACCGGGAAATCCCGGCACGTCGGTGTAGGCCAGCGTGACTTTCAGCGGCACGGCGGCGGCCTGAACAAAAATGTGCTGGGCGTAAACCTGGCTGTTGGTGAGCAATACCGTTTGATCAAGATACTGATAGCTGCGCGAAGCGGAGTTATTAGTGGTGATAAGGTTCACCAAATTGATGCGCCCCCAACCTTCGTCATTGTTAGGCACCGGGCCGGGCCCACCGTTGGATTGATCCAGTTCATCGGCGGAATTGATCAGTGCCGCTTTGACGAGGGCAGGGGAAGGCACCGCGTTGGTGTGCGTGCCTTGATAGTATTGCACAAAGACCGCCGCCGCGCCCGCCGCGTGCGGACCGGCCATGCTGGTTCCACCCATATAGACATACAGGTTATCAATGGCCGTCCACGCAATCGCCGCCTCGTTCAGCGCGGCGGACGAGGCGGCGGAGGCAATCCAGCTTCCGGGGGCAACAACATCCGGCTTGATGCGTCCGTCGGCGCAGGGTCCGCGACTGGAGAAATCGCACATCGTATCCGGGCCGTCGGCATAGAGTCCGTAAGTCATCGCCAGCGTGCCTGCAATATTTTCTGACGCGCCGGTGGCGATCACATTTTTGGCGCAAGCCGGACTGCCCACCGTCTGCGAACCCGGCCCGGCATTTCCCGATGAAAATTCCAAGATGTAAGGCTGGTCGCCCGCCGTGCCCGCATCCGCGTCGCGCACCAGTTCGTCAAATTGCGCGCAGTCGGTGTCATATTCGCCCTGCACGTCGTTGCCCCAACTATTGGAACCAATTTTTGCTCCATGCCGGACCGCGTCGTGCGTGAGCGTTTCGTCACTAGGGAATGGACTGGCCTCGCTCGCGTTGTCGTCAAAGATGCGCTCGATAAACAGATTCGCGCCGGACGCGACGCCGAGACCATAGAACGCGCCGGTGTCCGGGTCCGTCTCGCCCGTTGCCGCGTTGCCCGCAACAATGCCTGCGCAGTGTGTTCCGTGACCATAGCCATCCGATCCGTCCGTGATATTTGCGCCGTAATATTGGAACCCCGTCACGCGACCGCGCAAATCCGGGTGCATCGTGTTGGTGTTGCCTGAATCGAGTCCTGTGTCCGCGACGCAGACGGTTACGCCGGTGCCGTCGAAACCGAGTTGCTGCGTGACCGTGCGCGTGGCGACATGGCCGTCATCGCCGCCGACAATTTTCGCCGCCGCTTCATCCACCAGCTTTCGCTTGGGAGCGTGCTCGATCCAGAGCACGGCAGTGGATTGCGCGAGCGCATCCAGTTGTCCTGGTGACAACTCACCCCGCACAATGATGCCCTGGCGCAGATGACTTTCATGGTAAGTCACCGCGAGATGGGAACGCACAGCACCGATTTCCGCCGCCGTAGCCGAGGGCGAAAGCAAAATGTTGACGTTCACCGTTTCGTTGGTTTGCGCGGCAATACGCGCGGCCGCAGCCAGTCGGGGATGAATCTTGTGCTCGGTGCGATAAGGTCCGACCCAAGTGACATTGTTCATCACCGCGACGCTTGCCGAAGAAACATTATTTAGTTTGGCGATGAAGGCGTCGTCCGGCACATATTGGATAAGTTCCACGCCGGCCTTGCGCAACTCCACGCGGCGGGAAAGTTCCACCGGCCCGCTGAACTGGACGAGAAACAGGCCGGATGCGGCAGTCTTGGCACGTATTTGGGCGGCCATCACTGCGCGGTTGGTGCCGGAATCCGTTTCGATGAGTTCGTTGCGCAGCCGGATGCTTTTGGCCTCGACGACCACACACAATTGAAAAAAAAGAAGTCCCGCTGCAATCAGCGGGCAACCGGTTGAACAAAAACTGCGGGGATGCACCATAAACCGATACTCTCACTTCGTATTTTAGGCAATGCCAAACTGTGGTTACGCCATTGACAAACAATAAACATGCAGGCTGCGGAATAGCGTGCTGAAGCCATCGCAGACGCTCCGCGAGTGACGGACGAACGTTGGCCTGCGCGAAGCGTCTGGACGGCGGTTGCTTTAGCGCCGCTTTGATCAGATCACCGTGTCGGTGTTTGTCAAAAGCATAATCCCATCTGGCTGTGATTTCAGGTTGACGCCGGTTGCGGCACCGACAAGAATCAACGCCCAGGAACCCATTGCGAATTCTTGCTGCCGTCATGATTTCATCCTTTTGCCTTCAAGCCATTGCCCAGGAGAAAGTCATCCGACTTTATGACTGGTCGGCACCCGGCTCGGAAGATTGGAAGCAAACTGAACAAGAAAATCGGACCAATCTCTGGCAGACCCGCGTGGTGTTTAATGTCGCCAATCCCACCTCGGGAAGCAAAATTCACGAAAAAAGTTATTGCACGGGACCGCGCAGTTGCTATTATCCGCGTCCGCTTTCGGAAAGACCGGAAGTGGAATTTTATCAACCATTAACAGACAATCGTTCTTTGTATGGCTCAACGTATTAGAATCCGCCTCAAGGCTTATGACTTCCGGG
>ODAK010003138.1_pt1 | contig 17242 bp, 23 predicted proteins | sample 1539591 | NCBI WGS metagenome assembly ODAK01 (sample SAMEA3539303, study PRJEB22396) | soil metagenome | biome: tundra; feature: field; material: soil | place: USA | collected 2010-05 | depth 0.15 m
AAAGTTATAGGCTTGGTTTTGAAGAAATTATTAATGGATCAGCGCTTCAGAAATCTTTCGGGTCTTAAAACCCAGGTGGACATTTTAGTATATCAGATATCGTTTTAGAAGGTCAACTTCCCAAAAACCTGCATAGCGTTGCTGAAATGTATTCAGGCCGCATTTCAGGTGCCATTCAAAAGCAGGTATATCTTGAGCTGATAGAGGAAAATAAGTTTGTAAATATTACCATTCAAAAGGAAAAGAAAATTATTATACCAGATGATATCTTATCCAACTACCTCAGCCAGGAAGAAATTTTATCATTTAATGAATCGCAATCCGGAATATTCAGCATTACCGTTTACGCTGAAAAACCCGAATCTTGTTGCGAGCCCGGATGCTGCAATTAATTGCGTATGCAAAAAATATTAGTGTTTTGTACAGGCAACAGCTGCAGGAGCCAGATTGCAGAAGGATATATAAGATTATTTCGCGGGAAAAAAGCGAAAGTTTATAGCGCCGGCATTGAAACGCATGGGGTAAATCCAAGGGCCATAGCAGTAATGAAAGAAGATGGAATAGATATTTCTCATCATACCAGCAATAATATAAATGAATACCTTCATATTAATTTTGATTATGTAATAACAGTATGTGATAATGCGGAAGAAGACTGCCCGTTCTTCCCTTCGAAAGCAAAAAAGTTTCACCATAATTTTCCAGACCCTGCAAAAGAGACCGGAACTGAGGATGCAATTATGAATGAATTCAGGAAGGCAACGGACATGATAAGGTCATATTGCAAATCTTTTGTAAAAAATAATTTATAGAAACCTCATGACTAGCTGTTCATGATTCTTGTGGTAAAGAAGTCGGCGGCGTTTGGTGAAAAATCCGGGTCATTACATCATACAAATCCCTGTGGTTTTCCCTGAATAAATCAGGCCTCTTAAAAAAATATTCTGAAGCAACCGCAAAAAATTCCGCTTTATTGGTTGCTCCATAGGTATTAATATCTGAACGGCCTTCTTTGATTGCCTCAATATTATCATTCATAAGATTTATCCAGGGTATGGCATATTGGTGCTTCAATAAGGCTTCAGGCAAACCGTCAACAGCGCCATCTTCCTTATCTAATAAATGCACAAATTCGTGAATGCCGGTATTTTCTGTACTCATGGAGTTTTCAAAACCGCTGCGCAATGCAGGTTTAGATAATATCATAACCCGTTGCATCGGGCCGTTACCCACCATTCCAAGCGTATCCCTGTAGTTTCGCGCAGCCTCTGATAAAAATTCTTCATGGTCGAAAGTACGAGGATATAACAATACCTCCCGAAGGTTATAATATTTCCATTCCGGGAATCCAAAGATGGGAATTACACCGCTGGCCGCAACCAATAGCCTGTCAATTTCTTCAACTTCGGTTTTGATACCTTTTACGTGGATATAACCAAGAAATTCAATAATCTTTTCTTCAAATCGTATTTTTTCTTCCGGATTTAGAGCGCGATAAAATGAAACATGTTCCTGCAATAACTTCCTGAAATTGGGGGGCACAAAGCCTCTTTTTTGGGGTTTCTTATAAAATAGCACCACGGCTACCATTACCACAATAACCAGTAAAACAATATATGCGTCCATATTAATCCTGATAAAACTATGTAGTCCTGTAAGTTGCAAATATCAGTCTGTAAAAGCGTAAAAAATCACAAAAATGGCGTGGCCTGTGAAAACCAAAATTTTACTTTTTTTGATTCCCTGGTCTTCTTGTTTTTGCTTCAAAATAATACCATAAATAACGGTAGACTAATTATTCTTTAAATTGCTGATTCAAATCGGATACAACATGTACGATCTTTTGCAAAAAAAAATTTCAGACATCATAAATATCTCTTCGGAAGAATTTGAATTTTGTAAAACACTTTTTCAGCCCAAGAAATTGAGAAAGCGTCAATACCTGCTGCAGGAAGGAGATGTTTGTAAATACACCATATTTGTTGAAAGCGGATTACTGAGAACCTTCACCATTGATGAAAAAGGTACCGAATACATACTTCAATTTGCCTTTGAAGGGTGGTGGATGGGAGACATTTACAGCTTCCTCACAGATGAACCTTCCGTGTATAATATTGAAGCTTTGGAAAATTGTGAATTGTTATTACTTACGAGACCATCCTGGGAATTACTATTAAACAGAATACCTGTTTTCGAGCGATACTTTCGAATCCTCATTCAAAATAACCTTATTGCTACTCAACGCAGGCTAATGGGCAGTATGAGTAAAACAGCCGAAGAAAAATATACTGGCCTTCTGGATAAATTCCCCGGTTGTCTTCAGCGCCTTCCGCAACATATGATAGCCTCCTACCTTGGCATTACACCTGAAACGCTAAGTCGTATCCGCAGCCAAATGGCTTCCCGAAAGTCCTGATTCTTGATATAGATCAAGAAAATTTATTATCATTCCTCATTGGATGAGGAACCTCGTTGGGAATAACTTTGCTTTGAAATCAAACGGAAATGGCAGCAAAAAAAACGATAGCTATTGTAACTGAAGATGCAAACATGGCAAAGAATCTTGTCCATAAGCTTTCGACTGAACAATTTCGAATCCTTTTTGTTACCGAAAATGCCCACAAATTCAAAAGTGTGGCTGCAGAAATTTCGGAAAAAGATCAAGAGGCTGAAGTTGAGATTATGAATTGTGCAAGAGAAGGTTGTTGGGAAGCAGATTTGATTTTGCTGGCAGCAGCGCCTTTCACAGAATCAGCAATAGCAGATTCAATCAGGGACGTAGCCGTACAAAAAATGGTAATCAGCATTAACAAAGTGGACAATCATGAAAATATGAGCTTTAAAAAATTAGAAAAATTATTACCTCATTCAAAGGTAGTTATAGCTGAAATGAATTGGCCGTCACCTGAAATTGTATTAAATGGCATTGATGAAGAAACGCTTCAAATAGTGTCTGAAATTTTTGAGATTGACGGTTATCATCCCAAACCTGGGAAAAATTAATGGATTCAAAGAAATCAAACAATTAAATCAAATAAATAAACAATTTAAATTAACAAAAAAAATGGCAAACATTAAATGGTCTTTAGACCCCACACACAGTGAAATTTCATTCAAAGTAAAACACCTGATGATTTCAACAGTAACAGGTCATTTCAACAATTTTAACCTTGATGTAGAAACTGAGAAAGATGATTTTAGCATTGCAAAGAAAATTGAGTTTTCTGCCGACATTGATTCTATAGATACTAATAATGCTCAACGTGATGGCCATCTGAAATCAGCAGACTTTTTTAATGTTGAAAAATTTCCCGAATTATTTTTCTCAGGAAAAAAGTTTGAATTAAAGGGGGATGATTCAAAACTTGCAGGAGACCTTACTATTGCAGGTATTACCAAACCGTTAACTTTGAATATTGAATTTGGAGGAATTGCCGTAGATCCTTATGGCCAAACAAAGGCAGGCTTCACCGTTACCGGTAAGATTAGTCGGAAAGAATTTGGAATCACCTGGGGTGCCGTTACCGAAGCAGGAAATGTGGTCCTGAGTGATGATATAAAAATTAATGCCGAAATTCAGTTGGTAAAGCAGGTGAAGCAAGCTGTAAAGGAAAATGAATTATCGGAGGCTTAATAAATAGTGAATAATGGATGATAAAGTACTGGGATTACATCATATTACCGCAATAGCCGGAAATGCACAGAGAAATCTGGATTTCTACACAAAGGTACTTGGATTAAGATTAGTTAAGAAGACAGTAAATTTTGATGATCCCGGTACTTTTCATTTTTATTTTGGGGATCAAAAAGGTACTCCGGGCAGTATACTTACCTTCTTTCCATGGGAGGGAATACAGCAAGGATATAATGGAACGGGGATGGCTACCAGTATTGTTTACGCAATTCCCGAAGGCAGCCTCGGCTTTTGGGTCGAACGGCTTAAGCGTTTCAATGTAAAGCAGGAAGAGGTAATCGAAAAATTCGGGGAGCCATATCTCATGTTCAAGGACCCCGATGGTTTGCAGCTGGAATTACTGGTACCTACAGAAGTTGACAAACGGAATCCATGGGTAACCAGGGAAGTAAATGCATCTGTTGCAACAAGGGGATTTCACCATGTAACCCTTACCGTAAAAAATGTAACCCCAACTGCAGCTATTTTAACTGACGTTCTGGGCTATTCGCTGAAAAAGCAGGAAGGAAACCTGTTTCGGTTTAAGACAGATTCTGCCGACAATGCTTCTGCAGTTGACATAATTGAAGCGCCAAACCTTGCACGTGGATTAGGTGCAGCAGGAACAAACCACCACGTTGCTTTCAGGGTAAAAGATGAAAACGTTTTAATGAATTACCGGGAGAAAATTGAAGGTAAGGGATTGCATATTACTCCGAAAATAGATCGTGAATATTTTTTCTCTTTATATTTTCGCGAACCGGGCGGAGTGTTGTTTGAACTGGCAACAGATAACCCCGGTTTTACCGTGGATGAACCGCTAAATGAATTAGGAACTAATTTGAAATTGCCAAAGCAATATGAGGCAATGAGAAAAGAAATTGAAAAAGTTTTGCCTGCAATTGTTTAAATTACCTGCTTTCCTATTTTGCTGATTGAAGCGAAATTGGTTTAATTGAAAACCTTATTAAAGTTTTTGAAGAATAAAAATAAATTTTAATTGTGATTATGTTCAGCAGCCAGGTAATTCATGGGAAAAATATTGTCTGTGAAGGGAAAGACTTGAAATTAGCAGAAAAGGTTTTGATAATGCTCCATGGCCGCGGAGGCACCGCCGAAGATATTCTTTCTATTTCCGGATATTTACAAGTTCAGGATTATGCCTTGCTCGCTCCGCAGGCTGCGAATAATACCTGGTACCCATATTCATTTTTGGCTCCATTATCACAAAATGAACCGTGGCTTTCTTCTGCTCTAGCCTTGTTAAGTGACATGCAGAAGGATTTAACAAAAAAAGGATTTCAAACAGAAAATATCTATTGGCTTGGATTTTCACAAGGGGCCTGCCTGGCACTTGAATATGCTGCCAGAAATGCAACCCGGTTTGGCGGTTTAGCGGCTTTCACCGGTGGATTGATTGGAGATAAAATTTATCCTGAAAACTACAGAGGAGATTTTAAGGGTACTCCGATTTTTATTGGAAGCAGCAACCCTGATCCTCATATACCGGTAGAAAGGGTGCATGCGTCTTCAAATATCTTAAAAACTATGAATGCCGAAGTTACTCAGAAGTTATACAATGATATGGGTCATACAGTTTCACAGGACGAAATCGATACGGTCAACAAGCTTATTTTTTTTGAAAAGGTCATTTCGGATAAACTGTAAGGTTTTTCTGCCTTATTTAACTTCGCCGCCATCCTATTCTATTTACCTTTTTCCCTACTTATCGAATTATAATATTAAATGAAAAATTTAGGTTCGTTTTTTTTTCAGAAACAATAGAAGTGTATTACCTATTTGAATTTCAGATTTATTGAAATTACATCTGATACCAGGTCTGTTGATTGTGAATAGTGTCCATAACGTACCTCAACAGAACTCACACCCTTAAAAAGATCATTTGGTGGCGTTATTCGAAAATTGACACCAAAGAACTTACTGTCAAATGCAGACAATGCGTAATTGCTTGTGTAAAACTGGTCAGATTCCGTATGCACCTCGTAAGGAGCAAAATATTTTGCAGCTGTTTGATTGTAATACCGGTAAAAAGGCGCCACAGAAACAAAAGGGGTAATCTTCACAGGTACTTCAAGACTCGCTGTATTTGATTTTATCCCCCAGCTATCAGTGTAATAGCGGTAATACGACCGGATAATTATTTTATCGCCAAGGAAATAATTCAACCTGATTCCAATAGGCAGCTTAAATCTTTCGGAAGGTAGTTTTTCAATAGAGGGACTACCATCCTGGAAATAAACCCTGTGAAAAGGCAAACCCAGGTAACCCGTCTGAGCAACACCATCAAGCAGAATGACTCCCTGAAATCTTTTATTAATAACCTGTGAAAATGAAAGTGAAGCCGTGCCGGTTACCCGTGGGTTGGTTGGTATTTTACTCTTACTTTCTCCACCGGAACTTGCCGCAGTAACTGTGGCTACCTGCACGAATTCCGAAGGATAAATCATTTTTACACGATCGAAATAGCCGGTAAGTTTTCCGGTAAATTCCCCGTTATTTTTGGTCTTTTTCGAATACATCGCATTCACCCCAAAAGAACTGTAATTATATTCTTCCGATAAATAAAGGCCAACTCCCATTGCTGTTCCTTTTTTTTCATTTTCTATGGTCCAGTCAAGCGAAGGATAAACACGCGTTCCTCCTGTTTTTGAAGCGCCGGTTTTACTAACATAGGCTGAAGAGGCAGAAGAATGATGGTCTATACCCAAACCTGCAACCAATGTATTTTTCCGCTGGCGAGCATCCCAACCGACAAGCGTTACATCAAGGCCATTGGAAAGGTCAACTACTCTTTCAGTACCAATTCCTCCGGTTATAGCGGAATGATCACCATTTTGCGAATAATAACTGGAAACGAGGTTTACTTCCTCAAGTTGCAAAGGTTTGACAATATAAAATGATGTGTCCTTATCCGTGTATTGCGAAAAGGCATGCAGCATCATTATAAAAATTCCAACTAATGTTAGACAAATTTTTTTCATGTAATATTTTGTGCCTGGTATGAGTTAATTGCATCCGCATCCGCCGCCTGTTTTCCCGCTATTGGCCCCGGAAGCCCCCTCCCGGTAAGATTGGAAGTTGAGTTCATTTTTTTCCGCTTTCCTGTTGCCTAATATCATTTCTGAATCATTGATTCTGCTTTTTTGATATTCCTTTACGTTAGCACAGGATGTTATCAAGATTCCTGCCAAAGCAGACAGGCCTATTTTTCCAAGGAAATTTCTCTTCATATTTTAATAATTGAAGTCGTCTTAATTTTTAACCCGGCTTAGGGTAAATATTTCATTGAAGAATTTAACGGTTAAATTTTTGATCGTAGCAAATACTGTATATTTCATCCGCAAATTCTTCAGCATTTTCTTTTGGAAATCCATCCCATGATTTTAAGACATTTCCGTCAGCATCCAGCAGTAGTGTAAAAGGAAATTTTCCCTCCGGATTATACTTATCTGCGAGGGCATCATTTTGTTTTTCGGTTTGCTCGTCTAATCTGTTTTTCTTGTTCCTTGGGAAATCAGCATTTACCAATACCAGTGAAGTATCAGTCATTTTGGAAAAAACATCACTTTCAAAAATTTCTTTCCTCATACGCATACAAGGTCCGCACCAATCAGAACCTGAAAAATTTAATAAAATAAGTTTGTGGTTTTCGTGAGCCACTTTTCTCGCAGTTTCAAAATCCGGCTGCCATTTGATAAAAGACATTATCGAAAAACAAAACAGGATAAAAAATAATTTCTTCATGGGTGGAAAATTTTTGGGCTTTTAATTAGGTAGATGGCAAATTTAGTTTTTGGTTGGGTGGACCTTGTCCGCTAACAATTATTTAACAAAAAAACTTCCCGGTTATCAAGGAAAAATGACTTACCAACTTTACATTAATAAAAGGAAAAGCCCACCGGTCGAAAGTGTATTCATATTTTAAGTGCATATTATTTGAGTTTTAAATTCATGGATAATACATCTGCATTCATATTAATGTTCTTTGAATAATGGCCATAACGTATCTCAACAGCATTGAAATGATGCATTCCTAAAATACCCCGGGGAGGTGCGATACGAATACCTGCTCCAAAAAAATTACTGTTGAATCTTGAAAGGCCGTAATTGCTTGTATAATATTCATCATTTGATGTTGCCATCTCATAAGGGTAAAAATATTTAATAGCTGTTTGGGAATAGTACCTGTAAAAAGGGGAAATAGAAAAGAAGGGCGTTATCTTAACCGGAATCTCAAGACTAGCAGTTTGCGCCTTTATTCCCCAACTATCTACATAATACCGGTAATACGATCGTAAAATGATTTTGTCTCCAAGAAAATAATTTAGTCGTTATCCGATAGGTATTTTAAATCTTTGCGAAGGAAGATTTTCCTGGTGAACAGATCCATCATTCCAATATACCCGATGAAATGGCAATCCTAAATCACGGTGCTGGTAAACCAAATCCAGCAGGATTATGCCTTGCATTCTATCATTGATTACCTGTGAATAGGTTAAGGAACCCGTTAGCGTATTTCTTGGCCTCGAAGGGATAGATGGTCTTTTATTTCCTGAAGTAGTTCCATTTGAATTTAACGCTTCAGTCCGCCCACTTGCAGTAGTAATATAAACAGTTCCACTTGTACTTCTTACAGTATCCAGGGGAATCAATTCAGAGGGAAGAATTTGTTTTACCTGATCAAAATAACCGGTAAGTTTCACATTGAATTCGCCATTATTTTTTGTCTTTTTGAAAAAGGCGGCATCAAGTCCAAATGAATGATAATTATATTCGGTAGAATAATATGTACCCAGTTCAAAACCGGTTCCTCTTTTCTGGTTTCCAACAAACCAGTCCACCGATGGATAGATTCGTGTACCACCTGTTTTGGAAGCACTGAAGTGTGGTGATCAATTCCAAGGCCCAAAGTCAAAGAATGTTTCCGCTGATTTTTGTCCCATCCTACCCATTTTATATCAAGGCCATTTGATAGGTCAACAACCCTTTGTGTTCCTATCCCGCCAGTAATCGCTGCATGATCGCCATTTTGACTATAATAACTTGATACGAGGTTAATTTCATCAATTTGTAATGGTTTCGGGTTATACGAAATGCTATCTTTTGTAAATGATTGCGATTATGTCTGCAGCATCATTAAAAAAAATCCAACAAGGGTTAAGCAGATCTTTCTCATCTATAATATTAATTTTGAAATATTCCTTTTAGTTACATCCGCAGCCACCGCCGGTTTTTCCTCCATTAGCTCCCGAAGCGCCCTCTTTCTGTATGACTGAAAATTAAGTTCATTTTTTTCCACCTTCCTGTTCCCTAAAATCATTTCTGAATCATTGATCCTGCTTTTCTGGTATTCTTTCACATTCGCACATGATGCAAATATTATTGACGAAACATCTATCAATACAGCTTTATTAAAAGTTCTTACATTCATATTTTAAGCTTGGAAAATCTTATATTGTTGGAAGGATAGACGGCATTATTATCATCAATAACTATCGCTTCAATATCTTTCATTTGATTTATCATATCCATTCCTGTTTTTATTCCCATAATCATTACAGGAGTTGCCATAGCATCAGCAATTTCCGCATTCAGCGTAATAATTGTAACACTTTTTATCCCCGTTACAGGTAACCCCGTCCTGGGATCAATAGTATGAGAATATTTATTCCCATTTATCATAACATATTTTTCATAATTCCCGGAGGTAGCTACAGCCATATCAGTTACATCGAGGTAAGAAAATATTTCATGAGTTGAATTCGGATTTACTATACCGATAGTCCAGGGTTTCGCATTGGGTTGCAATCCCCAGGTAGTCAGGTCGCCGGAGGCGTTTACAATTCCACTTGCCGCTCCTGCATCTTTCATTACCTGTCTGGCTCTTTCTGCCGCATATCCTTTCCCTATTCCTCCAAAACCAATTCGCATTCCTTTTTCTTTTAAAAATACCGTCTGGTTTTCTGCATCAAGAATGATATTTCTGTAATTGATCAGCCTTACCATTTTTTTGGCCGTTTCTTTATCGGGTAAGGTTTTCATGGTTGTATCAAAATTCCACAGGCGTTTATCTATTGAGCCGTAAGAGATATCAAATGCGCCCTGGGTAAGCCGGGATATGCGGAGTGATCTTTCAATTATAGAATAAGTTTCCTGCGATACTTTAACAGGCTCAATCCCGGCATTTCGGTTGATGAGACTGGTTTCGCTGTTTTCATTGAAAGTAGTTAGTAATTTTTCAATACGCTGTATCTCATAAATGCCGGCATCAATTTGTTCATTCGCTTTTTTTTCATCAAAACCAACGGCACTAATTTCAAAATTATTTCCCATTAACTTCAATGCTTTCTTGAAGACAACCTGCTCAATCATGGGATAATGGTTTTAAATAAAAAATTTTGGTACCGGGTCTGAGGTCAGGCTTTTTAAAAATGAAAATGTTCTTCAGTAAAATTTGCAAAAACAGTGCATGATATAGTAATATATTGATTGATGTCATGATACTAATTTGAAAATTGCGGATAGCTGAACCATGATAAATTCACCTGACGAAGATAATCTCAAAATAAAATGAGATTTTTTGATAGGCCTTTAGTTATGTTAATGGTGAGTTAATTCAAGAAAGTGTTCGAGGATTACCTGAGTAATTCATTGATATAATTACCAGAAAAAAACCGGAAGGAAAGCTACCTTATGTGATTGTGCTTTTGAATTTTAATTTTAAACCCCTTATCTATTGCCACATCTTTATTGCCATTTTCTATTCCCTTTCTTCTAACCGGTAATTATCTTGAAGGTAAAATTTTTGGTGCCTGAAATTAAGAGTGTCGCCCCTAAGAGCATGAAAATAGCAGCAACAAGTAATAATTCATTGATGTAAGGAACCTGGATATAGTTCATGTAAGAAAGCCCCTGGATCATTAAGAATATTTCATTCAAAATAATACCTGCTACAAAAATGATGATACCGGCATTACCTGATTTTGTTGTATGAATAAATCGTTTCGACGTGCAATAGCCAATAATAAAAAGCGTAATGACACCAAGAAACATTAAATGAAGATATCCGATGACGACAGGCCTGAAACCAAAAGCAAGGGTGCTTAAAAAAGGAATCGTGGATCCCATTTGCAGCAATAATTTAATAGATAAGGCTATCGCCGGTAATATAAACAGCCACCTTGTTAGTAATGAAAGATTTCTAAGTGCTCCCGGCTTGTTGATAATTATTGTTTGCAACAATAGTATCCATCCCGTTAAATCCGCAGCGGCAGCTATTACTACCAGTATGTACATCCAGGTTAGAATAGGAAGCCACAGGGCTGACAAAAAATAAGCGGGTATGCAGGCAAGTGCAAATAACCAAAAAATCTTTTTTTGCAATGAGAAAGAAATTCTGGATTTAATCTGTTCGGCGAATAAGCCCATGCAAGCAAAAAAGAACCAACCGTTATATTGGAAATGCAGGAAATAATAAGTACCGGCCAAAAACCAGGTTGGTTGCTGAATATTATTTTCAATAATGTATAAGAGAAAAAAAACGCCAAAGGACGAGAGTACACTGAAAAATAATGCGGCTTTAAACCAGTATTTGCTTACAATTTCCTCTTTTATTTTATTTAGGTCAATCCAAAAGAGGATTGCAAAGCAATAAGAAACAATTATGGATAGAAATGAGAATACAGTTGAAATTTCACCATATCCTTCCCAAATGAAAGAAGCTAATAATCCATAAGCAGCCATAAGATTGGCAATTAAGAGCCATTGGTACTTTTTTAGAGATGAGGCATCTAAATAATCATATAAAAAAGCCCACATCAGTGTCATTAATATCTGGGTTACCCATCCGCCAAAAGCAAAGTGGGAATGGGCCTGCAGGAAATTATTTTGATCAACGAAGGGAAGGTAGTAAGCAATCTTGTAGCGCATGATAACCCCTAATAATGCGATTATTAGCAGGTTAAGAAATGCGATATTGATCCATTTTTTTATGGTGATATCCTTTTCTTGTCTGAACATGCTTTTATTGGATTATCTTTCAATCAGCTGAATTATTTTCCTTTCTTTTTTTTCAAATTCATGAATTTGAGGTTTCGCTATAACAACTTTTTCAAATGAAATAAATAATAAATATCTATTCCTTCCCTTGTAGAATGAGATCATTTTTTATATCAGGTAACAATTTCGGGAAATTAATTATCACAACGCCAATCAGGGTAACAGAAATAAAATAAACTTAATGTTCCTGAAGCTTCAGAATTGAAAATGTTTAAATAAACAATTTTTTTCATAATCATTTAACTCCGTCATTTTTACGCATGAACTCGAGGATCTGCCTGGCTTGAATATCCTGAAGGTTTTGATTCGGCATTCGGACTAAGCAAATTTCAAGTAGTTGTTTTGCCCTGGGATCCTTATTCAACATTTCATCAGTATTGGTAATAAAGTTCATAATCCATTCAGGCTTATGCCTTGTAGAAACGCCTTTCCATCCCGGCCCTACTAATTTCTCATCCGTAAGTTTGTGACATGCTGCGCATTTAGCTCCATAAATTGTTTCACCTCCTGTAGCCATACTTTCATCTATCTTATCCTGGATATCTACATGCGTAAATCTTCCAACACCGCGACTCGAATCGTATGAAACGGCACCGCCAGAAGTGCTGGTATTTTTTTCATTAAGCGTGTCCGAGGTGGATGTTGTGCTGGTTTTCGAAGATTCATTCGGGCCGCCACTATTACAGGCATACATAATAACCGGGAGTATCCCCATTAAAATTATTCTTTTCATGTGTTTAAATTTTATTTCTAATAAATATCAAAAAAATATTCCTTCCTCAACCTTATTCAATCGCAACTTGTATATTATTGCTGCAAGAACGCTACGATTTTGTCCCTTTCTGTATCAGTTAATAATGCCCTTGACTGCATATGCAGTCCAACGGTTTCCCATTGCTCAGGTGAAAAGGTTGCAGGCGATGGTGTATTATGGCACCTTTGACAATTTTCCGCCCATAATTGTGCTCCTGATTTCATGGCTATCTTTTGACTGCTCGCACAGCCAATAAATGTTACTATAATTGAAACAGCTATTGTAAAGAAAACCACGAATATTATTTTTTTAAATTGAAAATTTTTCATGGCTGAATTTTATAATTGAACAGAAAATTGAAGGTATAATGAATTATTATTGGTAATAGTTCCCGGGGTTCCGCCCAGTGCCTGGCTGATAGTGCTTGTGCTCTTGATAGATTCATAAGTAAAATGAACTACTGTTCTCCAGCTAATCCAATAATTTAGGCCAACTGCAAAAGAATTATCTTTCATACCGATTAAGGAATTGGTGGGCGTCGTATAATTACCATATCTGGCTGCTAACTCCAGGTTTTTTACAAAGTTATTAGAAGACTTAACCGGCCTGACTGCCGCCATGACATAACCTGTGGTAGTATGATTTGTAAAACTGTAATTACTTCCATCTGCTGGATTAATATAATCCTTTTGGTTTATATCGATCACGTCATATTGTCCTTTCATATTTAATTGTACCATACCAACATTTTCAATTAGATTAATATCTGCTGCAAACATGGTGGACGTCGCTTTTTCAAATGGAGTTCCCGGGTCACCTAATTTCCCGGTCATTCCTGAAACGCCCAACTCAAGAGAAGAATTAGCAAGTGGCAGCCATCCTATTCTTCCACAAATGTTTTTGTTGTTATTAGTTGGCGCTATTCCTGCATTCTGAATGGTACCATCGGGGTTAAGTTGCATACCGTTAGCAATCGCAAAATCATAATTCCACTTCATGGTACCAGCCTGGAATCCACCTTCTGCTTCAATACCATAATCTGATAAAGGAGGCAGATCGGCAATACCTTCCGGATCTGTTGCTAATTTATTTATCCATCCTGCTGCGAGCCTCTTGCTGTAGGTCCCAAATGGCAACACGAGATAGCCAGCTCTCAAAATAAGACCAGGCGCAGCATAATATGAAATATCAGCCCAGTTTACCCCAAGTTGATCACCTGCAAATGAGGGTTCAAACTCCATAAGAAATTTAGTTCCATGACGCCATAGAAACATCGGACTAAATTCATAATTGTCACCGTCTACTATGCTGTTCGATTTTGTAATGACGCCATTCGTTTTCGAACGATGACTGGCAAAACCAAAAGTCGTTAGACCGACAATCATTACATGATCTTCTCCTGGTTTCTGGTCATGAACCTGGGTTTCCAATGCATTTATTCTATCTAATAAAGAAGAATCAACGACAACCTGTTGAGCTTTCAATTTTGTTGCAAGCATATTAACTGTTATAAGGGATAGTAGTAAGAGGAATTTTCTTTTCATAAGAATTTATTTTTTATTTTTTGGCAAGAGTGCGTATAAAATTAACCAGTTCCCAACGTTGATTTTCGTTTAGGACTGTTTTATAAGCAGGCATTGGTGTGCGTCCTTCAGACATCATCCAAAACAATGATCCGTCTGACTGAGACTGCACTTTTTGAGAAGTATGATCCGCAGGCTTTACCTGCAGGCCTGGCGCTGCTATACCATCTCCTTTACCTTTCTCTCCGTGACAGGGCGAACAATACGATGTGTAAAGAACTTTGGCATATTTTAAGGTCTCAGTATTACCTGCTAATGGATTTTTTACATCCGCAGCGCTGGCAGGCGGAACCCAGGGGGCCTTCGACTGAGCTGAGGCAATTGATGTAGTAAATATTAGTAATGTTAGAATTGAAATGAAGCGAGAATGTTTTAAGATAAATGGCATAGGAAGGAAATTTTTATTAACATTAAGATTTATTAGCGAAAATATATTTGAGTTAAGAGCCTTAATATGATTAAAATCATTTTGAGTTATGATTAAATAATGATAAAAATAAAAATGACAATGTGATGACATAAATGATTGTATGAATATATTTACACAGATGATTTATCGTAATAAGTATTGAATAACTAATCATCCAAAATCATTTTATAAAATGGTTGGGTATCTTATAGATACATTACTTCCATTCATCAAAGATAATAGGATTACTTGATACGAATCCGACTTAAGAATTTCCACTAAATGTTGTTCTACCTTTATGTTTTATGGTCGTATTTATAGGTCTGCTCATAAAAAGATCTGTTTTTTACAACCCAACCATTTAATATTTTTTTAACACTTAGTATATAAACCCGAGGGATTATTGGAAAAGACGAAGCAATTAGTACAAGCCTGTATTAAGGGGGAGAGAAATGCTCAGAAGGAGCTTTATGACCAATATGCAGTAAAAATGTTCGGTGTTTGCATGCGATATTCCAAAAACAGGGAAGAAGCAGAAGATATAATGCAGGAAGGATTTATGAATGTTTTTAAATCGCTTCACCAATTTAATTATGCAGGTTCTTTTGAAGGATGGGTTAGGAGAATTATGATGAATTGCTCAATTCAATATTATCGTAAAAAAGTGAAAGTTCATCCGTTAATTGGAATAGAAAAACACCAGGAGGAGCACGCTTCAAATGAGGAAATTGTATCAAGGATTCAAAAAAAGGAATTATTGGAAATGGTCCAAAATCTTCCGCCCGCTTACAGGATGGTTTTTAATCTGTATGTATTTGAAGGGTATAAACACCGTGAAATTGCAGAATTGCTTAGTATTTCTGAAGGGACATCTAAATCTAATTTATTTGATGCAAAACTTCTGTTACAAAAAGCTGTCACCAATAGTTTAAGAATTGCAAAAAATTATTAATCTATGGATGAAAATTTACAAAATATTGAGAATTTATTTGGTGATGCACTTAAGGATAATGACGAGAAGCCTTCGCAAAGTGTTTGGAATGCTCTCGAAAAAAGACTTGACCAGGACCGTATAAATAATTTAAAGATTAAATATAATAAGCTAAAAAAACTATCAGTTATTTTGATGCTATTGTTAGGTCTTTCAGTCTATGTGATAAACAAAAACTTGATTTTTAAGAGATCATTACCAAGTGGCATAATTCAGACAAATAATAAGAATCCTGGCAGTGTTGATGGCAAAATCAGGAAGGAAGAAAAAGGTAACAATACGCCCTCATTTATCGATTCTTCGGGTATTGAAAAAAAATCTAATAAGGTAGCTATTTCCCAAAAAACAATTTCAGAAGTCAATAAGAAAGCTGGCTCACAAAGTGACAAGATTTTTAATAAAGCTCAGCCACAAAAACAAAACTCTAATCCCACATTATTTTCAGAGGAAAATAATGTGAATACCAAATCAATTGTTACAACTTTAAAAAACAAAAAGCTTAGCACAGGATCACGCGCCAAAACTAATATTAAGAATGTCCTTCCTTCTGAGAATGAAACATATATCCCGAAAGAAGAAAACAATTCCGATAATATCAACCTCTTTTTCTTTGGCAATCTTGAAAATTTGCCTATTGAAAATACGCTTAGTCCGTTAAAAGATTTCATTAAAGTCAATCGGGTTAATCCTAAAATTGAATCGGGGGAAAAATACCTCTCAAAAGCAGTTCAAAAAAGCAATAAAAAAGATTATGGTTTGTCTATCATGCCATTTTTCTCTCCAGATTTTGCATGGTATTATTTGCAGGATGACGAAGTAGGAAATCAACCAGACAATGCAAATCAATTAGAGAAGGAAGAAAAACATCAATTTTCATCGACCTATGGAATCCTGGTGGTCAAATCCTTAAATAGCCATTGGGCAATACAATCTGGAATCACCATTTCAAATACCAATATAACTCTTGAACCAAAAATTATTTATGCCCAGCCTGACAATACGGGAGCAGTTAAATACAGGATTAATACTTCTTCCGGTTACGGGTTTGTATTACCTCCTTTTAGTCAAAATCCGGTAATCGGGGATAGTTTATACATGTATACGTCGGTTCATTCACTGCAGTATATCGGGATCCCATTGGAAGGAGGGTATAGTATGAAAAAGGGGAAATTCAGGATTAATTTAAGCGCCGGTATTTCTGTCAACATTTTATCTAAGGCTAATATTAAGGTTAATTTAGAAAACGGGATAAATGAAACAACTGAAACAATTAATAAACTCCAGGGAATACGTCAATTGAATTTTAGTGGTTTGACAAGCGCGGGGATAGATTACCAGTTATCAAAAAAACTATCCATTTCATTTATTCCTACATACCGTTTTGCTCTGAACTCTATTGACATAAATGCTACCGTAAAATCTTATCCTAAAACTTTTGGGTCGTGGATAGGATTAAAAATTAATTTATCAAATTCAAATCAGCGGGCTGCTGCAGAATACTAAGAGAAGCCCACTAACTGTTAATTCATTTAAATAAAAGAAGTCCGATTGCCAAAAACTTCTGATAATTAAGCCCAAAGTTCTGAAGGCTTTTCCTGCATTATGGATGAAATAGACTTTTAAGTGTAGACCCTCCGATCCCGACTAATTCTAATTTCATTACTTAACACAAAATAATTATTCAGGCGGACTAATATAATAGTCTGGTCAGTTTTATAATATTTCAGTGGTTTCGCCCAACTAAAAAATAAAT
>ODAK010003139.1_pt1 | contig 17239 bp, 17 predicted proteins | sample 1539591 | NCBI WGS metagenome assembly ODAK01 (sample SAMEA3539303, study PRJEB22396) | soil metagenome | biome: tundra; feature: field; material: soil | place: USA | collected 2010-05 | depth 0.15 m
AATGTGCCGGCGGCGCAATTCGGCGACTCGTTCGCCGCTCCGAACATGGTCCGCGGGTCCGCGCTTGGCGAGTGCGGATTCAACGTTGTCCTTCGAAACCCATCAACCGGCCCCAGCGTCCGCGAACACATCTCGGTCCGCACGTCAAGTCTGCGGGAGTTCTCAGGGCGGCACACCCAGACGGCGAGTGTCGCATCGATCGACCTGGGGACGACTGCCTCAGGAGCCGAATTGCTGGTCGCGTTGAACAACGTCATCCTCACGGGAGCTGGCCTCCGCGGCGCCATCACCGTCGTGCCCAACTCACCGCTGGGGAGTACCGGTGAGACCGTGGCGATTACTGTCCATCCCCACGGTTCGCAGTCGTTTGTGGCCTTTGACAAGTGCCAGTGCCGCTTCGACGGTCGTGCCGGGATGGTGGCCATCGAAGCGTACGGCAGCACCTCGGCGGGTGGCGCGACCTACGGCATGTTCCTCGTGACCTCCGGCGGGGTCAACGGCGGTGGATTGGCCACGTTGGCGGGCTATGGCACGTTCACCAGCGTCGGGGAGCCGTCCGGGACATTGCGGCTCACGGAGCACCTCGGGCTCACGTGACCCAGGGCGGAGACCGTCTCCTGGGCACGCGACGGCGACGCCGCAGCCGGTCTCCGCATCCTGAAGTCGTGCAGCATCGCAACACTCCGGTACACGGCATCCGTTGCGGCCTTGGGGAATGCACCGAGATGGTCAACATCATCACCTGACCGTGCCCCCGCCGGTCAGGTGACGGCACCGGCTGACACCGTCGCGGCCATCGTGGCCTGGCTCAGAGCTCGAGCATGGGAAATGGTCGCCGCACGCCTCGCCCCGCGACCTGATTCGTCGTCAGCGATCGAGCGACACGTAAGAATGGGACCGTCACGGATACTTCGTTGCCATGGTGGGTCTGCACGCTGTTACTGACCGCACGGTGCGAGGGAACCTGACCTATGGTCCTCGAGATCGTCATCTTCTTTGCACTGCTGCTGGTGACCACGATGATCACCGCGCTGCTCCCGGGCACGATCAGCGGGCGCTTCTGGGTCACGTTGCCCCTCTGCGCGCTGGCACTCGCAACAACGGCTGCGATCTTCGTCGGCATCGAACACGATGGCCCGGGAGCGAGCGCACTCGGGCTGAGCGCCATTCTGCTCACGTTGATCATGCGGGGACTCCAACCGCAGTGGAGCTTCCTCGGTGCTCAACTCTTCGCAGCTGTGGCCGTCGCGTCACTCTCGTACCTGGTCTACGCATCGTTCCAGACTTTTCTCGCCGGCCTTCCGTTCGTGGCAGTGATCGCGTCGGTGATCCTTCTGATCTTCGAAACGTGCGCGGCACGCATCGGTTGCTGACATCTGACGACTTCTGGCAGATCGTGCTCGGCAGCGGTTATCGAGGTACCGTCGATGCGCTGACCCCGGAGCAGGTCGATGCCGTGCGCGACGCGGTGGTGGGCGAGTTGCGCCTGCGCTGCGTACAGGCTATAACGACCAACGTCGTATACAGCCACGCGACGCGCCCCACCTGAACTCGGTCCGCTCCCTTCGGCCGTACGAACAGCCCGGCCGATGTGTCGGTCTCTCGGGCTGCCCGGGCTCCGGCCTTCCTCGGCTGAGTTTCGCCCCGCTGAGCGAACCAAGTGCTCAGGTTGGACCCTGGCTGGCAAGCTGCTGCTGGTGGGTCACGACGTGGGCGTACACCCGGTTGCCGCATTGAACGCACTTGCCGACAGGCCGAACGATTGCCTCAGCTGCCAGCTCGAGCCGGTAGGCGGGAAAGTGCAAACGAATCAAACGATCCGAACCGCAGGTGGGGCAAAGGATCACGACCACCACTGCGTCACTTGAACGAACCTTTCGTCTGTCCGCCCGAAGACGGTTCGTGAGGTCGTCGAAGGCCTACAGCCAGCGGATCCGGCGTCATCCTGGAAAGCGGATCTCGCCGCAACCGCGGCACACCCTCCTTCTCCACTCCCTTGTGCACCAAAGCTGAGGATCGCACTAATGGGCTGCGCACGAGCAGCTGACGGGTCCGCGCCGATGGCCGAATCTACGTACCTGTGGGTTCCACCTTCACCATTCCGTAAGGATGCCCAGGTACAAGTAGAGCGGTTATGCGGGAACCCACGCTCGAAACTGAGCTGCGCTCGCTGGTACGGACCTGGTGGGAGACCGGGAGGCGCGACGGCGCTATTGCTACGCGAGTGTTCGGAAACCGCGCCCTGACGTCGTGGGCTGGGCTACTCCTGCTCCCAGGGCTGGCAGTCGTTGCCCTCAGCGGCCTCGTCTTCGGTAACTTCTGGCAGCTCCACTACATCGCCGGACTCTCACTCATACCGCTCTTGCTTGTGAAGCTTGGAACCACCAGCTACCGGGCTCTCTCTTATTACGTGCGGCGTGCGGTATATCGAGCAGCGGGCGCGCCGGAATGGGCCGGACGTCTCCTAGCCCCGGCTTTGATTGTGAGCACGATCATCGCCATGGGCACCGGGATATGGATGTGGTCGCAACAGAGCGAGGCGCAGCCATGGGCGAAGCTTCATGTGCTCTCGGTGCTCGCCATGGGAGCCTGCGTTGGGCTTCATCTGCTGCTGCGCACGCCAATCTCGCTGCAAGCCGTCGCCCGAGACGGAGTCGCGGCATTGCAGCACAACGTGCCGCGCATCCGCATTGCCCTGGTCGGGATAGCGCTCGCAATCGGGCTCATCGTTGGCCTCGCCGGCGGCGCCAGATCCCCGTTTCCGAGCCGCTCGACTCGCGCCGGGACCGAGCGGTCGAGTGCACCTCGTCGCGCCTCTGATCTTGCGTCTGGACCTCTCCATCCAACGTCAGGCTCGCATTCGCGGGCTCGTCTCGCTTGAACACGTCGTGGAGTGCCCGTGCGAGGTCGCTTGGAACCGTGAAGCATTCACGACTGCAATGGGATTAGGGCATGGGCGAGGCGCTGGTAAGCGGTCGCGATCACGGCGCCGAAGCTCCTCGACTCGCGGTGCGCTCGTCTCGCGCGTCGACATGAGCAATCAGCAACTTCCGGGTACGGAGCCGGCGATTGAACACGACAGCCCACCCTCCTTGGAGGTAGCCCAGGGTGCCGGAGCAGCCGTTGCGATCGGCCCCGCGCGACTCGGAGGGCAGGCCACCGCTGCCGTCCGGCGCTCGCTCCGCGTTCCTCGTTCCTGGGGACTCCGGCCCGCCGACGTCACGTTGATTGTGTTTGCCAATGCCTCGCTGATCGTCGGCATGTGGGTGCGTCATGGCCAGCTGCCCAACCCGGGCAATGCAGGCGCGGTGCTGTCTGCCGCCGGGCAGCTCACCGCACTTCTCGGCACATATTCCGCACTGGTTCAGGTGGTGTTGATGTCGCGCAGCCCGTGGCTGGACCAACTCTTCGGCATCGACCGCATCGCCGGATGGCATCGCTGGCTGGGCTTCGCCACGGTCTTCCTGATCTGCGGCCATGTGGTCTTCACGACGGCCGGGTACGCGGTCAGTAATGGGCACTCCTTCTTCGCCGAGACGTGGACCTTTCTCACCACATATCAGTTCCTCGTCCCGGCGTATGTCGCCACCGCACTGTTCGTCCTCATCGCCGTGGTCTCCGTCCGGGCCGCCCGCCGTCGGCTGTCCTACGACACGTGGCACTTCATCCATCTCTACATCTACCTGGCGATTGCACTGAGCTTTGGTCACCAGCTCGCCGTCGGCACCGACTTCGAGCGTGACCCCGCGGCGGTCGGATACTGGCTGGCGCTCTACGTTGTCGCCGCGCTGCTCGTCCTCACCTTCCGGGTGCTGATCCCCGTCCGCATGATGGTGCGTCACGGGCTTCGGGTTCACGCCCTGGTCGAGGAGGCGCCAGGAGTCATCTCCATCTACATCACCGGCCGCAACCTCGCGGAGTTGCCGATGCGTGCCGGTCAGTTCTTCAAGTTCCGCTTTCTGGCACGGGGAATCTGGTGGCGTGTCCACCCGTTCTCGCTGTCCGCCGCACCCAATGGCGAATACGTGCGCATCACCGTCAAGCAACTCGGCGACTTCACCAAGGCAGTGCGGCACCTCAAGACGGGTACCCCTGTGATCGTGGAGGGGCCATACGGCATCTTCACCTCGCTGCGCCGCCGGCGTCCGCGGGCGCTGCTTATCGCGGGCGGTATCGGCATCACCCCGCTTCGGGCTTTGCTCGAGGAGATGCCGCAGCGGAAGAACGGCATCATCCTGCTCTATCGCGCCAGGTCGTGGCGCGACGTCGTTTTCAAGGCTGAGCTCGACGAGCTGATCCAGGCGCGCGGCGGCGAGGTCCACTACATCATTGGGCGTCGAGGCAGCGAGATCCATCTGTATCCGCTCGCGCCCAAGTACCTGCGCACCGTGGCTCCAGACCTACGCGAGCGGGACATCTTCGTCTGCGGTCCCAAGGAGATGATCGAGGGTGTTGACGAGAGCTTGGCAGCGCTGGGCGTTCCTGCCGAACAGATCCATCGCGAGCGGTTCGCATTTCTTTAACCTGAGGTCCCAACATGCCTATTCGCGCCGTCGTCGCTCTCGCCGCGACCGTGGTCGGCCTCTTCCTTTTGGCCAGCTTCCGCACTCCACCGTCCAGCATCGGGTCGGGAGTGGCTCTGCTCCCCGCACGGTCGTCGCCCTCGGCATCGAGTACTCCGCCGGCCGTCACACCGTCAGGGGCTCCACCGTCTGGCGGCCGGACGCCTGCAGCGACCGCGACTCCGAGCGCCACCGGTCTGAAGGACGGTTCCTTTACCGGCAAGGACTTCCCCAACTTTTACGGCGATGTCCAGGTTCAGGTCATCGTTTCGGGGGGCAGGATCACCGACGTCAAGGCGCTGCAGTATCCGACCGACCGACCGCAGTCCGCGTACATCAGCTCCGTGGCGATCCCCTACCTCCACGATGAGGTGCTCAAGGCTCAGAGCGCGCAAATCGACATCATTAGTGGCGCCACGTTCACCAGCGAGAGCTACACACAGTCCGTGCAGTCAGCATTGGCCGGGGCCTGAATGGTGTCTTCCCTCGCACCGCCGCCGAGGAACGTACGCGCCGAGCAGGTCATGGGCACGGTGATCACAGTCGACGTGCGCGATGGCGACCTGCCCGAGGCGGCGATGGATGCGGTCTTCGGGTGGTTCCACGACGTCGACGAAACCTTCAGCACCTTCCGCATCGACAGCGAAATCAGTCGCCTATCGCGAGGTGAACTCCGCGAGCACGAGTGCTCACCCGACGTGCGGGAGGTCCTCGCTCTCTGCGAGGAGGTCAGAGTGTGCAGCAATGGCAGCTTCGACATCCGACGGAGTGGCGGGATCGACCCCCTCGGGCTGGTCAAGGGTTGGTCGGTGGAGCGGGCGTCGACCATCCTTGCAACTGCCGGGGCCCGTAACTTCTTCATCAACGCGGGTGGTGACGTCGTCGCACGAGGGCGGCCGGAGCCAAGCCGTACGTGGCGGCTGGGGATCCGTCATCCAGAGCGGGCCGATAGCGTCGCCGCGGTGCTCGCGATTCGGGATGTTGCCGTCGCCACCAGCGGCACCTACGAGCGCGGCGAGCACATCGTTGACCCACGCAGTGGCTTGCCCCCATCCGGGCTCCTGAGCATGACGGTCGTGGGCCCAAGCCTCACCTTTGCCGATGCCTACTCCACCGCAGCCTTCGTCATGGGGGAGCGCGGCGCCGCCTGGGTGGCCGGCATCGACGGATACGACGCCCTGGCAATCACGACGCAGCGTCGCACGGTGTGGACGGCTGGTATTGAAGCGATGCTGGTACGGGACGGCGCCACGGCACGCCGCGCAGCGCGGCCAGTCGGGTCCGCCTGACCACTCTTGTAACGCGCACCTATCCCTGCGGCGGTCGTCCATCCCCAAGACACCCCCCTAGACTTCATCGAACGACACGCTGCTTCTCGCCGGGGCCATCGCCACGGACGGCAGCTACTCCGCGAAGATCTGATCCCAGGCGGCACAGTCCTCCGGATAGAACCAGCGTTCGAGCTGCTGTCCTTCGCGGTAGTGGAAGACGCTCACCACGCGCGTCTGCACCTCGACACCGTTACGTTGCGCACCCATGATGCTCAGCGCGCAGACATGCTCGTCGTTGCCCAGTACATCGTGCTCGGTGAGCCAGAAGCCCTTTGCCCGGAGCTGGGTGAGCCACGCGACGAGCTGGTCACGTCCCCGGATGTCTCCCGCCATGGGGTGCGTTCCGGGAACGTGCCAAACAACGTCGATGGCGATAAGGGTAGCGAGTGCGACCTGATCGGCAGACCGGAATGCGTCTGCGGTGCGGCGATATGCGAGCGCATTGGGGTGCTCACCGCTCATCGGCAATACGATACGACGTCGGTCGAGCCAGGGCGATACCGACCTTGGCCGTCCGACGAGCTCCAAGGCGCTGACCTCGCCGCGGGGGAGACTGCGCACCTGCACGTCAGCGGCCAGGGCGACCTTCCCAGCCGTTGGCAGTGCTTCAGACGCTGATCACGACCTTTCCTCGGGCGTGTCCCGTGGCGACATAATCCATCGCCTGAGGAGTCTCGTCCAGTGGGTAGGTTCGACCGATGACGGGCGTGAGCTCGCCGGCTTCGACCAGGTCCTTGAGGATGGTCAGATCCTCATGTTGTTTCGCCACAAGGAACCGCCCAAGTCGCTGGCTCACGAATCGAAATGACACCATTGCACTCATCAGTCGACCAGCACTGGCGAACCAACGATTGCCAAACCCTCCGCCGTTCGGCACCAGCATTCCCGCCGGGGTGAGCACGCGGCGGAGACTTGACAAAGGCGTGTTTGCCGCGTTGTCGAGAATGAAGTCGTAATGCTCGCCTTGTCGAGTGAAGTCCTCGTGCGCGTAGTCGATAACGTGATCAGCGCCGATCGATCGAACTAAGTCGACGTTTGGCGTGCTGCACACGCCGGTAACGTCGGCTCCGAGCGACTTCGCGATCTGCACCGCGAAAGTCCCGATCCCTCCCGATGCACCATTGATCAAGATCCTCTGCCCCGCCTGAACCTTGCCGTGGTCGCGGAGTGCCTGGAGGGCCACGGAGCCTGCCATGGGAAGGGCAGCTGCCTGTTCGAAGGAGATGTTGGACGGCTTCAACGCCAGCCCGTATTCGGACGCTGACGCATATTCTGCAAACGCGCCGCGGCACCAGCCGAATACCTTATCGCCTGGCCGAAACCGAGTCACGCCGGCGCCGACGGCTTCAACGTGTCCGGCGACGTCCGTTCCGCGGATAGGATTCTTTGGCCTGCGCAGTCCATACAACGCCGCCGGACGTGCGATGTACGGGAGGCCACTCATGATTGCCGAGTCACCGGGGTTGACTGCGGCGGCGCAAACGCGAACCAAGACATCGTGGTCCCCGATCGCTGGCTTATCGACATTCCTGAGTTCGAGGACCTCGCTTGAGCCGTACCGGTCTTGGACAATCGCCTTCATGGTGTCGGCGGCGAGGACGGTCGTGGGCGCCGTCGGTGTTTCGAGCGTTGTTGCGTGCATGGTCTCTCCGAATGTCGTTGGCTTACGTTGTTCAATGAAGGAGGATGAAGGCCCGGCCGGGTTGCACCCGACCGGGATGATCGAGAGAAACCTACGCTGCTACTGTCGGATCCAGCCGACGCGCAGCTCCTCCCGAGTAGGCCTCGGACTGGAAACCCTTGGTGAAGAGCCAGAAAGGCACCACCAGTTCAAAGAACATGCCGGGGATCGTGAGCATGAGGCCGATGTGGATCCCGAAAACTTCAGCGATGGCTCCAGCCATGAGAATCGGATAGCCGATCAAGCCCGCAATCGACAGGAATCGGGGGATCAAGCGGGTCCGGAAAAGCAGCGCACACAGGGCCACGCATCCCGCTGCAAGTGTCATCTCGCCAAACTGGTAGAACATTGCGTTCGTGTGAACGAGGGCTGATCCATGGGCCATGGCCGTCGCCCCGTCAAGGCCATGCTTGCCACTCAGGGGAACGATCATCAGCAAAGCGACCGCTCCGACGTCAAGCAGGGTTACCTCAACAATCATTGTTGCCAGGTAGCCGAGCGCAGTTCGCCTGCTGTGCTTCCCCAGAATCGGAAAGAAGAGGATCCCCTTGCCTAGGTCCACCAAGGTATTCAGCAACATCAGGATCGCTCCGATGATGAGGACAGTCGGGTGTGCGGCAATCGACGCGAGAAAGTGCGGCCCGCCGGTCGCGGATGTGGCGAGTGCGGAGCCTACTCCGTAGACGAGGAATCCCGACAAGAAGAGCGCTCCGATCAGTCTCGAATACGTCATCCGAGAACCCGTGACGCTGAGGCGGCGACGCCGGTCCGGGACGGGTTCGGCGGCCTGTGACCTGGCGGACGAGATGGCTTGCTGCATCGAATCTCCTTGTCGGTAGACGATTGGCGTGTACTCGTAGGCTAGGAAGGCGCTCGCACCACCGAATCCGGGCGAGTACGTAGCTGGCACTTAGAGAAGCCGCGAACCATCTTTTCCTCGGGCGTGGAGATTCAGTCACCAGAGATGTGCCGTCCCCGACACCGACCGTAACGCATGGTCATGAGCGCACTACGTACAGGCTCAGTGTTCCCCTAGATGTCGGGACCTCGATCGTTGTGGATCATGGGCGCCATGTCGCATTTCTTGGTGGAGATCCTCATGAGCGATGCCGCGCAGCTCGAGCGGGCCGCACGGATGTTGGACGCAGCTCAGATTCGGCTGCTGAGAAGAGCGGCCGCTACCCGCACGATCATTGCGGGTCACTGTTCCGACGGCGGCCAGCTGGTTTGCCTCATAGAAGCAGCCGACCTCGAGACCGTGAGACGCCTCATCAGCATGGCGTTCCTCCCTCCCGGGCGGATCCGCGAAATCAACCCCATCACCGGTAGCCCGAGCTGACCCTGTTCGCAGATGGAACGCATCAGAGGCCGGCTATCGCCCAGTCGATACCCACGAGGCAATCTGGGCCCTGGAGTTGAAGCCCAGCTTGTTGAGAATGTTGTAGACGTGGGTTTCCACGGTGCGCTCGGAAAGGAATAGGCGACTAGCGATCTCTTTGTTGCTGAGTCCTCCGGAAACGAGCGCGGCGACCTCTCGCTCGCGTTTGCCCAGCGGGTCGGTGGTGTCCTCGGTCGCGTGGCCAGTGTCTCGCTTGACCTTCTCGTCGAGCGCCAGGGCCAAGGCTGCCTCAGCATCGAGATGCAGTCCATCTTCGAATGCGGTCTTGTAGCGTTCATCACCGAGCTCGGCCTTGGCGATCTGCTGCGCCTGTTCCATCAAGGGAGTAATCAGTGGGTTGATGAGGGCTCCGGTGTCGCGACGCAGCATCTCCGAGGCACCCAGGAGCTTTGCGGAACGCTGCCTCTGCCCCGCCATCGCCGCATAGCACGCGAGCGCTTGCACCCGTAGTACGAGCCCAGGACGGTCGTCGATGACGAGCGATGCACGCAGCGCTTCGGTCAACGCGGCCCCCGCCGCAGCGTGATCCCCGAGCATGAGTGAGCCGACTCCGGCACTGGTGAGGTGGGTGCTGAGCATGTAGAGCTCGTGATGCTCCCGGCAGCGCGCCGCAGCGCTGAGTCCGAGATCGCGCATCCGGACGAAGTCCCCATCGACGAAGGCAATCAGAGCTTCGGATTGGGCCGCCGCGGCGAAAGGGATGTCGCCGCCAACAACGTCTGCAAGCGACATCGCCTCAGCCGATGACGCGCGAGCAGCGGACACCTTGCCTGCCATGACCTGCAGGGCCGACTGGATCGCGAGAATCCGCACCAGCAACTCGTGAGCTTGAAGGCGGCGTGCGATCGCAGAGGCCTCCGCGACCGTGTCAAGTCCGGCGGCTTGGTCGCCCTGCGTCACGGCGAGGTAGCTCCGCACGAAGAGGGCACGGCCTCGAGCCGCATCGTCGCTGCCGCGCCGCTCCAAGAGGGCGTCGATCCAGTAGATGCCTTCGCTCAGAGCTCGGTTCGACCAATAGCGCCCGAGACCGGCCGCCATCGCCAAGCCGACGTCCGCTCCGTCAGGATCCGCGAGGCACTGCCGGAGGGCAGCGCGGATGTTGTCCGCCTCAACATCAAGTGTTTGTAGCGACTCGAGCTTCGACTCGTCATCTGCCTCGCCACTATCGAATTCGGTACGGCGGCACATGTCGGCGAAGAAGGAAAGATGGGCTTGCGCCGCTAGGTTCTCCTCATCCGCGTCGACGAGCCGTACCCGTGCGAACTCGCGCATGGTCTCGTGCAACCGGTATCGCGCCCGGACACTGGTTCCTTCATTGCTGACAAAGGAGCGCTCGACGAGGGCCGTAATGGCATCGATCACACTGGCGGATGTGACGGCCCCGCCTTCGCACACCTGTTCAGCGGCCTCCAGGCTGAACGTACCGGGAAACACGGCAAGGCGGCGTAGCACCGCTCGCTCGTTGTCGCCCAGGAGGTCGTGGCTCCAAGCGATGGTGGCCTCAAGCGTCCTGTGGCGAGGCTGCGCCGTGATGCTGCTTCCAACGAGCAGTCCGAATCGGTCGTTCAGCCGCTCGACCACCTGCGCGAGGCCGAGTGAGCGCAACCGCACCGCGGCGAGCTCTATAGCCAGCGGGATGCCATCGAGGCGGCGCGTCAACTCGACTACTGCGGCCTGATTGTCGGAGGTCAACTCGAACGCTCGGCCTGCTTCGCCGGCGCGCTCGAGTAACAGCATGACGGCCTCGGACTGCGCGATGCGTTCTGGGGCTAATCGCTCAGTGGCGTCTGGTACCGACAACGGGGCAACTTGGACGACCTTCTCTCCAGCGATGCCGAGGGGCTGCCGGCTGGTGGCCAGGATCCGCAGGTCGCGCGCCTCGCGTAGAAGCACATCGGCGAGGATCGCGCAGGCGTCGAGGAGGTGCTCACAGTTGTCGAGGATGAGCAGCAGCCGCTTCGTGACGACGTAGTCGATCAGCCTGGACACCGGCCAAACGCTCGATTCGTCGCGGAGTCCCATCGATGTCATGACCGCCTTCGCGACGAGCTCAGCGTCGCTGAGGCCGCCGAGCTCGACAAGCCAAACACCGTCGGGAACGGCCCGTTGGAGGTCAGTCGCGACCCGCAGTGCCAGGCGGGTCTTGCCGACACCGCCCGGCCCGACGAGGGTTAGCAGACGCCCAGCAGAGAGACCTGCCTTGACCTCTTGGAGCTGGCGGCGTCTGCCAATGAAGCTTGTGAACTCAGCAGGCAGGTTGCCTCTGCTCGCCCTTGCCCTGCCGCCCATGCCGAGAGTGTAGGGGCGCGCTCTCGAGAGGGACTTGTCCGCTTGCAACCCGTACATGGAGACTCGCGACTAGGCTGAACGCACACCGGATCTGCCCTACCTCGGCCGCTTCTTCGCCGCGGCCTTGGAGCGCGCTATCTCCTCTCGATATCGAGCCAGTTCCACGTCAAAGCTCTTAAACCCGAACCCCTCACAAAGACACCGCGCATGCTGGAGCTTGAGCGCGCCCGTCGCCACTTCGCGAGCCAGCCTTCTGCCGTCAGCCGATTCGTGCTCCTGACTGTCTGCGGCCAGTGCGGCGAGCGGCTCACTGAGCGGGGTTCGTCCCTGTGCTTTCCGATCCGCCTCGACCACGACATGCACGTCCGGCCCGGCGAGCTTCACAACGTAGGAGGCTCGGTCGTCGTCGACGTGCAGTTCGAGTTTCACGCCACGCGTTCGAAGGAACGCAAGATCGGCAAGTGTGTCAGGGAAGTAGTCAGCGGCTATTTCCAGCAGCCGGCGCCACGGGCGAGCCGAGGACTCATAGCGGACGATGGTGTTCACCAGTCTCATGTCCCGCTCAGTATCCGGTACCAGTGGAGCCGACGACGTCGGTCACTTCGGCGCAGTGCTACGCAGCGAGGCCGCGCTTGGGCAGCGAAACCGCCGTGATAGTGAGACGGGATGTGTGGAAGGCCGACGCCTTAGACGATGAAGGGCATGAGCATCTTGGTCGTGCGCCGATACACCGGGTAGCTGTCTGGGAATTGCGTGGTCAGGTTGCGCTCCTCGATAGTCGCGCTATAGACGAAGTAGACCCCGGCGAGGGCCACGGCGATCAGCCACGCCCAGCTCAGCGCCACGGCGGTGCCGGCGCCGGCGACGAGGATGCCCGAGTAAATGGGGTGGCGCACCAGTCGATAGGGCCCGCTGGTCACCAGCTCCGGGTCATCCTTCTGTGACATCGGGGTGCCCCAGTTGCGCCCAATGTGTCTACGCGCCCAGATGGCGAACCCCAACCCGACCGCGAAGATGACGAGCCCCACGCCAGCGCGCCACGGATCCGAGTTGAGGCCGTCATTTTGGAAGGCCCCCAAGCGGATCAAAAGGATCGCGAGGAGGGCGATCACCGCCCTGATGCGCAGCTCGCGGGACCAGGCGAGGCGCCCCCTCTTCATGGAGAGGGCCGCCACGACCCAGTACGTCCAGAACCCCACCCACCCGACAGCGAAGACGAGTTCGATCGCGTACACGCGACTTCTAGCCTACGCGGCGTTCACGTCCACTGTTGCTCACCAACATCCACGCACGAAGGTGTCAGGCAAGGTGTCATTTGAGGTTGCTCGAAGGGGCTCTGGCTGACTCTTGAGAGCCCTCTTCGTGGGGCTGTCGAAACGGCCTCTGGTGACAAGACGCTCGTGTGCTCGAGCGTACAATCTACACACATGATGCAGCTCGCTCGAATGATGAACCCGGCCACGTCACGATCTATGGATATGGATCGCTCGCTGCTCTGGGGCAGGCTCTCGGTGACACCGGAGGTCACGCTCCCAGTCGGCCGGCTCCGGTCGACCTGACCGACATGGTTCCGGTCGACGAGGTTGCCGACTCGGTCGCCGGCTCCCAGGGTGGACGTCGCTCAGGGCACGAGACTGGATCAGCTCAACCTAGCGTGGTGGTGGCGAGGGCACCCTCCCCGGCCCGGGGATCTGTTGTCGCCCGCAGCTGGCGCCGTGTGGATAGCCCTCGTGCTCATTGTTGTGGCTCGCGATCGCCTGTAGGCGCGATAGCGACCGGAATCCTGATGGCCTTTGCCTCCATCTCGGGCTTGGCAGCGACCTCTGCCTGGCCGGTCGAAGCCGCCGCACTCCGGCTCGGCTCGGTGCCGACGGGGTGCTGCGCCGGTCCACGCCGAGCGAAGATCGGTCCGTTGGGTGCCTGGTGACCCCGTCGATTCGCGAGCCCAATGGCGATCAGCCTCGTGGTATCGGGGCCATCTACGTGCGCATCTCGGAGGATCGCGCGGGGGCGGGCTTGGGCACCGCTCGGCAAGACGCGGACTGCCGACCGATCTGCCTCCGGCGGGGATACCCTCCCGAACGCATCCGCCTCTACGAGGACAACGACACCTCTGCATACAGCGGCAAGCGACGCGCCAAGTACGAGCAACTCCTTAACGACATCGCGGGCGGCGAGATCACCTTAGTCACCGCCTGGCACCCGGATCGGCTGCACCGCTCTCCGCTTGAGCTGGAGGAGTTCATCGCCATCATCGAGCGTGCCGGCATCGACGTCGAAACCGCTCGAGCGGGAGCCCTGGATCTCTCCACCCCGTCGGGGCGCATGGTCGCCCGGCAGCTTGGCGTGGTTGCCCGTTATGAGAGCGAACACAAGTCGGATCGCCAGCGGCGCAAGCATCAGCAGCTCGCCGACCAGGGGCGGCTGGCAGGCGGTGGCACCCGCCCCTTCGGATACAACCAGGACCGGCGCACCTTGCATCCGACCGAGGCGGATTACCTGCGTGAGGCGGCCCGGCGGGTGCTCGAGGGTGAGTCGATCCGGTCGGTGTGTCGCGACTTCACAGCTCGGGGCATCGCAACCGTCAGCGGGGGTCCCTGGGCACCCACGGTCCTGCGCAACCTGCTCACCTCAGCGCGGATCAGCGGGCGCCGGGAGCACGGCCGGCGCAATGGACGCGGCCGCGGCACCGTGCTCGCCCCGATTACCTGCGTCGACGGCCAGTGGGAGCCGGTGATCAGCACCGCCGACAGCGACGCGCTCCGGTCGCTGCTGACCAACCCGAACCGGCGCATGAACTCGGGCTCGACGCAGCGCAGCTACCTGCTCCGGGGAGTGGCGCGCTGCGGGCTTTGCGGCAAGGGTTTAGTTGCCCGGCCGCGCGCGGACCGACGCCGCTGCTACGTCTGTGCCTCGGGCCCCGGCTTCAATGGCTGCGGCGGAATCCGTATCCTCGCCGACGAGCTCGAGGAGGACGTGTCGGCTCGGCTCCTGGTCGCGGTGGACGAGGGCGAACTCGAGGCGATCCTCACAGCCTCCGATGGCGCTGACGCGGCGGCCGCCCGCGACGTGCTGCTGGCGAGCCAGGAGCGGCTGACCGCCCTGGCGTCCGAGCGAGCTCGTGAGGAACTCACCGACGCGGAGTGGCGGGTGATGCGCCCGGAACTGGTCGCCCGCGTGGCGGATGCCCAGCGCCGCTACGACGCGGCCCGGGGCAAGGGTTCGCTGGCGACCCTGCCGCGCCCGCTGGGGGCCGTCTGGTCCGCCTTCACCCCCACCCAACGCCGCGCCACGGTCACTGACCTGATCGCCGAGGTCCGGGTGGGATCGGCGGTTCGAGGGCTCAACCGCTACGACCCCAGCCGGGTTGGTCTCATCTGGAATATCTAACCCGCCAGTTCACCTGACGGGCGCCGTCGCGGCGGGAATGCGCACGATTGCCGATGCGGCTCGTTGCGCGTCGGAGTTTGCAGTCATCCTCACCGTTTGCTCTCCGGCTTCGCGCGGTTCCCGGTCTTTCGGCGTGGGGTCGCTGGCGCTCCGGGGCACCACCGGCAGGTACCCGGCCCGAGATATCGGCGCAGGCGTAGATCCTCCAGCAGGTCGCGCACCCGCTCGCGGGTCGCTGCAGCCGAACGCAGGGCGCAGAGGTCCGCCACCGGCGGCGCCGCGCTGATCGTCGTCCAGAGCAGAGCGTGCTGCGCTTGGGCGTCGACCGCATGAGGTTCATCCAGCGCCGAGACATCGGCCACGATGTGATACGCCCCCTTGCGCAGGTTGCCGGCCTCGACACGCCACACCAGGCGGTCTGGGGCCACGGCCCCGTAGTCCGCGCACTGGGCGAGGCGGCCGAGCATCTGGTCTACGGTGCCTTCGGGGCTAAGGGCCGTGTCGACGACCTCGCCCTCGAGCAACTCTCGAAGCTGGGCCAGCGCGGTTGCGTAGCGTCCCGCCGCAGCCTCCCACAGCCACAGGGCGTGGGGCAGCCCCGAACCCTTGGTGTGCCCGACCAGGGCCCTGTACCGCTTGCCCGCCGACTGAACCGCGCCGGGGGTCAGTTCCAGCGAGGCGTGCAGCGAGTGGATGGAGGGATCGAGCGCGGCCTCCAACGAAGCAGCGACTCCCAGGAGATCCTGCTGATGGAGGTCGGCGGCGGCCCGAACCATGCTGAGCCGAACCGCTGCCATCTCCTTCTCGAGCTTGGCGCTGTCCACGTGCTGGCGAACGGTGCGGACGTCGACGCCAGCACGCTCGGCGATCCTAGCCAGGGCGTCTCCCGCCTCGGCAGCCTGCAGCCAGGCGGCCTCTTCTGAAGAGGAAATTCGGCGTCGTGTTTTACGTTCATTGATTGCTTTAGCACGCCGATTAGTGCTCATCTGGTATTGGACCTCATGCAAAAGCTATGACTAGAAGCGACGACGATCTCAGCATACAGTGCGGGAGATGGCTCATGATCAGGCGCCCCGAGGCAAGCCACCGGCTCGGGTCCTCCACGCTTATTGCCAGGGCGAAGAAGCCGCGCCGCCCGCGGCTCGCCACGGGGGCGACCCCGCGGGTGTCCTCGATGGAGACCTCGCGGCGCGAGTAGCCGCGGAGCGGATGCAGCAGGGCCTGGGTCCACAGATCACTGACCTCACGGTCCTCAGCCGCCTCGCCGCGCGCGTCCGCTGGACATCCGAGCATGGCGACGCCGCGGTTGGCTCGGAGCACGGAGGTACCCCCGACGGCAATTCGGTGCGGGTGACGCCGATCCCAACGCGCGGAGATCGAGTAGCCGCTGGAGCGCGCACCGCAACCCCAGTCCCGCGCGGCCGGTCGCCGAGGGCTTCGGCCAATCCGTGACCGCGATGCGTCGTCGCGCGATCGCCAGCACGATGTCGGTGCTCTACGCATCGCGCGGTGCCTCCGTGATGTCGGTGCGTCCTGCCGTGAAGGATCGGCGTCGGGTCTCGGGGTCGGCCGGCTGCGAGGAGAACCGACTTCCCCGCCGGGTTGAGCCATCGACGCCTCTGCACCTCGATGGTGCTGATGGACGGACCGCGGTCGCTTGGTCCTCCGGGCTCGCGCTGCCGGGGGTGACGGTCCCGGATCAGATCTCGGACGACAGCGGTGACATCCATCAGCCCGACCGTGAGAGCGCTCGAGCGACACGTGTGGCCGGGGAGGCGGACCCCGGTTCGGCTACCCCGTTCAGGTACCCCGTTCAGCCCCGGAGTTCAGGTGCCCGTTCAGACCGTCCGTTCAGCCAGGGCAAGCGGTTCCCATCGCGCGCGCCCACGCGCGCCCTACGCGCGCGCGATGGGGCCATCGGCGTTGTGTTCCGACGAGAACCCGTCAACGACCACCCACAGTGAGGAGATGACCTGCCATGAAGACTCCCCCGAAACGCCGTTCTGCCTCGAAGCTCAAGTACGCGGCCAGCCACCCCGCGATCACCGTGCATTTCCCCCTGGACGATTACAACCGACTGATCGCCCTCGGGAAGACCACCGGGCTGAGCCCCAACCAACTGGTCCGCGGCGCGCTCGATTCCCTCGAGGCTGAGGTGACGACCATCTTCGTGCGCGGCTACCAGCGAGGCCTGGAGGTGGGCAAGCAGCTCGGTGCGGCGGCGGCGCGGAAGCTCGCATACGCTGAGGGGTGGAAAGCTGCCGCGGCCGCCTACCGCTTGACCTACCCCTGTCCGAGAGGATGTGGCAAGCGAGTAGCGGTCCGGGTCGGGAACCCCGATGCCGACCGCGCCATCGAGGTGCTCGTCGAGGAGCGGTGGGCCCACGCCGAGTGCCCGAGCCCGTAGGCGCCGTGGAGCTCACGCCTCCGTCTCGGTCTCATATGCCTGTCCACGCCGGAGCCCAGTCCGGGTTCTTGGCTCAAGCGACGAGCACCGCTGCTGCGAGGAGGAACGCAGCGAAGAGCATGACGACCGGGAGGCTCATCGGTTGAGCGGCAGGCCTGGTCGGCGGTCTCGGCCTCGGCC
>ODAK010003141.1_pt1 | contig 17236 bp, 14 predicted proteins | sample 1539591 | NCBI WGS metagenome assembly ODAK01 (sample SAMEA3539303, study PRJEB22396) | soil metagenome | biome: tundra; feature: field; material: soil | place: USA | collected 2010-05 | depth 0.15 m
CTGGGCGACGCTGCAGTACTCGATTTGCCCGCAGGCCGGCTGGCTATGAGCACCGATTCCTTCGTGGTCCAGCCGCTTTTTTTCCCCGGTGGCTCCATCGGCGAACTGGCCGTGAACGGAACAGTGAACGACCTTGCGGTATCCGGCGCGGACCCGAAATTTCTGAGCGCGAGTTTCATTCTTGAAGAAGGATTTCCGCTGGCGCAACTCGCCGCCATTGTTGATTCGATGGCAGCGGCGGCGGCCACCGCGGGCGTGAAGATCGTCACCGGCGACACCAAGGTCGTGGAACGCGGCCATGGCGACGGCTGCTACATCAATACGGCGGGTGTTGGCACGCTGCGACCGGGCATCTCCGTAGGCCCGGACCGGGCCAAGGTCGGAGACGCGATTCTGGTTTCAGGAATGATCGGCGATCACGGCATGGCCATCATGAGCGTGCGAGAAGGGCTTGAATTTGAGAGCCAGATTCGCTCGGACTGCGCGGCGCTCAACGGGCTGATCGCAAACGTGCTTGATGCGGCAGGAACCGATGTGCATGCCATGCGCGACCCGACGCGCGGCGGCCTTGCTTCCACGTTGAATGAGATTGCGCTCGCTTCAAATGTCGGCATCGAAATAGATGAGCCCAGCCTGCCGGTGCGCACCGAGGTGCAGTCGGCCTGCGAGTTGCTGGGGCTCGACCCGGTCTACGTGGCCAACGAAGGCAAAGTGGTGTTGTTCGTTGCCTCGACCGCAGCCACACGCGTGCTTGAAGTTTTGCGCGCGCATCCGCTAGGCCGCGATGCCGCGCGCATAGGCCAGGTCACCGCGCAGCACCCGCGCATGCTCGTGGCCCGAACCGGCATGGGCGCAAATCGCGTGATCCCGCAGCAGATAGGCGAGCAATTACCGCGCATTTGCTGACCTGAATTGGGGTGGTTTCTGCGAACTGCCCTATGAGCGCACCGAAGAAATTTCCAGGACTTCGACAGGCTTGCCATCGGCGAACTTTATCGAGACGCCGCGCGCGAAATCAGCATTTGTGAACATGCCAATGTCATTGCCGGTGAGCACGGACCGCACCTTGTATTTGCCGACCGGAAGGACGGGCAACTTTACGGTTGCGTGTTGATCAGGGGCCTGGTTGCGGAAGAGCGCTACCACGCCATTGCCACTGCGTGCCAGGCGCGCAAATCCGTCCCAGGCTGTCGACGTCGTTTGCAGTGAGCTGCCAAGAGGGAAAAAGCTTTCGCTGATTCTGGTGGTGTGGCGGAGATTTTTAAACCACGCAATTTTCTCGTGATACCACTGGCGATCGGCGGAGGTAAGTTTGCGCAGGTCGCCTAAAAACAACGGTGCGGAGCCGATCGCTGTCGCAAAGCGTTCCTCGATCGGCGTTCCTTCCGCATGGATGTTGCCGATAAGCATGCACTCGGCGGGCATCGACGCGGCGCGCGAATAAAGCAGCTGGCGCGCCTGCAACGGGCCGGCTGAGTGAGCGAAATCGTCATCGACGTTGCTCAACCAATCCAAGTCACCAGCGGCCAGCAGGCCCGCATCGATGATGTGTTTCTGGCCCCATAGCTCAAAGGTGAGATCAAGTAGGACATCAGGATGCTTCTCGTAAATCTTGCGCGTCACGTACGAGACACCTTCATAAATCAGGTTGAGCGACTCGGCCCAGTTGCCGTGGTAGTGGCCCTTGGCCCAGCAGCCGGGAGCCTCGCCGTATGCGTTGAAGACAGTGGTCAGGTCGAGCTTCACGTAGCCGAGATGAAAGCGATCGATCGCATCGATGATGCGCGCTGCAGCGGAGTCGCGATATCCCGACGCCATGCACATCACAGCTTTAGGTCCGGCGGCGGTTCCGGTGATCTTGGATTTGCCTTCCTGATCGAGAGCCGCCCACTCTGGATGCTCGCGATACGCGGGAGTGGTGCTTCCAACCGACGCGATCGGAATCCACAGGCCCAACTTCATTCCCTTCGCCGCCAACGCATCGACGATCGGCAGCAGTCCGCCGGGAAATGAATTTAGGTTCACAATGTTGTCGCCGTATTCCTGCTGCCATCCATCGTCGATGGTAAATATGTCCATGCCCATGACCGAAGCGATGTCGATCAGCTCAAGAGCGACGTCGTGATTGATGGTGCGTTGGAAGGGCTCCCATGTGTTGTAAATCCATGGCGCCCCTTGGCGATCGACGCGCCGCATCAATACTTGCGCCGAGTACGACGGCAGCGCCCAGTGCGGATCATTGAATCCGTCGCCGTTACGAAAAGCGATCAGCGAAACCGATGCGGTCGTGAATTCCTCACCACCCGCGAGTGCGCGCTCAAAGGGCATGATGTCGGTGTCGTAGAGCGCGCCGATTTTCACATGATCGGCATCATCCCAGCCCGCGACCTCTGTGCGCTTCATGTAACCGGGTACCTCGCTGATGATGGCGAGGCCATTGCCGGTGCGGCCATTAGCAATGAGGAGCGCCGCATCTTCAGAGCGCCCGGTGTAGAAGATCTCACGCGGAACCGCTCCGTATTGGGTGAGCAGCGTAATCTGGCTTGCCGGCCCTAGTGCAATACCCAGAGCCTCAATATTGAGATGAGAAAGATGCAGCGCAGTCGCGCCAGTGTTGCGGAAAACGAGGTGCTTGCGGATCACAGGGTGGCCGGTATACACGCTGTAGACCACGTCGACTTCGAGCGGCAGCTGAACGTACCGCAGCCGGATAGTCAGCGATCTGCCATTGGGAAACGCTTTCTCATCGGCACTTACAAAATTAAGAGTCGCGTTCGTTCCCGTGCAGATTTGTTCGTTGCAGCGAAAAACAAATTCCTGCGCAAAACCCTGATGCAGATTCTGCGACGAAATGAAATCCGCGTTCGTTGCCAGGCCGGAGAACTGTGACGTGTAGAGCCCGGCGTAATGCGAACTGCCCGTCGTTGGCTGATAGGTTAGGACTCTCTTGATGAGTTCGTTGCCGATGGTCCAGCTCTGTGCTCCCTCGCCGGAGCCCGCATCGCCCGTGCCTAGAGCTTGCCCCACAAGCGCTGGCGCAAATGCGTAGCCCGATGCCATCAGCATTCCATCGCGAATGAGTCTTCTTCTGCTCAGCACATTTCGACCGGAGTTTCTCATCATCGTTCGCCCATCATGATTCCACGCGCCGGAATGCTATCACAGCGTGCGCAGCCAACTTCAGGCGAGCCGCTCGAACGACTGCCGTATGCGATCGGGAATGACCGCGGGCGCGTCTTCGAGGGTATTGCTGATCTCGAGCACGCTGGCTGGCGGTGCGGGCAGGGCCTTGAGCGCCTCAGCTGTGGCGGCCCAATCAATCGTGCCGTCGCCGGGCCACAAGTGCTCATCCCTGATCCCATGATTGTCATGGACATGCACGTCACCGATGCGGTTGCCCAGCACAGCGATGGCTTCAGCAACGCCTGTGCCCATGTGCGCATGGCCCAGGTCGAGGCAGATGCCGACGCTGTCGAGGTGGGCCATTTCCAGAATCGTCATCAGGTGCTCCGGAGTAGTCGCGTCGCTGGTGAGGTTCTCGATCAGCACGCGCACGCCCAGCGGCCGCGAAAAAGCGCCGAGGTGTTCGAGGGCAGTGGTCGCGTACTCAATGGTCCGCAGCGACCACCCATCGTCTTTTTCGCCCAGATGCACTACCAGGTTCTTGAACGGGATTCGCTCGGCGGCTTCCAGGGCGCGCTTGATCTCGTCCATGGCATCGATGCGGCGGGATTTCTCAGGGTGCAGCAGGTTGACCGGATTGGCTCCGGCGCGGCCCATTTCGCGATCAGGAAATAGCGGGGCGTGCATCGAGAACGGCTCGACGGGATTGGAAGCGAACCAGCCGGCCAGCTCTGCCACGTGTTCGCGGCTCGTGTAATCAAAATGCTGGCGCGCGGCAAAGATTTCCAGTGCCTGCACTCCAGATCGCGCCGCCAATTCCAATAGTCCAGGTTGGAGGCGCTGTTTCAAAAACAATTGAGTCGAAAGAACTCGCAGCATATCGAGCGGCCCCCTGCGCCGGTAAGCCCACGGGAAGGCCCGGACGCGTATCCATATTGTCTCATCTTTGCAACAACTTACCGTTGACTTAACGGGGACCTCCCCGGACGAAAGACTAATTTTTGATAGCAGACAAAGTCCGCATCGCACCGTTCGTTACTGGACACAAGCCAAGACTTCACCTATGCTACCCACACTGTAATCATCGGTACCCCTGTTTCCAGACGCAACCTGCACAAGTGGGCGCAACTGCCAGTTCCGTATGGTAGACGAGCCGTTTGCCCATTGAGCGACAGCTCGGCAGCCGATGAGAGTAGCGAAGGTGCGGCGTCTGCCGGGGATGAGGTTATGTCGATTAGAAAGCTGAATTCCGAAGCCATCGGCCAGCTGCCGCAGGCGGTGCGGTTTCTGCTGGGCTGCGCCATGGCGGCGACGGCAGTCGTCCTGACCTATGAAATTCCTCCTCTGCGCGCTTTTCCCCTGCTTCTTGCGTTCCCGACGGTAGTATTTGGCGCCTGGTTCTTGGGCATAGCGGGTGCGGCAGGCTGTGCAATTACTGATGCCATGCTGGTCGATTCATTCCTGACCAGGGACACAGTGCGCTTTGCGACTGGGAACACAACGCAGCTTGTTCGGATGGCGATTTTTCTTGCGGTCTCTCTTTTGCTGGGCTGGGCGATCCGACGGCTTTCAGAGCAGCGCGCGCAGCTGAGCAATAGTGCACTGCAGCAGCGGCTGACGCTCGCCGAGAGTGATCGCCTCGTAGCTGAAGAACGTGCGCGCGCCAGCGAGGCTTTGCGAGATCGCGATGAGGTGCTGCAGCTGGCGCTTAAAGCCAATGGCATGGGCCTCTGGGTGTGGAATCTGAAAGACGGCACCATGAACCGGTCTGACGAAGTTTTTCGCATGGTCGGTTGCGAACCGGATTCGTTTGGCCCCGATCCTGACGAGTGGTTGCAATTCGTTGAGCCTGAAGATCGAGACGCTTTCCATGAGGCATTTGTTCTGGCGCGCAGCAGCGGGGCCGATTATCACCACCAATACCGCGTGCGATGGCCCGACGGATCGCTGCACTGGCTCGAGTCGCAAGGCAATTGCCAGCGGGACACGGACGGCCAGATTATGCGCATCGTCGGCGTGACCTCGGATATAACGCATCGCAAGCAGACTGAAGAAGCGATGCTGCGCGCGGAGAAGCTCGCCGTCGCCGGTCGTTTGGCTGCCTCGGTGGCGCACGAGATCAACAATCCACTCGAAGCTGTCGCCAATATTCTTTACCTGATCACCCTCTCAGACAATGCAGAGAGCGCGCGCGCCCACGCCAAGCACGCGCTCGACGAGCTGATGCGCATCTCGCTTATCACGCAATCCACATTGAAATTTCACCGCCAGACAGGCATGCCCAAGATCACCATGCTCTCAGAAGTGCTGGACGGCGTGCTGGCGCTTTTCCGCGGCAAGCTGCAAAACATGGAGATCGCGGTCAAGGTGGAAACAGGCACCGAGGTTCCCATCGCGTGCATGCCAAGCGAAACGCAGCAGGTCTTCGCGAACCTGGTTTCGAACGCGATTGAAGCCATGCCACGCAAGGGCCGTTTGCTGATACGGTTGCGGCCGTCGCGCGACTGGCGCGAACGTAAGACGCAGGGAATGCGGGTAACCATTTGCGACTCCGGCGTCGGAATCGATCAGATGACGATGCGTCGTATCTTCGAGCCCTTTTTCACCACCAAGACCGATACGGGAACGGGCCTGGGGTTGTGGGTCGTCGCACAGCTCATCGACCGCCATCAAGGCAGCGTCAAGGTCTGGAGTTGGCGTCGGCCCAGCGGCAGTGGCACTGCGTTCACCGTGTTTCTACCAATCGGCGAGGCTGCCCCCGAATTTCGCCTGGCCGAGGTAGATGAGAACAAGCAGCGGCAAGGCACCGATTTTGAGAACGTGCTCCCGGGGCTGTTTTCCGTCACCCACAAATCCTAAAAGCTAGTAGCCGGCCGCTTTTCCATAGTGGCTGCGATGATCCTGCCCGCCTTCGAGTTCCCCCGTCTTCGGATCAATGGCGATGCACTCGCCGTTCGACCAGTGCCCATCCTTGATATCGAGTGTGTATCCCATCGAGCGCAGCCTTTCGAGAGACTGCGAAGGGAAGCCCGGCTCGAGATAAAGCTTGTCAGGCATGTACTGGTGATGGAAACGCGGGGCGTCCACTGCCTGCTGAATGTTGAGACCACCCTCCGCGGCTGATAGGAAAATATTCGCGACTGTGGTGATGATGCGCGCGCCGCCGGGCGACCCAAGCACATAGCGCAGCTTTCCATCTTCCAAAACGATAGTCGGCGTCATCGAACTCAAAGGCCGCTTGCCGGGCGCGATCGCATTGGCCCGTCCCTGGATCAGCCCAAACATATTCGGCACGCCCATCTTCGCTGCGAAGTCGTCCATTTCATCGTTGAGCAAAAAACCCAATGAACCGGACGTCACGCGCGACCCAAAGCCATCATTGAGTGTTGTCGTCACCGAAACGGCATTGCCCTCTGCGTCCACGACGGAATAGTGCGTCGTATCAGGCGACTCCACACGTCGGCCCGGAGTCTTCGGCGCAGGCGGCAAGAAACCCTCAGGCCGCTTCAACGCGTTGCTCGGCGTGGCTGCCTCCGTCGCCATGCTGCTGCGCCATGCCTCGGCATATTTCTTAGTGGTCAGTTCCTTGACGGGGATGCGATTGTAATCCGGATCTCCAAGGTAATCGGTGCGATCCATGTAGGCGCGGCGATAGGCCTCGGTAATCAGGTGCAACGATTGCGGCGACCGGTCGCCGAGATGGGCGAGATCGTAGCTCTCTAGAATGTTGAGCGCACTGAGCAACACAACACCACCCGACGAGGGCGGCGGAGCACTGATCACGGTGTAGTTATGAAAGCTGCCAGCGATGGGCTGCCGTTCGACCACGTCGTATTGTGCCAGATCTTCCATGGTGAGCAGGCCGCCATTTTTCTTCAGGTCATCGACCAGGGACTGCGCCATTTTGCCGTGATAAAAGTCGTCTGGATCTGCCGCAATACGCTGCAAGGTGGTGGCCAACAGCGGCTGTTTCAAAACCTCGCCAGCCTTGTAAAGCTGGCCATCCCGTTGAAAGATTCGTTTAGAATCGGGGAAGCGGGCGAGGTCGGGATCGGTGAGTTCCTTGGCCTCCTCGGCCGAGAGTGTGAAGCCTTTGGCGGCCAGTTCAATTGCGGGAGCCATCACGCGCTTCAAATCGAGCTTGCCGTATTTGCGCTCGGCATAGACCATTCCTGCAACCGAACCGGGCGTCGCGATGGAGCGATATCCGATCACGCTGGCGTCGGGAATCACATTTCCCTTTGCGTTCTGATACATGGTCTCGGTCGCTGCCAGGGGAGCCTTTTCGCGATAGTCGATGAAGGTGGTTTTGCCATCATGCGTGCGCAGCAGCAGAAAACCTCCGCCGCCCAGGTTACCCGCTGCAGGATGCACCACAGCGAGCGCGAAGCCGGTGGCCACGGCTGCGTCGACGGCGTTGCCGCCTTCGCGTAACACCGCAACCCCTGCATCCGCAGCAAGATGGTGCACGCTGACAACCATTCCATGTTGCGCACGCACCGGCTGCTCGCCACGGTAGAGAATTGCGTTCATTGATCCTTCCTGTGCGAAGGCTGAAGCGGGAAAAGAGAGCGCGGCGCTTGCGAAGGCCGCCAGGATGGGGAAGAGTGGCCGTCTATGCATAGTTGTGGTCACAGGATAACCCGGAAACTTGAACGAGAAGGCATCTACCGCTTGTTTTCACATGCATTGCACGCTGCACTCTATGGCCCTCAGCCTGGTTACTATTCGCCTTTAGTTGAAACTTCAACCATCGCTGGCGATTTGCCGGGCGCGATATCATGGAACATGCTCCACAATGCAGCCCGCGTGCTGACGACTATAGTTTGTCTTTGTTTTGCCGGCCACGCTTGGCCTGCGAAGAGTGAATCGGCGACGTCTACGAATCTAAGTTCCGCGCAGATTGTGGAGCGGATGGCACTCCATAATCAGGTGCGAACCCTCAGCCTGAAGCAGTACCAATCCCTGCGCCATTATGAAGTGGAATATCACGGATTCTCTGCAACGCTCGCGGCGAAGATGGAGGTCGAGGTCGACTACGATCTCTCCTCTGGCAAGAGCTTCCACATTGTTTCGCAGAGCGGATCGAAGCTGCTTTGCGACAAAGTTTTGAAGCGCGCAAATCGACAGCGAAAAAGAAGCTGCGCAAGATAAAGGTTCAACTGCACTGAGCGAAGCGAACTACAAGTTCTCTCTCGCCGGGAGCGAGACCCTCGAAGGTCGTCCTGCTTACGTGCTCGAAGTCGAGCCGATTAAGGAGAGCAAGTTTCTCTATCGCGGCAAGGTCTGGGTCGATGCGACGGATTTCGCTGTGAAGAAGATTGAAGTCGAGCCGTCAAAGAATCCGTCGTTTTGGATTTCGCGAACGCAGATCAAAAACTCCAATGCAAAGACCGGCGACTTCTGGCTGCCACAGCATCTGCGCAGCGAGACCAAGGTGCGCATCGGCGGCACCGCCGTTCTGACCATCGATTACGGAACCTACACGATCGTGCCGCAAGGCGCATTATCGGCGGCCGCCTTTTAAGGCAAAAGCTTGCGAATGGCGAAGAGAATCGTGGATTTGAAGAAGTTCTTGATCCTCCGCCGCAAAGTGGAATGCGTAGGCGCAGGCGCGGGGTTGGGTTCAATGTGTTGCATCGCGCAAGCTGTCTGGTAGTGCTCCAACAACCGCAACGTGGCAGCTCTCCAGCTTTGGTGAGATGATCTTTCTCTGGCGAGCTTTCCGAGTGCCTCCCTCTTTGCGGGGGACGATAGCAGGCTCTTAATCGCGGCAATTGCCTGGCTTTCATCGTCGAAAAGAAAGCCGCTGACACCGTCCTCAATCATCTCCGGAATACCGCCGGCGCGCGCAGCCACAACCGGAAGGCCAGACGACATAGCCTCAAGTACCACCAGTCCCAGCGTCTCCGTGCGCGAGGGCATGACGAAGATGTCGCTTGCTGCGTAAGCGGCGGCTAATTCGTCGCCATGCAGAAACCCCGCCATGTGCACCGGTAAACCGGCGAAGTGTTCTTCGAGCGCTTTATGATGAGGGCCGCCGCCCACCAGCGCCAGGCGAGCCGTGGGAATCGCTTGCAGGATGGGCTTGAGCCGTTCAATTTCCTTTTCTGCAGAGAGACGGCCGACATAAAGAAGCAACGTGCTGTCAGGATGACTATCGGTGAGCCGCGCGCGCATGGCCGTGCAGGTTTCAGTCGGCATGTCGGGATGAAAGCGATCAGCATCGACGCCGCCCGGCCACAGGGTAACGTTGTTGATGCCGTGCTGCTCCAACTCGCGCACCATGGTCACTGAGGTGGCCAGATTGATCGTGGCTCGGTTGTGGCGCACGCGCAAGATGCGCCAGACGTAGCGTTCGAGAAACCCGAGTCGATAGTAGCGCAGGTACTTCGGCAGGTCGGTGTGATAACTGACGACCAGAGGAAGACGAAGACCTCCACCGTGTGGTCCTCCAGCGTAGTAGAGACCGGCGATACCGAGCAGGGCTGGTTCAGCGACATGAATCAAGTCCGGCCTGAAGGCGGCGATGGTTTGCCGCATGGAAGCGCGCGGCAGAGACAGCCTGAGTTCGGGATAGAACGGGAAAGCATGGCTCTTGATGCCGACGACGCGGCATTGCGCGTACTCATCAATGCCGCCATCGGGCGAGAAAATCAGGACTTCATGGCCGAGGCTCTTGAGTTGTTTGATGGTCTGCGCGAGAGTGGTGACGATCCCATCGACTTTGGGAACGAACGTCTCAGTGAAGAGGACGATTCGAAGCGTTCGTGCTGGGCTCGGGGTAGGCAAGAATTTAGACCGAGCCTAACACGCCTGAAAAGCGAATACGTTGAACGGCCTGCTAATTTATTCAGCGATCAGCTACGAGCATTACTGCGTCTGGCGCAACGTGACACCCATCCTGCGGAGAAAGAGTCCGTGTCGAACCATCAGCGTATCCGATGGACTCAAGCACGATGGAATTGACCGCAGTGAATCCGGGAAGAACCAGGTCGGCGGAGACTGTTCCATCCTGCCCGTCGCTAAAGACGACGTCCAGCGATTTCGTCACACTAGACGGGCCATTGCGCATTGCGTCCGCCCGAACGAAACGATATTTCGCGCTCAGCCCATACGCCGTGACTTTGGCTGACACGATGCGCGCGGGGTTCTTATCGAGCAAGCTGAGGTGGATGTGTTGCCCAAATGGCATTTGTCCCTGTCCATCCCGCACCGCGAGCGTCTGTCCGTTCATGCGCTGCCCAGCCCTCATTCCAATCGGGCAGGTGTTGGCGATTCTGGCCATCTGCAGCACCGTGTTCGCAGACGATTGTCGATCATTTTGGGCGGGCAACGTCAAAGATGTGAGTAGGAGAATGCTTCCGAGCGCAACGATTTTCATGGCAGGACTCCTCTGAGGAATAGAACCTGCGTACATCCATAAAATACGCCGACTGGCGTTTGGAATCAATGGCATTGCGCCGTCCGCAAGTCAGCCAGGGGGCCAGACCGGCGCAGCGGCTGTGTTACCGTTGCAGTACGGCGTCCCTGATCGGGTTCGGAGTTTGCGGGGCTTTATCAAGTGCTTGCGCAAGAGGGGCAATGGGGGGCGACGGGCGTATCTACAGAATGTCTCAGCAGCCGGAATTGATATCGCCTCAAGTACCCGCGAGCCCGGCTCCCGTGCCCGAGGCCGTACCCACTATTGGATTCAATGCGACCCCACCCACTCCTACGCCGGCTAACGCAATCGCAGCCCATCCGCAACGCATTCCGCGGTGGTTGGTTCGTACCGAGCTTTATCTGCGCGTGCTGCTGCGGATGTACATCGGCCTGGCGGTTTGCTATGCGCCGTGGTCACACCTCTTCTGGGATCAGAACCCCCTCTTCGTTCAATATCCCACGCTTTCAATTTATGCGGCCAATGGCGCGGTGCGTGGAATTATTTCGGGATTGGGCTTGTTGAATCTATGGATTGCGTTTCAAGATGCAATTCGCCATCGGGACGGATGAACCATGAAAGACCAAGAGCAGCGAACAGATCACAGATCAAAGGTCACAGAACCAGCAGCAGCGCAACCGGCACCCACGGAGACTGCGAGCAAGGCAGATGCCCCAGCCTCGCAACCAGAACAAGATTCAGATATTCCCGTCGCCGTGATTCCCAAGCAGGACGAACCGCCTCCACTCGCGCGCGCTCCGCTTGCATATGAGAATCCCGGATTCTTAAGCAGCGCGGACGGCCGCCTGATCCGCATCGTCTCTGAATACATGGAACCGCTGGCGCGTTTTCGCCACGAAAACATCCAGGACACCGTTGTCTTTTTTGGATCAGCGCGCTTTCGAGGCCGCGAAGAAGCGGACCACGCCCTCGAATTGCTCGACAACACCGGATCAAGCCGTCTCGCGCCGAGCGAGGAGCAACCGGCCAGCGTTCCGGACATTGCCACGGGCAAGGCCACTGACCTGCAGCGCAAGCGTGCGGTAGCAGCGGTTGAGATGGCGCGTTACTACGAAGACGCAAGGCGCCTCGCGCAGATGCTCACGCAGTGGGCAGCGAAAATCCCTTCGCGCCGCCATCGTTTTGTAGTCACCTCGGGAGGCGGTCCCGGCATCATGGAGGCGGCCAATCGTGGCGCTTACGAGGTCGGCGGCAAGACCATCGGCATGAATATCCGGCTGCCCTTTGAGCAATCGCCGAATCCCTACATCACACCCTCGCTGAACTTTGAGTTCCACTACTTCTTCATGCGCAAGCTATGGTTCGCTTACCTGGCAAAGGCGCTCGTCGTGTTTCCCGGCGGCTTCGGGACACTCGATGAAATGTTCGAGATTCTCACCCTGGCACAAACCCACAAACTGGCGAAGAAGATGACTGTTGTCGTCTACGGTTCGGCATACTGGAAACGCATCTTCGACCTCGATGCGCTAGTGGATACCGGGGCCATCTCGCCGAAGGACATTGAACTCTTTCAATTTGCCGACACGCCCGAGCAGGCATTTGAATTGCTTCACCAGGGCTTGACTGAGAATTACCTGATTCCCGAAGCAAGCGCGGCGACCGACCGTGCGGTTCATGAAATTCTGCCAGGCTCGACGTTTGATGATTTTTTGAGGCCAGAACTCGCCAAGACGAGCAAATGACCTGCCATTTATTTTTTTGTTCCCTCTTTGCCGGCGAACGTAGTATTCAATGCATAGTTTCCCTCCTCAAGTGCTCTCTGAGTAATGTTGTTGTGCACGAAGGCCATCGCACTTTTTTGTAATGGTTGTTTCCGTTTGATACTGGTTGCAAGATTCCAGGCAATTGGACTAAGGAGCAGAATGGCCAACTCGATGGTCTCTTATCTGTGGCGCGACCCGAGTGCGCCCCGGGAATTTCGTTCCGGTGTTTCCCTTCACAGTCACACCAACCAATCCAAAGAGACGTTGAAGTTTCTGGCGAAGTTCAGCAGCCAGCATCCGGCCGTGCGTTCACTTTTCGCGCGCATGGAGCGTCGTTCCGAGGTCAATCACGGCATGTGCGTAAATTACGCCGCCGGTTATTGGACCCCTCCCATGACGCCGAGGCTGGCACTCGAACTGGAGAGCCGGCAGATTGAGCAGCTTGATGTCGACGCAATGGTCTCGCTCTCTGATCACGACAGCATCAGTGCATCGACATTGCTGCGCGCGGGACCGTTTGAACGTGAGATCCCAATTTCACTCGAGTGGAGCGTACCTTACGGCGGTGTGCACGACTTTCATCTTGGCGTACATAACTTGCCCGGCGCGCGTGCCACGCAATGGATGCAGGTCCTCGCAAGCTATACTGCCCACCCGAGTGATGAGCGCCTCAAGGAAATTCTGATTGCGCTCAACGCAGAGCCTGATGTGCTGGTGGTCTTCAACCATCCGACATGGGATCTGTTTCTGATCACGCGTCAGAAGCACGATTTCCTGGTGAATGAGTTTCTGCAGAAGTTTGGCACGTGGCTGCATGCGCTTGAACTAAACGGTCTGCGCAACTGGGACGAGAATCGCGCTACGTGTCGCCTCGCAGAGAAGTGGAACATGCTGCTGATCAGCGGTGGCGATCGTCATGGCGTTGAACCGAACGCCAACATCAACCTGACCAACGCCAGCAGCTTTGCCGAATTCGCTCACGAGATCCGCTGCGAAAAACGGAGCCGGATACTTTTCATGCCGCAGTATGCTGAGCCGTGGAAGCATCGTATTCTGCGTTCCACCATAGATGCGGTCCGTGACTATCCCGACTTTCCGCTGGGTTCGCGCACGTGGGATGAGCGCGTCTTTCATCCCGATGGGAACGGCGTGGTGCGCTCATTGCATGATCTGTGGCCCAACGGCAGCGCGCCGCCTGTCATGCGCTGGGGCGTTGCGATTGTCCGGTTAATGGGCAGGGGGGTTGTTTCGAGCGGCCTGCGCATGGCATGGAGCGATCCGCGCCAGTTGCGCGTGGCCCTGGGCGAACCCGTACTGGACGGCGAATTGAAAGCCGCTGGGCACGCAGCCATGTCGCCAATATCTGAGTCTATCGGCACTTCCATCACTCAAAATTGACGTGGCATTTGCATGCTCTTCATTCTCCGTTGACGTGCTCCGCTCAAACTGGCGTTGTAGAGATACTCGCTGATTTGCGAATGAGGAGGAGCAATGGCCGCTTCGACCATCTCGTACCTGTGGCGCGATAAAGATGCAATCACAGGGTTCCGCACCGGTGTCTCTCTACACAGCCACACCAACCAATCCAAAGAGACACTGGATTTTCTGGCGAATCTCGGAAACCAGTATCCATTGATTCGTCCCTTGCTCGCGCTACTCGAGGGTCGTTCCCGCGCGAACCATGGTTTGCGTGTGAATTACGCCGCCAGCTACTGGACGCCGCCCATGACGCCGAAGCTGGCATTCGATCTCGAGCGCGGGCAAATCGAAAACCTTGGCATGGCACCAATGGTATCCATCACCGACCACGACAATATCAACGCGCCGATGCTGCTGCGAACGATTCCAAGCGCTCGACATATTCCTGTCTCAGTTGAGTGGAGCGTTCCCTACGGCGGCTTGCAGGACTTTCACCTCGGCGTGCACAACCTGCCCAGTGCTCGCGCCAAAGAGTGGATGGAAACGCTGGCCGCATACACCGCAAACCCGCGTGAGGGGCGGCTGCGAGAGATACTCGTCGCGCTCAATGATGAACGGAACGTGTTGGTCGTCTTCAATCATCCGCTGTGGGATTTGTTTCTGATTGGGCGAGAAAAACATACATTCCTGGTGAATGAATTTCTGCAGAAATACGGCGCGTGGCTGCATGCGCTGGAACTGAACGGCCTGCGCAACTGGGAAGAGAATCGCGCCGTGCGCCGTCTCGCTCAACAGTGGAACATGCTGCTTATCAGCGGTGGAGACCGTCACGGTGTCGAGCCCAACGCGAACATCAATTTGACCAACGCAACCAGCTTCACCGCGTTCGTTCACGAGATTCGTCAGGAGAAAAAGAGCAATGTGCTTTTCATGCCGCAGTACGCTGAGCCCTGGAAGCACCGACTGCTGCGCTCAACGCTAGACGCGATTCGCGACTATCCCGAGTTTCCGCAAGGCTCACGCACATGGGACGAGCGCGCGTATCACCCCGATGCCGACGGAGTGATGCGACCATTGTCAGAGTTGTGGCCGAAGGGTCGAGTGCCGCTCGCGATCGCATCAACGATCAAACTAGTGCAATTGCTAGGCAGCAGTCCCGTGGCCGGCGGTCTGCGCAAGGCTTGGAACGATGCGAACCAATTGGAAATGGCGCTGGGCGAGCCCGAGGGCTAGGCTCTTCGCAGCCAACTCTAATCGTCTTTGAATGCTTTCCGATGGCATCAACTTACTTGGTTCACCACAAATTAACGGGCTATCAGACCCGCATGCGCCGCTACGATCTGCCATCTCTCCTGTTGTGAACGTGCCCACACTCGTGTGAAGCGGAAATCTCCATTCGCGGGAGCATCCCCATATGTTCCGGACAGCTGCATTCGGACCGATACCACCGCTACGTCGCCCAAAGCTCTGACATGTTGCTCAGAAGGCTCCAAGCACACAACTTTAAGCACCCCTGAGCGATAGGCTGCGAGATCTTCGTCTTTGCCTAGCAACTGCCCGAGATGATTGGTAAAGATGAGGTCTGGGGCTAGAAGCTCGTCTAGAGCAGCAACGTCCGAACTGAGCATCGCGGTCCTCAGTCGGTCTTCTACTTGCACGATCTGCTCCTGCGATGCACTATGCATGGAACCTCCGTTTCTCACGTGGCCAGATTCTCGATGGTGAGTTAAGGATATTATCGCCGTTCCGATGGCGAGCGCTGCCATCGCGAATTCAAGAAGCTCTATTCGTTCGATCGTTGATGGCGAACCGTGCGCCGGTCTTCAAATCGACCACGAATGGTGTTTCCTTGTCGGTCATCAAGTTCCAACCCATGCCGTGCAATACGCCTGGTGCGACGCCGGTAATGGTCACGCCCTCGTCAGAAAGTTTTTCAGTCTGCCAGGCCTCGCCGTTCTCACCCCATGCCAGGATGGCGTGATGTCCGACGAACAGCAGCAATCCCTCCGCAGCGAGCGGGCGAATCGCGAGCACCGGGCGATAAGCAATCATGGTGAATCGTTCTGGCGCGGTGGTGTCGATGATGTAGGCGTAGCCGCCTGACACCGCGCAAATTTGCTTCGGATCAGGAGCGGACCAAAGGCCGGTTGGAACTGCAGGATCGCGAAAGCCGAGTGCACATGTGGCCAGGAATGCCGGTGCAAGCGCTCCGCCCGGCCGCACCAGCACCTCGAGCGCGCCACGTTCTACTTCTTCCGCTTCGCGAGGATAGACGAAGTGTCGCGGCGGCAGGATGAGAGGCCGCGCCGCCAGTATCTCCGCCTGCCAGAGGTGGGGGAAGCTGGAATCGACAGATGTTGGGGCAGCTTTTTCGTTCACGCCCGCTTACACCCCAACAAAATTATCAACCCGCTCGCGAATACTGGGAACGTCAATCTTCAACGCTGCGCCCTCCTCAATGATTGGGATCAGCTTGTCAAATTCAGGTCCCGAATGGCTGCCGGTGATCGCGATGCGCACCGGATGAAACAGGTCTTTGCCCTTGACGCCAGTCGCCGCTTTAATTTCACTCATCCATTGCGTGAAGTCGGCAGGCAACACCGGGCCAGCATGGGCGCGCACGCGGTCCGCCAATTCCGTCAACACCACACTCGCGGAATCGACCGCAAGAGTCGCAGCGTTTTCCTTGTCGGCGCGTGCGATTTCAGGATCGAAGCCGAACACAAAAGCAGCCTTGGAAGTGAGCAAATCGAGATGGTTCACCGTCGGCGCAAACAACGTGATCAGGTGAAGAAACCAGATTAGAACTGCGTCTGATGCCTTTTCTTTTTCCGGCATCAAACCGCCGAAGTAGTCCCAGGCAAGCGCCGTGAGCCGCGTTGGTTCAGCCTGCTTGATGTAATGCCGATTGAGCCAATTTAATTTTTCAAAGTCAAAAATCGCCGGGCTTGGCGTAACGCGATCAAGCGAAAATGCCTGGATCAGCTCCGCCGGCGTAAAGGTCTCGGTCTTGCCATCCTCTGCTCCCCAGCCGAGCAGCGCCAAATAATTTACCAAGGCCTCCGGCAGGTAGCCCATCTCACGGAAGCTCGAAATCGAGGTTGCACCATGACGCTTTGAAAGCCGCTCGCGATCGCCCCCCAAAATCGTGGACAGATGCGCAAATTCCGGTACATCCCAACCGAATGCCTCATAGATGGCGACCTGCTTGGGCGTGTTGGAGATGTGGTCGTCGCCGCGGATCACATGCGTGATCTTCATCAACGCGTCATCAACGGTTACCACGTAGTTGTAAACCGGCACGCCTGCGGATGCTCCGCCAGCCCCGCCCGTCGCCGAGCGCACCAGGATCGGGTCGCTCACAGTCTCAGGAGCGAACTCGAGCGTGCCGCGAACCATGTCGTGAAAGCGAATTGGCTGGTCTCCGATCTTCAGCCGAACAGCGTACGGCTTGCCCTTCGCCAGGTTGTGATTAACCGAGGGCTTGCTCAGCGTGCGGCATTTGCCTGAATAAACCTGCGGCCGGTGCTCCGCCACCGCTTGGCGG
>ODAK010003143.1_pt1 | contig 17227 bp, 14 predicted proteins | sample 1539591 | NCBI WGS metagenome assembly ODAK01 (sample SAMEA3539303, study PRJEB22396) | soil metagenome | biome: tundra; feature: field; material: soil | place: USA | collected 2010-05 | depth 0.15 m
CTGGAACAAGCCGATCGGCGACATCCAACTGATCCAGTTGAAGTTGGCACAAATGGAGATCGCGCGAATCAACGTGCGCAACATGGTCTTCGCCCACATTGAACGCTCGCTCGACGGCGTCGTGCCGACGCTGGCCGAGGCCTCGGCGATGAAGCTCTACGCCGCGCAGTCCGCCTGCCAGGTCGCCGATGACGCGATCCAAATCTTCGGTGGCAACGGCTACATCGCCGAGTACCGCGTCGAGCAACTACTTCGTGACGCTCGGGTGCTGCGCATCTACGCCGGCACCGACGAGATGCAGGTGGTCGCCATTGCCAAGGACCTGCTTCGTTCGTAGCTGCAACCGCGGTGCGTGCGCAGCCATCAGTAACCCGTCGCGATGACGAGCGGCACCGCCGCCACGATGATTCACGCTGCGGGCAAAACCGCGCCCTGGTGCCCGTTGAGCACGGTCGTCGATGTCGTCGCGACCCCTATCCGGCTAGTAGCGAGAATCACGGGCACGTTCCACTCGCTCACGCACCTTCAGTGAGTTCGGGAACGAGAAAACGGTGACTCGACTTGCTAGACCAGGTCGGGCGAGGTCTCCATGCCGGCACGCCAGACGGAGCGGGCAATGATCTTGGTGGTGTCGGCGCGGTCACGGTACTTGAGCGCGATATCGCGAGCCTCTTCCAGCAGGCCCTCGGACAGCACCGTCGGGTTGAGTCCCAACTCCGAAAACTTGTCGCGCGCGACGTTGAGTTCGTTCTCGACGGCCTCGCGGCGCGGGTTGGGCAGGTTCGCAATCTTGGCGTCCATCAGCTTGGCAATGAGCTCGGCCAAATCGCGCACCCGGTAGGTCTCGGTCACCTGATTAAAGACCTTGACCTTGTCGCCGCGCTTCGGCGGATTCTCGAGCGCGATCTGCACGCAACGCACGGTGTCACGAATGTGAATGAAGGCGCGCGTCTGGCCCCCCGTGCCGTGCACGGTCAGCGGGTGGCCAATGGCCGCCTGCATCAAGAAACGGTTGAGCACGGTCCCGTAGTCGCCGTCGTAATCGAAGCGATTGATGAGGCGCTCGTCCAGCGACGTCTGGGGTGTCTGGGTGCCCCAGACAATGCCCTGGTGCAGGTCGGTGATACGTAGTTGATCATTGACCGCGTAAAAGGAGAACAGCAGTTGGTCGAGGGTCTTGGTGAGGTGGTAGACGGAACCGGGATTCGCGGGGTGCAGAATCTCTCGATCGATGTCACCGTCGGGCGTAGGAACCTTCACCGTGAGGTAGCCCTCGGGAATGGGTGCCGAACCGGACCAGCCGTATCCGTAGACGCCCATGGTGCCCAAGTGCACCAGCGCGATGTCCAGCCCGCTCGAGACGATTGCCACCAGCACGTTGTGCGTGGCGCGCACGTTGTTGTCCACCGTGTAGCGCTTGGCGATGGTGTTGCGCATTGAATAGGGGGCCGCGCGCTGCTCGCCGAAGTGGACGATAGCGTCGGGGCTGAGCTCGCGCAACAGGCGTTCGAAACGCTCGTACTCTTCGGCCAGGTCGAGGTTGACGAAGCCAATGTCTTTGCCGGTCAGTTCTTGCCACACGCGCAGGCGTTCGCCCATCGGCCGGATCGGAGTGAGCGACTCGACTTCCAACTCCAGGTCGATCTCGCGTCGGCTGAGGTTGTCAACAATGGTTACGTCGTGGCCCGCGTCAGAGAGGTGCAGTGCGGTGGGCCAGCCACAAAATCCGTCGCCGCCAAGTACCAGTACCTTCATATCGCTCCTTCGAAAAACTGCATCGTTGCAGTTTCGTAACCTGAAAACCCTACCAGCCCCCTTTTGACGGTCTATTCGCTGCGCAACGGTTTGGGCACGTTCACGTCCCATCCGAGCGCTGGCGCATCGACGATTTCAGCCTGCGCACCTCGCACGATGCGTCAATGCGCGCAGAATCCGCGCGGCGGTCAGAGCGAACTGCGAATGACCGGTCGGGTCCGGCCGACTTGGGGCTTCGCGTATCGCAGATGTAGCGCAATGGCCCCGCTCAACAGAGCCGCGTAAAAACACCACAATGACGTAAAGCCACTCGCGCACAACAGGACCAGCACGATGACCGCGGCCAGATTGGCGACGCCGAACCAAACAACGGCCCGGAATCCCGACACCAGCAGCGGTCCGCAGGTGGCAACGATGTAAAAACCGATGATGACAATGCCGTGATGCAGCCCGATCGAATAGACCAAGTGGTACGTACCGAGGTGCACACTGGGATGACCAACCAGCATTGCCTCCAGCAACACCGCTGACACCGCCGCCCCCACGACGGCGAACGGTACGATCCGCCATCGGCGCAGACCTGGCGGCTCCACAAAGAAGAACATCGCGGGCACCGCGGTTGGCAACACGACTAGCGCGAAGACGAGATAGATCCACATCGCCGGGTGGCCCCACGCACTCGACACGTGACCCTGCAGCCCCCACCACACGAATGTTTCGTCAATCTGATGTAATCCCAGCACCACCGGCAGTGCCGCGATTGCAATGTACTCCGGTCTGCCCCGCACGTGCAGGCAGGCGTCGATGCCGATCGCGACCACGACGCTTCCGCCGACGAGATCGCCTGTTGGAGAGAAGCACATGATCGTCCTCTGGTGGTTTACCTCGCCCATTCAGCCCGGCGCCAAATATTGCGTGATCCCAAGGGTGCACTCGAGAACTTGGCTCAACCTTAGGGCGGGGGCGGGCCGTGTGTTCGTGGTTGATCAAAGCGCTCGAATGTAAAGGACGTGGACTTGATGTACTCCGCATTCCCGCGTCATTTCAAGAATCGTCTTTACAAACAGTTCATCCAGTTGTCCCGAGCCACAAGGGCAGTGGCACGGGACAACTGGATGAACGCTTATCGAGCGGGGACTACGTTACCGACGAAAGTGTCCGTGGTCGGAATGTCCGCGCCCGCCAAAACCTTGGTTCTGCGAACCCTGGTCTTGCGAACCTTGGTGGCCGGAACTACGGGTGTTGAAGTTATGACGACCGTCGGCGTTGTGTCCGCCATTGTGTGAGCCACAAAATTTCCCAATTGTCACGCTGGTTGCGTCAAGGGTCGTCGTCGTGGCACCAATCGTGCCTTGCGCGCTGACCAAGTCGCCAACCATGACGTCGGTCAGAGCGGCCGTGGCGCCATCCTTGGAGTAGGTCGTGGACATACCGACCACGATCGTCTGAGTCACACCCTTATGACCGGTGATGGTGATCGTGCCACTGCTCGTCGCGGTGACCACACCACCGAACCTCGCCAGCTCAATCTTGATGCTGGTCGCGGTCGTCATAGCGCTCGACGAGACTTCAATGTCGGCAAAGTCACCGACGACCAGGTCCGTGGCGGGCACCGTGGCACCGCCCTCACTGAACGTGGTGGTCCCGGTGATCATGAACGTGCTGGGCGTGCCGTCGTGAGCCATTACCGTGACTGACGTCAAGCTCGCCGCGGTGACGAGGCCGCCCAACCTGATGGAGCGGGCGTGCGTCACCTTGATGTTGATGGCGGTAGCGATGGTGGGCAGGGCCGTCGTCACTTCGATGTCGACGTGGCTACCGACGACCAGGTCGGTGGCGGGCACCGTGACACCATCCTCACTGAAGGTGGTGGTCCCGGTGATCATGAACGTGCTGGGCGTGCCGTCGTGAGCCATTACCGTGACCGAAGTCAACGTGACCGCGGTGACGACGCCACCGAGACCGTTGTCCCAATGAGCCTTACTGGCAAATCCATCGTGACCGAATTGGCGTGAACCGTTAGATGAAGCGGAAGCAACGCTCACTGCGCTCGCCGCGAGGCCCATGCTGATGGCCGCGGCCGCCGTAACGCGACCTACCGTCTTTGTCTTGATCTTGTTCATACCTATTCCCTTCATTGCCTTCGTCCAAATTGATCTCGAACACTTTCCAGTCTCACGACAGAATCTGTGTAAATCCTGTGAAAGGACGGTGCAGAGCTCCTGTTCGCACGCAACTCTAAGAAAACTCTTGTAATTGCTTGCTTTTGAAAGGCTGCAGAAGGCGCTATGGCCAACTAAAAAAATTAGACAACCCATTCGGCAATACCCGCAATTTGGGGTTCAATCTTCGAGGGGTCAGTCGACGAAGCGCGTGATCGGCTACTTGGTGGGCGGAACCGGTTTAGGCCCCAATGCCGTCACGGCGTTTTGCTGGGCCAAGACAGCCGCGGTGACGGCTGCGTTAAAGGCCGACAGGGCCGCGCTCTTCGCCGCGGTGTTGGATCCGGCGAGCGCGTTGCCGTAGTTCTGCCAGGCGGCAGCGACCGCCTCGGCTAACGCCGCACGGGCCGCGCTCTTCTCGGCCGGTGTGGTAGCCGCCGCGAGGGCGCTCTTGTAACGGGCTTCCGCGGCCGCGACCACTGTCTTTTGCGTAGAGGGGGACGCCTTCAGAGCAATCTTGTAGTTCGTAGTCGCGGTCTGGATGGCAATCTGAAAGGTCAGGTCGATGGACTGCACTTCAAACTTGTAGGCCTTCAGTTGAAGTTCATACGCGGCGAGTTCGCGCTTGGTCGGAGCCGCACCAGCAACACTGGCTAAACCGGTGAGCAGTCCGACACTTACTAGACCAACAGTAAGGCTTCGAATGATCTTGTTTTTCATGGCGCTCTCTAGACACTTCACTTCGCGGTCGCTATGACCCCCGCTAGTAAAACTACGGCCTCTAGGTGTGAAAACTCTGTGAATGGGCAGTGCGGAGCATGTTAACTGGAAAGTTCGTTCCCCCCGGGTTCTCGCGCACCGGTACCCTTTAGAATGTGGCTCAGGCGCATAGGTCCCTCATCTTTGTCGTGGACGACGAGGAGGGCGTTCGTGACCTACTCTGCGACGCGCTGTCAATCGCCGGATTTGAGACCATTGCGGCCAAGGATGGCGAATCGGCCCTGGTAACACTGCGCACCACGAAACCCGATCTCCTTATTCTCGACGTAAACATGCCCTTTCTCAACGGATTCGAGTTATTGAGCCAAATTCGCTCCAAGGGCAATCTGACCCCCGCTTTGATGCTGAGTGCGCGGGGCGATCGAAGCGACGTTACCCAGGGACTTCGCCTCGGGGCCGACGACTACGTCACCAAACCTTTTGGTCTCGAAGAACTGCTGTTGCGCGTCAACGCAATACTGCGCCGCACGCGGTTCTTGGAGGCCGACACCGTGATTACGTGCGGGCCGGTGACCCTGGACGCAACCCAGCACGAGGTGTTCGTACACGACACGCTCATCGAACTCTCACCGACCGAATTTCGTCTCTTGGAATATCTCATGGCCAACCAAAATCGGGTGGTGACCAAGTCTCAGATTTTGGATGACGTATGGGGAATAGATTTTGAATCGAATACGTCCATCGTTGATACGTACATCTCCTACCTACGACGCAAATTGCATCGCGACGACTTCGAAGGAATAACCACTGTCCGCGGCGTCGGCTATCGAATCGTGGACTCGACGAGTCGCTTGTGAGACTGCGCACCAGGTTCACCCTGGTAATGATTGTCGCCACAACGTTGATATCGCTCTTAATTGGTGGCTACGCCGTCATCGCCACCAAGAACTCCCAGTTATCGGTGTTGGATCGCAATCTCAACGAGATCGTGCTCTCCACCAGGGGGCCGAGCAGCGACGCGATCGGTGCCGCCCTGCTCGCGGTACACCAGAACAACCTGAACGCGATTGTCGATTTCGTCGACCGCGGTATTATTTCGCAGCTCTCATTGGCGACGTTCAGAGTGCCAACGCTACCGCGCAAGGCTCTGCTCACCGCATCGGCCCACTCAATCGAGTCATCCACGTTCGGCGGCGGCATTCGATTTCGTACCGTTGCGCTTGCGGGTGGCGACTATCTCTTCATCGCGCTCTCGTCAGCGGACGTGAGGCACTCAACGCACAATCTCATCCTTCGCCTCCTGCTCTTCACCCTCGCCGCTGACGTCCTGCTCGGCGGCTCGGTGCGAATCATTATCCGGCGCGACACCAAGCGGATCGAGGAGCTCATTGGCCTGGCCAACGACATCGCCGACAAGCAGGAGAACGTAGCCCTGCCCGAAACGAGCGGCCGCTCCGACGTCGATCAGCTCTCGAGTGCGCTCGGTCGAATGGTGGGTACCCTCAACGAGGCCGTCGTGCTCGAGCGAAACATCTCGCTGCGAATGCAGCAGTTCCTTGGCGACGCCTCGCACGAACTGCGAACACCCCTCACCGTCATCCGCGGCTACACCGAGCTCTTACGAAGCGATCGCGTGCCCTCGCCGGAGGTCCAATTACGAGCGCTTGAGCGCATGGGCGACGAAGTACAGCGAATGGAGCGGTTGGTCAGCGATCTACTGCTGCTCACTGAGTTGGGCGAGCAGCGCGTTCTCCACGATGAGCGAATCGACGTGAGCGGCATCGTGCAGATCCACCTTGACGACTTTCGAACGCTGGAGCCCGATCGGACAATCGATTCCGACATTGAACAAGGGGTGAGTGTCGTGGGATCAAGGAGTCGAGTGGAGCGACTGCTGCAGAACCTCTTTTCCAATATTCGCCATCACACACCCGCGAACGCGTCGGTGCGGGTGATCTTGCACGAGCAGGGTGACGTGATGGAACTGTGGATTGAAGACGGCGGACCGGGACTGCCGGCCGCGGCCTACGAAAGCGGGCCCCAAGGATTCATGCGGTTCGATAGTTCGCGGTCGCGCGAGTCGGGCGGATCGGGACTGGGCATGAGCATCATTGCGGCGGTGGTCAAGGATCTCAACGGATCGATCATTTTTCAAAAGAGTGATCTAGGCGGACTGGCAGTCTGCGTGCGCCTACCGGCCACGCCACTCGAACGACTCGAGGGCTGAGCGGAACTGGTTCCTACGAAGCCCTTGTTACTTGAATGGCACCGTGAAGGCCTCCAACTCCGGATGATTGTCCGTGCCTTTATATTTTGGGCCAGCCGCCGGGATCAGTACGGTACTTCCCGCAATGGAAATGGGCGAGTTCGTTGTGTTTGCCAGTTTGTGCTTATAAACGATCGCTCCGGTGATGCGGTTAAGGGCAACCAATTCGCCTTGTAAGAGCGTGGTGAAGACCAGATCATTGGAAACCGTGGCCGCACCGAGCGGGAGTCCATTCAACTTCGTATCCCATTCCACCTTGCCCGTGGTCAAGTTGAGGGCCTCAATTTCGCCGAAGAACTTTTTGCCAGGCTTGCCCAGCACTTGGCTCAAACTTGTATACGTAAAAGCAAAGTCGTTGGTCACGACGTAGACCGTGTTGCCGGCCAGGGCCATATTGGTGAGGATGCCGCCGACTGATCCGGGTAGATACGTGATGGGTAACTTCAGCTTCTTGTGCTCCAGGGCATTAAGCGAGTCGTTGTCGTGGCCATCGTGTTTGCCCACGGCGGTCTTCCAGATCAGTTGACCCGTCGTGGCGTTCATTTCGTAGACGTAGCCCATCTTGCCGCCGCCAAGCACTACCGGTGCCCCGTTCACGCTCGCCGAAATCGGCGACGCCTGCATGTCGTAGTCCTTGAAGTCATTCGTAACTCCTTGGTAGTACCAGTTCAGTTTTCCGCTCGCCGCATTGAGATTCACGTCGCTGTCGTTGTAGAGCAGTTTGGCGGGAGTAGAGATCGCCGAGCCGATTGTCTGATAGGGATTACCGGTGCCGAAGGTCACGGTTCCGTCACTGCTCACCAGGGGTGTCTCCCACGCGCCGCCGGCACCGAGACCGAGGGATTGAACCCCTTTACTGGCGTGAAGTACGGTGTTGAACTTCCAGAGCAACTTCCCTGTCGACGCATTCAGCGCCAACAACACCCCGCCGTGCAATCCCGAGCCGTACTGACTCGCGAGATAGACCCGCCCGTTGGCGACTTGGGGTTGAATGCCGAAAGTTCCCTGACCCTTCTTAAGGAGTGTCTTGTTGACCCAGATCTTCTTCCCAGTATTGGCGTCAAGCGCAAAAACCGAGTTCGGCGAAGCCCCGTAGACCACGCCGTCAACGACCGCAACACCGTTCGGCCCCGGGCCACTCTTTTCTGGCTTGTGCAGGAGGTACGTCCACTTGAGTTTTCCCGTCGCTAGGTCCAGCGCGAACACGTCCGAACTGAGGTCCTGGATATAAACGACGCCGTTCTGCACGATCGGCGCGGCAGCCAGGGACCCGGATCCGCCCACGTTTTTGGCCTCCCTCCCCTCTAGTTCGAACGTCCAGGCCGGTTTTAACTGGGACACGTTTTGCAACGAAATCATCGATCCTGGAGCGTCGCGGGTGTTCGCCAAATCGCCGTTGGGGTACGGCCACGACCCGGGCGCGTTGGCTGCCGCGACCCTATTAAGACCACCGGAACCGACCAGTGAACTCAGCGTGACGAAGAGGACCGCGCCGAGACGCGTCCCAACGGCCAAGGTTGATTTCACCGAACTCCCTTCTCAATTTTGTTAACCCACGTCGCGCACCGCGACGGCCGAACTTCGCCGCCATAACCGATCTCGGCGGGACCAACGACGTGTTCAATTGTGGCGTCACATTGATTTGGAGTGAACCAAGGATCCATCAAAGAGAATCCTCCTCATTCGTTACGAGAAGAGTAGTTAGTCCAATTTTATGCACGAGCAGCCAACGAAGTCAGTTGGGTGGACGCCATGACCAACGCGCTACGGGACCAAGCGCCAGGCCATAGGCGAGTGGTGAGCATGAATCGGCCATACCAAGGCGGATTTGTAATTTCGTGCAAACTTGAAGTTGATGACGGGCGAACTCGAGGTCCCCTTCATTACACCCACTCGACGCTTGACAGCAAAGGAAATCTTGCCGATAGGGCGACTCAGGAATTAGCGGGAGCAACCACGACCCTCCGACTTTTACACTCAGGCAAAAGCCGGAAGGCCGCGTCGCAACGTTCTTACTGTCCCAGCGAGTTCACCGAGGTACCCCAGTTTGCGAACCCATCCCTCGTCCCACCGCATGTCCCAACGGTCAACGTGAACGCAGCTCCGGTGCAATTCGGGGACTGGATGTAGTTGGTGGCGAAGTAGAACTGTCCGTTAGCGAAGACCGCATTGCTGTAATCGCCCCAACGAGGAGACGTCGCGCCGGGATAGCCCAGGTACTCTCCGAAGCCATCCTCGGGTGCCATGCCCAGGTCCGCAATGTTGATCGAGGATTGCCCCGGACCGTTCGGGAAAGACGGACCGTTCGAGTTGGGCGGACCACTGTTCGAGAAGCTCGACAGCGAGGTATAGGCCGTGCTGGGATAAAACCCCCCGCGGTCCGCGCCGGTGGGCCCGCCGTTGCCCGACAGCGTGAAATCCATGATCGCCCCGTTGGTGTCTGCCGCGGCCACCGAGGGCATCTCAATGTCCTCGTGCGCCGCCGTGACGTACCCCTGGTTCGTCAGGGTGAACTGCCCGTACCGGTCGAAGCTATTCGTGCCGATGACCCAGTAGGCGGCACCTGCGTGCACTTCTGGACTTGGCTCCGAACGGAACGTCTGGTCAACTTCCGTGGTGGCGGAGGCCCAGAGTTGACCCTGCGCCTGCGAGGCCTGCGTCACGTTGTCGCCATTGGTCTCGATGCCGCCCTCCGGGCAACTCGCGTCCGAGCTCAAGAGGGCCGCTCCGCATTCAGCGCCCAATGGGATGGGCCCGATCTTCTGGGCGCCCTGGAAGGCCTGGTCGTAATAGGTATCGACACCGGAGAACAACTGACCGCCGAAGTGAATCCCACGGCACGCCGAGCAATTAAGGCTGTTGAGGTCGCTAAGGCCGGTCCAGTCGAAGGCCGCTAAACGGTTGTCACCCGAGCCATAGAAGTCGAGCGTGGCGAGCATGAACCCGGAGCCACCGTGACTGTTGTCGAACTGACTCTGGTCCGGCGGCTGCGCCGGGATCACGGAGTACCAGCAGGTGACTCCAGGTGAACGGGTCACGTTATCGGAAGAACACGTCCCGTTCGGCGTTGCCAAGAGGCCCATGTTCTCGCTCGCGACGGTGAATTGGGGGTTCGGAGTCCCGTGTTTCAGCGTGACGGGAATGCCCTCTTCGAACGCATTCTTATCGAACGCGAATTCCTGGGCGCCGTTAAAGAAGCCTCCACCGATACCCGGCACCGCTCCGCTAAGAGGAAACTCGTCGTAGAACAAGAGGAACGCGTCCTGCGTGACCGCGATCTTCGCGAAGTCATTAAGCAGATAGGGGGATCCCGGCTCGGCCGGGTTGTAGTTGGCGTTGACGTAGTAGACGTTGTAGGGCCCGAAGGGATTGGAGCCCTGCGTCACCGCGATCCCCTCGTAGCAACTGTTGGCCACGGCCGCGAAGCAGCCCGCGAAGGGACCCCCGGCGGACTCAGGCGAGGAGGAGACGATTTCCGTGATGAACCAGTGACCTCCATTGCTGGGGTCGTAGACACACGAGATGTCCCCACCACTGCTCCAGCCCTTGGCCGTAAGCCCCATCACCGTGTCGAGGGGAATAACCGACGACTCGCGGTGCAGGTTTTGGTTGAAAACGAGCATCTCGCCGAGGTTGTTGCTCTCGACGACGTAACCGTTGCCGGCGCAGAGCCCCTGGTCCGCGGGCTCAATGTCGCCCGCGCCATTTGTGCTCAGCTGCGCGCTGTCGACCGCGTTGAGACCCTTAACGGCGTTGACGCCGCCTGAGAAGTTACTGATGTTGTCGCAACCAGGACCAATCGGCTGACAACTCACGGTTGGCGGAGCCGGATCCGGACCATTGCGCGGAACAACCGGCGACGGCATCAACTCCGGACCGTGCGGCAAGGTCACCGGTGCGGCGACCGTGGTGCCCGTGCCCGCTAGGACTGGGGCGGCCGCCGGGAGGTTGGCCGTGGACGGCGTCTGAGTCGGCCCGGTGAGCAAGTTGCAATCGGACGCGCAGCCGGTCGCGGCCGGTCCAGTGAACGTTGGCGAATAGTTCCCCAAACTCGATGATGAAACGGCGCTCGTCACTTTCGCCGAGGCGGCCTAGCCCTCCGCGGCACCGGCCGTGACTAATATCGATGCGCTGCCGAACACCAACGCAATAACAAATCGAACCCACTGCTTCTTCATGGCGCTTCCCCCTATGGCCCGAAGAACAGCAGCCGCGGGCGCCCGTGAGTCAGTGGGCGGACCCCCGGATGGATTGCTCCCAGACGGCATGTCTGTTGGTCGGTCTAGCGCAATCGAGCTTCGCTGTCAAACGACTTTGAAAGCTTGGCCCTTCTTCGGCTCGGTGGGAGCGCCAATGCGGTCGTCCGCCTCGCATGCGCTGTCGGGACCTACTTCCATTCGGCGGTGACTAGGAGGGCAGCTGGGAGCAGCTAAGCAGTATGCCAATGGGGACTTCTGGCAAATTGCAGAATCATTGAGTCCGGGCATGCAAGACATGCGCTACTTGTATTAATCAAATCTCCATGCCGAAGTCACTGAGTTCCTTTTTACTTAATCGTTCGAGAACCTGGCGCAGAATCGCCAGCGCGGCGCGATTTCTCTCGCGTCTAGCTGCTTCCTTGGAGCCTATGACAGTGACGAGGGCGACCTTGAATCTCGACGGTCGCTTTGTACCTATCCATCACCACGAGTAGCTGCGATGTTAAGCATTGCAATGTGACCGATCACGACAAAGACTCAGGTTCCGACACATCCAACGGAGTTGAGCGAAGAAGTGGCGATCGGCGAGGTCGCGGCGACCGCCGTAAAAAGGACATAGGGCCGCAGGGTGACACCGAGCGACGAAGAGGCGAACGCCGAAAGGACGAACGACGGAAGAATTAGGGATCGGTCTTCTCTTATTTCCAGACTGCTCCGTGAGGATCTAGGACTCAACACTGACAGTGAAGATTCGAATGCGAGTCTTCACAAGATGAGACCTAAACCTTCAGCAGCCCCGTGGGGTTCAATCTTTTTTCATTGGTTATTGAAAGAAAGTTTTGGATTCTTTGGAAAAACCCGTGCTTGTCGTTACGTGGAAGATCGTCGATATCGAAGAGAGTTATCGTTGAACCGCAAGTATTCGCCTCATCGATGATCGTTTCAGTAAGTGCGCCATTCGAAAACTTAATATCGGAGAAGCGAATAAAAAGTCGCGACAGCGGTTTCTGCAGTCTGGTAGACGATTGGCGACGTGCCGATGGATCGAGACCCGTTAGCCGGCAAGAAAACTTTTCCGTGAGCGTCTCGTTGACACAATGGCCCAACGCCTCGCCTTGACGTCACGCGCGCCGCGATTCCAAGGGAAAGTCGAATATCGGCAAGCATCGGTACGTCAACTAGGACGAGGACAGATAGGGGGCCTCTGATTGGCGTCAACGTCTGCGTCAGGATGCGAGTCTGGAATACGCCCACGGCCCGCATCATTATCGTGACTTGGCGGAAGCGTCGTGCTCGACACGCCCTTGGCGGGAGTCAGCCCTAAGGAACCAGACGACGTGTTCAGTCTCGACGCGCCCGATCCAGTGGCGCACGCTGATTTGGCCCCGACGACGGAACAGCCCGCCAATGACAAAGAAACGACGAAGAGCGTCGCGACGGCGGTGCTCACGGCTCGACAATGATTCGTGCTGAGATGGACTGCCATAACTTCCCTCGCTCGAAGGCTAATAAGAAGCTGCTCGCACTTCCTCACTTGGTCTCGTTCCACTGTAGTCCTGGCCCATGAAGCAGCGATCTCCAGGTTCTGCACATGACCACCGGTGTGGCCTGTTAAACCTACGTTCAAGGCACTGAGGTTTAAGGTACTGGTGGCAATGCATAAGGGCGACTCCCGCACGTACGCATTGGTTATCACCAGCGCGCGAAGCATGATCGTTTCCACATTGTCGACGATCACATCCGCGTTGATGACGAAGAAGAAGTGACCTTCGACGACATAAAGATCAATTACACGAACAACTAACAAACGCCTTGCCAAACTGAACGAAAAGTAGACTCCGGGGGTTCGTTTGTCCGCGATTCTCGCAACATCACAATCGTGCGGCTGGAGGGATTCGAACCCCCGACCCTCGGTTCCGTAGGCACATTCCACAGTCATCAACTAGGGGATTCGATAGAAAATATACTGCATTTCACTTTCAGCATGTTCGCCCATGTTCACTGGTGTTCGACACAATAAGTACAACGATAAGTACATCAGTGATTTCCGAACTCCGGACCATCAATACATTTAGAAGACCAGAAATAAGTTCTCAAGGGATGTGTTCACGTCATGGTCAAATCGAAGGGTCTTCAGCGCGACGAAGTGGGCTGCTGTCGATGTGGTGGTTCTCCCCCGTGAACAATTCAAGACCGCGGTGGGTACATCAATTAGTTATCCAGACTAGTGAAAGGTAATCTGACTACACCATGGAACCTGAAGACACAAATATTTCGAACAAGTTGCCTGACACGTTCCTACCTTTAGAAGAAGAGCGAGAGCGCATCGAGCGGATTCTCGATCGATTGGAAAGGGCCGACTATCTGACCGAACGAGCCGAACTCGGTAGCGAACTGGTTCGCTCGGCCTCGCGTTACGAGGACACGCTGGAACGTGCGGTGTGGCCCACTGCGTCAGATCCAGAGTCAGCAGTTCTTAAGGAACTCGAAAACGATCGCTCCGCGCTTCGAGAAGTAATGACGACAATCCACGATGCGACTATGCACGTCGACGCTCGCAACGTACACGCTCCCGATCCGGAGGGTTTCGAGGGCGCGTTGGGTGATGTGTGCAATCGACTTAGATCAATTTTGCTCAAAGAGGATCGTCAGATAGCAGCTATAGATTCAGCCTTGGGCACTGCAGAGGAGCGCACGAAGCTCACGGAAACCATCACCCACACTTTGCACAACGCCTCCGAACGACCCGAACCCCCCAAGACGGCAATCGGTCGCTTGGTGACAAACGCCAACGTCAAACTGAGCCATAACGTTGAGGACGCATCGCCTCCAGAACATCCGGGTGCGGACACGATTAACGGATAAAGAACCGCCGCGACAATCTGAATGGTGCGGCTGGAGGGATTCGAACCCCCGACCCTCGGTTCCGTAGGCACATTCCACAGTAAACAACTAGGGGATTTACTGAAGATTGTAGGCCAAATCACTCGCAGAATGTTCATGCATGTGCAGGGGTGTTCAACACGATAAGTACTTCGATAAGTACATTTCTCGCAAACGTCTGAGTCAGTTGAGTGTCTAAAGGACTACATTGGCACGAACGAAGGGCGAACATGAAAATACGCTTACTGACTTTGATTTGCGTTACGTCGCTCCTACTTTCCATGCCTGCAGGGGCCTCTCTGAAGTCTGAAGCGGCCACGTTGTTTGCTCATTACTACAACGTCTACATGGAGGATGCGATGAACAAAGGCATCAATGATCAAAACAGTCCGATTCCTAGCATTGAGACAAGAGGAATCAATCTGCAGGTGGCGGCGATAACTCGATTTGATAACAAGATTCAAACCATAAAGTTTCCGAAATCGGACAAAACTGCACTCAAAAAGGTGTTGCATGATGACCAGATTTTGGTGGCACTCGACCAGACCCTCGCGCTCAACACTGCAAGTGATAGCAACTACAACTCGTTAGCACCTGGTGTCGTAACTGCAACGGCTAACAGTACCGTAGCAATTAATTCTTTGGCAAAAATGCTTGGCCTGAAACGGTGACAGTAGGGAAATCGTTCGGGCGTCCGTCTTGAAGAGAAAAGACTGGTCAATCGGAGACGGAGACAAAGACGCAATGCTTCGGGCGTTGCCAAGCCCAGGCGTTGCGCCGCACCCCCACTGTTCGGACGCCCTGGTTTAGGGGTTCTTGAGTAAGTCAAGGCCCAAGCGCAGCGCAGCGGTTGAGTTAGGACGAGCGGCTGCTTAAGGCGCTGGCTCGTTTCTTGGTGAAAGTCGCTCAAAGAGGCTCATCATCTCAGTTTTGTGCTGCTCAGCCCTGTTCTCAATCAACAATGACGTGGTGCTTGTGAGATCTGCTCTTGTAGGTGCATTAAGCCCTAAGAGCTTGGCTCGTCGATCAGCGACTCTTACGAGCCCAGTTATCGCCTCCATTGTGGGCTTGTCGTCAATAAGTACCTCACCGTCGAGCATTACGACGCGACCAGAGGCTGAAATGTACGGATGAGGCTTGTCCATGATCTCTAGATACCTGCGCTCAAGCCGGTCGAGTTTCTCCAGTTCTAGGGCTATGAGCCCTGTAGTGGCCTCTTTCGGTACGTCCTCGATCGCCCGTTGAACCATGCAATAGGCAGTTTTGGTAGATACGCCAAAGACCTCGCCGATCTCCCTGAAAGTCTTTGAGCGGCTTCTAAGTTCAGCAGCCTGATGATCTAGCTCAATCTGTTCAATTGTCCTCGTGAACGTGCCGCAACCATCTCTTGGTCTTACCCTGGCCATAGCGTTACCTTGGCTCATTCGCATCCGTCGAAGTGGACCTTGTTTGGTTCGATGCCACCCGTCCCTTCAACCTGCCCGCCAATACCGAAGAGCGGTGGCATCGTCCCTACTGGGCACAGGAACCTGGATGGAGGTCACCTTTCCCGCCTCCGGAAACAGAAGCTCGCTCATCCGACTGGTCGCTTGAGTATCAATCCGAGCCGTCTTGGCGTAAATGTCCATTGTGATTCCAATTGATGAATGGCCAAGGGCCTTCGATACTGAAGCCAAGTTTCCGCTGTCTTCTTCAATAAGTATTGTCGCGAAGGAGTGTCGAACGTCATGAAATCGAATTCTTCGTAGGCCGTTCTCCCTCAGGAATCGGGACCACCGCTTCGAGAATTTGGATTCATCCAGTGGATTACCGCGATCATTTGTGAAGACGTAGTCCGAATTTTCCCAGTCATCGTCAGCGAGACTTCGAACAATTGCTTGTTCCATTTGGTGGCGCACGAGAACGTCAATCAACGGTTCCGATAGTTGGTTGACTCGACGGCTACTCGCAGTCTTGGGCGGTGCAACGACAATTCTCCCAATTCTTGATCCATCGGGCTGCAAGATCGACTCTCGATGAATCGTCCGTTCAATCGAGACCGTGTGGCTATCGAAATCGAGATCGCCCCAGCGAAGACCCAGCAATTCACCCCTGCGCATACCTGTCGCTGAGGCAAGCAGCAGAATCGCCTCCATCGACGTGCCGCTGGCTGCTTTCTTCGCTTCTAGAGCTTCATCAATACTCCATGGGAGGTTCACCTGTGTGGGTTCAAATTCGCCCCTCTTAGCCTTTTGGGTCTGTCTGACAGGGTTTACGATCGCTGTCCCGTGTCGAAGTGCGGTTGTATAAACCTTGCTAAGGGCTATCCGAACGTTGTTGACAGTGCTTGCACTGTGTGTACTTCGCAGTCGGCTGAAGAACATCTCCAATTCCTGAGCGCCTATCTCGGGTAGCGGCCGTGAGCCGAAGACTGGAAATACATGCTTTTCGAGATTTCTGTAGTAGCCGTCCCGCGTCCGATCCGCAATCCGATCATTTCTGTTCAGAAGGATTTCAGCGGCATATTGACGTAACGTCTGCCGTGGTCCCGACACAAGCATTTGACGCTCGCGTAAGCCAATCATCGATTGTTGCCAGCGACGGGCTTCGCTCTTGGTTGCACAAGTCTTAGTCTGATATCGAGTGGAACCTTTTGAATTCTTGCCGGTCGGAAACTTTGCTAGCCACTTGCCCGAAGGCAGTCTGGTAATCGATCCGTCACCCTTTGCCTTTCGGTTCATTTCGCCCCTTGCGAAAGTACGGCTCGGTTTTCTCTCGCTTCCCGTTCCTTCAGCTCAACGAAACGAATGAGCGACGTGGCCGAGACTCTCGCTTTCGAAGTCGGATAAACCGCGAGTATTTGGCCTGCTTTTATGAAGGAATAGACCGTGCTCCGCGAACAACTGAGCATCCGTGCCGCGTCAGAAACGGAATAGAGGAGCTTGGTCGGTTCTTGGTAGTGAATCGCCGTATTGGCCATGACAAATTTTGCCGAATGAAATCGAATCTGTCGCTTCCGTTCACTAGGGCGCTCTAGGAGGTCCGTCCACGTAACAATTCGAGAGTCGAACAGCCCCCTCCAGTGCCCGCCTTTAAGCACTGTCTGGTGTCGATAAGTACTGTCATAAGTGCATTGCCACGTTCTTGCGAGCGTTAGAGATGGCACTAGGAGCCTCCATTTTCTAGGCCCTAGTTGAAGATGTGTTCAGTGCGGCTGGAGGGATTCGAACCCCCGACCCTCGGTTCCGTAGACCGATGCTCTA
>ODAK010003144.1_pt1 | contig 17227 bp, 17 predicted proteins | sample 1539591 | NCBI WGS metagenome assembly ODAK01 (sample SAMEA3539303, study PRJEB22396) | soil metagenome | biome: tundra; feature: field; material: soil | place: USA | collected 2010-05 | depth 0.15 m
ACGAGCTGGACCCGGCGGACCCCACCCGCGACCCGGATCGGGTGAGCTATCTCACCCGCCACGTGGCCGCTGCCCACCGGGCGATCGAACTTGGCGTCCCCCTGCGCGGCTACTTCGCCTGGTCGCTCCTCGACAACTTCGAGTGGCACGAGGGGTATGCCTATCGCTTCGGGCTGGTCCACGTCGACTTCGAGACGCTGGAGCGGCGTGTCCGCGGCAGCGGGCGGTACTGGGCGTCACTCGCCGCGGCCTCGCGAGCCGCCGACGCGGCCGGGGCAACGGGCGGCGGGCGGTGAGCGTGCCTGGGCCGGGCGGCTCCGCGCCGATCCCCTGGGAGGAGCGGCCCGCGGGCAGTTCCGATCTCGTCTGGCGCTCAAGCCGCAACCCGATCATCGGGCGGCATCACCTGGCCCGCTCGAACAGCATCTTCAATTCGGCGGTCGTGCCCTTCGGCGACGGTTTTGCCGGTGTCTTCCGGGTCGATGACACCGTCCGGACGATGGACCTCCATGCCGGTCGGAGCGCCGACGGGGTGACCTGGCAGCTCGACCCGGAGCCGATCCGCTTCGAGGCCGGCGACAACCGGGTGACGGAGATCCAGGGCGCCTTCGAACACGCCTACGACCCGCGCGTGACCTGGCTCGAGGACCGCTGGTACGTGACCTGGTGCAACGGCTATCACGGGCCCACGGTCGGGCTCGGGTACACCCACGACTTCGAGACGTTCCATCAACTCGACAATGCGTTCCTGCCGTTCAATCGCAACGGCGTGCTGTTTCCGCGCCGGATCGGCGGCGCGTACGCGATGCTCAGCCGGCCCAGCGATAACGGCCACACTCCGTTCGGCGACATCTTCTTCTCGGAGAGCCCGGACCTCGTGCACTGGGGCCGCCACCGTCATGTCATGGCCCCGGAGCGCTGGACCTGGCAGTCAACGAAGGTCGGCCCCGGGCCGACGCCGATCGAGACGGACGAGGGCTGGCTGCTCATCTACCACGGCGTCCTGACGTCCTGTAACGGCTTCGTCTACTCGATGGGAGTCGCCCTGCTCGATCTCGACGAGCCCTGGAAGATGGTCGCGCGCGCCCGCGGCTACCTCCTTTCGCCGCAGGTGCCCTACGAGCAGGTTGGCGACGTCCCGAACGTCGTCTTCCCGTGCGCAGCCCTGCTGGATGCCCCGACGGACCGGCTGACCATCTACTACGGCGCTGCCGACACGGTGGTGTGCATGGCCCACACTCACCTCTCGGAGCTGCTGGACCTGCTGCGCCGGTCCTGACGCGCCAGTACGATCGGGCGACAGTACGGACCGACCCGGTCGTGGCGCGGCTGTCCAGGGAGGTAAGCGGTGAAGGTCGAAGGTCGGTGGCCCGGCCGGGTCGATGATTCGGGAGATCCCAGGGACCTGATCGTCGGCACGATGCATCGGCCGGCGTGGCTCGGTCGGGTTCCGGCTCTCGCCTGGGTGTTCGTCGGGCTCGCCGCGCTCGACGGGGCGTTCCGGACCTGGGACCAGACCCAGTCGTTCGAGATGTCGGGCACGGACATCGCCAGCCTGCTCGAATCGGTCGTCATCGGTGCCGCGGCCATGCTGTTGCCGGCGGCGATAATCGTCGGGCGTCGGGGAAACGGCCGCGCCGGTTCATGGTTGCTGCAGGGTGGCATCGCGCTCGCAGCCGCAGAGCTCGTCCGGCTCTTCGGCCGGGACGTCCTAAATGCGCTCGCCGGACCGCCTTCAAACGACGGCGCGATCGCGCTGGAGATCGTGCTCCGGGGGGCCGCCATCCAGGTCCCCCTGGTGGCCCTCCAGGTCGCCGGCCTGGTGCAGATCGGGCTCGGCCTGTTGGCGCTGGCCGCCCCGGGCCGTCCGCTCGGCCGGATCGTCTTCACGGCGGTTGCTGCAGCGCTCGTGCTGATGCTCGTCGACGACCTCCTCACGATCCAGACGTTCGCAAGTGAGTCCGCGCTCGACACGCTCCTGCTGGCCTACGACGTGCTGGCCCTGGTTGCGGGCATGGCCGTCCTCGCCCTGTGGGCGTGGATCGCCTCGATCGGCGCTCGCCGCACCGGCCGGACGTGGCGGTTGGTCACGGCCGGTGCCCTCGCGGTCGGGCTGGCATCCGGGATCCGGGCGTTCGGCGACCTGGTCGGCATCACGCAGGCGTTGACCGACAACGCGCTGACGGTCCTGATCTGGTTTGGTCTGGCCGCCTCGGCCGCCGGGGCCGTGGGCGCCTCCGTTCTGCTCGTCGCCTTCGGCTCGGGCGTCGCTCGGGCCGATGGCCCGGCGGGTGCCTGAGCCGCCTGGACCTCCCCGCACTCGTCTGCCTGGCCGAGGTTCTCGCGGTCAAGGAGCCGCGCCGCGTGTGACGCGGGCTGGCGCCCCGTCGGTACTACCGGCCAATCCGGCCGAACGACCGGGGAGTTGGTCGGACGGGCAGCCGTCCGTAACGTTCCGCACAAGACCTCCCGTTACTGTTGAGCTCGTCTCTGGTCCCTGTGGTCCGTCCGAAATCGGCTCTTCATCGTCATCGCAGGCATGGCCTTGCTCGCCTCGCTCTCGATCGTGATGGCCTATGCGGCGACCGAAACCGAACGTCTCAACGTCCGCACTGACTCGAGCACCGTCGCCGCCCTGTACGACCAGGTCGTGGGGCTCTCGAATGCCATCCGTGATCAGGAGGCCGCCGTCGACGACTATCTCCTGTCCGGAAGCTCCGTTGCAGTCGTCCGCTATACCAACGCGCTGGACGACGAGCTGCGCCTCGCCGAGCAGATGAGGATCGGCGCCGCGCAGCATCCAGACATCGAGGCTGCTCTCGAGACCCTCACGAAGGAGGCAGGGGCCTGGCGCGCAAGCTTTGCGCAGCCGCTGATCGCAGCCGTGGAGCGCGGATCGAAGGGCGACATCTCGACCATCGCCGCGACGGCCGCCACCGACCAGGCCCCGGCACTGACCGGCGTCGATGCGTTGGTCGCCCGGATTGCCGACGCTGAGACATCCGTGACGGCGCGCGACGATGTCGTGACTCGGACGCGAGCCGCCGCAGGCGCCCTCGGCATCGTCCTCATGCTCCTCGCGGCTGCGGCCAGCCTGGTCCTGGCCAGGCGCTGGGTCACCCGTCCGCTCGGCCGGCTGCTGGCGACCGCGCGAGAAGTCGAGGCGGGGGCGGACGTGGCGTTCGTGACCGAGCGCAGCGACGAGATCGGCCGCCTCGGTCAGGCGCTGGAGCGGATGCGCTCCGCGCTCCAGCTGGACGTCGACCGCTCCGGCATCCTCAACCGGTTCACCGAAGTGACCACCTTCGCGCCGGACGACGCCGCGGTCGCCGCGGCGAACCTCGAAGCGCTCAGGTTGCTCGTCCAGCCCGACGCCGCCGTCACGCACGTCCTCAACCGATCCAAGGATCGCGCGATCCCCGAAGCGACGATCGGTTCCGCGATCGCCGAAGTACTCCCCCTGAACGCCCTGTCCCGTTGCCCCCGGGATCGTGCGCGGGAGCATCTACGTGACGCCCGATGCGGCCGAGCCCCTGAGCGTCCATTGTCCGGTCTACCCAGTCGACCACGGAACGCTGGCCTGCGTGCCGCTCGCCCACGGGGAGACCGTCGGCGCCGTGCATCTCTTCTGGGAGCGCCCGAATGCCTTTGGCCTGGAACTGCGGGCAACCGTCGCCCGGGTGGCAGAGCATGCGGCCCTGGCGATCGGCAACCGCCGCCTCCTCGCGGCGCTCCAGGGCATGGCCAACACGGATGCGCGGACCGGTCTGGCCAATACCCGGGCATTTGACCAAATGCTCGAGGATGCGCTCAGCGCCCGACGCAACGACGAGACCATCGCCGTCCTGATGCTCGACCTGGACCACTTCAAGGACTTCAACGATCGCTATGGACACCCGTCTGGCGATCAGGCCCTGCGGACGTTCGCGGACATCCTTCGCTCATGCCTTCGAGATGGCGATGTCGCCGCGCGCTACGGCGGCGAGGAATTCGCCGTCGCCCTGCCGGGCGTCGACGAGAGCACTGCATTTGCCATTGCAGAGCGGATCAGGAGCCGAACGGAAAGTACCCTGATCTCGCTGGCACCGGGGATCACCGACCGCATCACCGTATCGATCGGGATCGCATCCGCGCCCGATCAGGCCCACGATCGGATCACCCTGCTGCGACTGGCCGACGAGGCCCTCTACCGCGCGAAGGAGACCGGCCGCAACAGGGTGGTCTGCATCGCCCCCGAAGCCGTCCCAGATCCGGCTCAACGAGGGACGGCCAGCGACGTCAACCCGTCGCCGATGGATCCCAGGACCACGCGGCGGCGCGGCCGGGCGCCCGCCGGAAGGGCGTCGTGAGGTTGGAGCGGCCAGGAGCTACGCGAGCCCTCGTTCGTCGGTGATGGGGTCGACCCGGAAGACCGGGCAACGCGGCGCCGCTGCCCCGAAGTCGTCGGCAGTGGCATCGGGCGACAAGCCGAAGAGGCGGGCGATGAACGGCCGCCCTTGCGGCACCTGATACCAGAAGGCGCGCAGGATCGGTCCGCGCTCGCCGGGTGGCAGCTCAGTGAGCACGACGCGCTCCCGACGGCGGGCCCGCTCCAGCGTCACCCAGCCGGCGGCCCGGGCGTTCTTGACCCACTCCATGCCCTCGCCAGAGACGATGTACCGCGCGCCATCGAGGATCACGAGTGAGACCGGGGTGCTCCGCATCCGGCCGCTTGTCCGACCCGCCACCGACAGGGCGTGTTGCGTCCCGATCTGGAGGCCAAGGCGGAGGAGCAGCACATTCGCCCGGCTGGCTGGGCCGAGCCACCAGGGCAGATTCTTCTTGCTCATCGTTCATCTCCGGCGTGATATCCTTTGTGTGTGGAACAGTCTAACGGTCAAATCATTCGACCGTCAAACGACAAACTCGTCGGCGAGGTCGCCACCGAGATCGCCCTGTTGCAGAACGCGACCGCTGCCGTCGATGCCGCTGCCGCCGAGGTCCTTGGGCTGAACGCGACGGATCTCCGGTGCATGGGGCGGCTCTACGCTGAGGGGCGATCGAGCGCGGGCGAGCTGGCCGCCGCAAGCGGGTTGAGCCGCGGCGCGATGACGGCGGCACTCGATCGGCTCGAGCGCGCCGGCTGTGTCCGGCGAGTCCGGGGCGAGAGCGATCGGCGGCGGGTCATGGTCGAGGTCACCCCGCGCGCCCTCGAGCTGACCGAGGCGATCTGGGGGCCGATCGGGAGAGAGGGCACGGCCCAGCTCGCCCGGATGACCGACACCGAGCTGACCTTTCTGTTCGACTTCCTGCGACGCGGACGAGAGCTCCAGGAGAAGCACGCGCGCCGGATCGCGGCGCTGGCCGAGTCGGGTCGGCCGCGCGCCTGACGCCTGCGTCGCAGCGGACCGAGGGAACGGCGCGACCAGGGAACTGGCTCAGAACACGATGGCCGACCTGGTATGGCCGCCGTCGCGGGTCATGAGCAACCGGTCCGACCCGCTGGCCGAACTCGTCACGACCACGCCCTGGCTGAGTGTCGTGAACCCAAGGTCGGCGAACCCGACCGTTCCCGCACGAAGGACCACGGACCACGTGTGGCCGCCGTCGAACGAGCCGACGAGAACGGATCCACTGGCGTCCGAGCCCGAGACCACGATCGTTGACGTGTCCGGCGTCGCGACTCCGCCCCCGAGCGTCACCGGGACGCGCGTGCTGCTCTCGGCGAACGTCAGGCCGGCGTCGCGCGAGACGAACAGGTGGTTGCCCTGGGGCGAGCTCAGCTGGCCCACGTCGCACGAGGCCACGAGGTTGGTCGCGCTGGACGCAGCGATCGCCGCGGGCCCCGTGACGTCAGCGCAGGCGGGGTTCCAGGCCCGCCAGGTGCCGCCCACCAGTCGCGCCCCGCCAACGACGATGCGGTCGTTCTCGAGCAGCCAGCCGGTGTCGCCGGAGAGGACCAGCTGGACCGCCGGCACCGGGCCTCCGCCGACGGCGACCTGGAGCGGGGACACGCGCCAGGCGTTGCTTCCGATCAGGCTCGTCGCGATGCGGAAATGCTGTGCGCCATCGTAGAACGCGGCGTGCACCGAACCGTGAGCGCTCTCGAGGGCCACGATCGGGGAGCCCAACGGCAGGCCCGGCGTGGCGAGCTTGGTCCAGGTGGCGCCACCATCATGGGTCGCCCACAGGTCCGGCCCGTAGGCCCATCCGTCAGTCGTCGTCGCGAATCGGAGCCGGGCGATCCCGGAGGTGGCCCCGGTATCCAGGCCGATGCCGGCCACGACGGCGGCCGTCGGAGCCGGGGCCGGTGTCCAGGTCCGGCCGCCGTCGCCCGTCCGTTCGATGGCCGCGCAGCGCGTCGAGCCACACGCCACGCTGCCCAGCACCCAGCCATCGCTGGACGAGACGAACGTCACGGAGGCTGGTTCGAAGCCCACAGGGGTGGACGGCGCCGAGGGACCGCTGGGGGAGGGACTGGCCGCCGGGGCGCTGGGCGACTCGAGCGTCGGCGAGGGAGTACCGGGTGACGGCGTGCCGGGTGACAGGGCACTCGCGGAGGGCACGACGGCGACCGACGAGGAACCCGGACCCTCCGGGGCCTGACCGGCCGGCCGGAGGACCAGCACGGCAACGGCGATCAGGAGGGCACCTGCCAGGGCAATCAAGGCTGGCCCGAAGCGCGGCGTCGACGGGCGGAATCGAGAGCGGAATGGTTGCATGGCTGGCTCCTCGTTTGGGATCTCGGCGATGCGCGCCAGGAGGCGCTCGGGTGCCGGTTCGCCGGCCAGCGCATCGAGCCTGCTGCGCAGCTCGCGCTCGAACGGATCGGCGCTCTGCCGTGGGTCGTCGTTGTTCATCGCATGGGTCTCCCTTCGGGGCCCAGCTCCAGGGCCGAGCGGAGGTAGCTGAGGGCGTAGTGAAGGCGGGATTTGACCGTGCCCGCGCCGGCGCCGGTCCTCGCCGCGATCTGGTCGATCGTCAGGTCGAAGTAGAAACGGAGGATCACGACCTCGCGATGCTCAGGCGTGAGCGTTCGGAGCGCGGAGCCCAGGGCGTCGCGGCGAACGATCGCTTCGGCCTGGTCCGGTGCGGCGAAGCGTGCCGCCGCGGCTGGGGTCGGTGGCTCCAGGTCGAGACTGAACGGGGCCCTCCGTCGCGCCCGGAGGCGATCCCGGCAGACGTTGTGGAGGATCCGCCCGAACCAGGCCTCGAAGTGATCGCGCTCGCGCAGGTCCCCGAATCGTCGCCACGCGGCCAGCGCAGCGTCATGCGTGGCGTCCTCCGCGTCACCCTGATGGCCGAGCATGAGCGTCGCGAACCGATACGCGTTATCCAGCGCGCGGCGGTCGACGAGGACGGCGAAGGCCTCCGCCCGGGCGGCGTCCTTCAGCTGGTTCGTTCGCTCCACGAGTCTCCCAACATCGCCTCCGATCATGCCCTACTGACGTTTGAGGCGATAGGAAACGTTCAATCGCAGCCGGCCCTGTCGACACGGCCCCGCGGCCGGCTATATCGTCATCCGACTGAGCGCCGTCGATGAGGTTCGCACCATGACCGATTTCGCCGCTCAGCCAGCCCGCCCAAATGGCTGGAGCACGTGCGGGTGCGGCTTCCGCGAGCCTGGCTGAGGGGTCCCTGAAGATCCGATGGCTCCACGTCGACGGGTGTCCGAGGCACAGGACCCATCCAGCAGGCCTGACCGGCCGGCTGGAGCGGAGTTCCGTGCCCCCCTGATCGGGACGAAACTTGGGGCGGCCGCCAAGGTCGCTGGCTACCGCGAGCGCCCGCGGCTCAGCGCGCTGCTCGACCATGCACTCGATGACGGAACCCGCCTTACGCTGACCTCCGCTCCGCCGGGCTACGGCAAGACGATTGCGGTCGTCGGCTGGCTCGAATCCCGACGTCTCGCTCGCGCTTGGCTCTCGCTAGATCCGGCGGACAATGATTTCGCCCGATTCGTTCGCTATCTCGCCGCGGCGCTGCGAGCGGTCCGACCGGCTGCCGGCGGCGCAACGGAGGGCATGTTCGGTCCTGGGGCGAATCCGAGCCCCGAGCTCGTCGGCGCCACCCTCCTCGAAGACGTGGTGACAAGCGACGAGCCGTTCGTGCTCGTCCTTGACGACTACCAGCTCATCAGCGCCGAGCCCATCCATCGCCTGGTCCGGTTCCTGATTGAGCGGTGGCCGCCGTTCGCGCACCTGGTTCTGTTGACGCGCGAGGACCCGCCGCTGCCGCTCGCCCGCCTGCGCGCACACCGGCGATTGGTGGAGGTGCGGGCCGACGACCTGCGCGCCACCAGCGACGAGACCACGAGCTTTCTGGCAGGGGCAGGTGTGTCCCTCGAGCCCGAGCTCGTCGAGCGCCTCCTCGAACGGACCGAAGGCTGGATCGCGGGACTCCAGCTGGCGGCGATCTATCTGCGCGACCGGGCCGATGCCGGCGCGCTGCTCAAGGCGTTCGGCGGGAGCCAGCGCTTCGTGTTCGACTACCTCGCCGACGAGGTCCTTGGCCGGGTCGACGAGGACCTGCGCTCGTTCCTGGTCAAGACCGCGATCCCAGAGCGGTTCACAGTCGAGCTGTGCCGCGAGCTGGCCGGTCGCACAGACGCCGGCGCGCTGCTCGATCGGGCGGAGCGAGCCAACCTGTTCCTCGTCCGGCTCGACGGCGAAGGGCGCTGGTATCGCTACCACCGTCTCTTCGCCGACTACCTCCGGTCCCAGCTCGGCGAGGATGAGCTCCGGCAGCTTCACGAGCGCGCCGCAGGCTGGTTCGAGCATGCCGGTCTCGAGTCAGAGGCGATTGACAACGCCCTCGCCGCCGGCTCGGCTGACCGCGCGATTCGCCTCGTGGAGCGCGCGGCGCGGAGGGCTTTCGAGGCGGGCGAGCTGGCAACGCTTCTCGGCTGGCTCGAGGCACTCCCCCCCGACCGGGTCTCGATGAGCCCGGAGCTCACTTCGCTGCACGCGTGGGCGCTCTTCGAGACGGGCCAGGTGGGGGCCGCCGTGGCCCTCGCCGAGCGTCATCTCGCCTCGTCCGACGCGCGCGGGCCGGCCGAGGGACGGCTGCTCATCCTGCGGGCGCTTATGGCGACCGTGACCGGGCCGGACGCGGAGAGCACGGCGGTCGAGGGACTCGAGCTGGTGGGCGACGATCCGTTGTTCCACTCCTTCGGGCTCCTGGCCGCGGGCCTGGCAACGCTCGCTCGCGGTGAATACGTGCCAGCCGTCGAGACACTGCGGGCGGCGTTCGAAGCGGCGCTTCGGGCAGGCAACCCGACGGCCGTCCTGCCTGCGGTCAGCCCGCTCGGCCAGGCCCTTGCCTTGGCCGGCCTCCGCGGCGAGGCCGAGACGATCTGCCGCACGGTCCTTGCCCAGCAAGCCGATGGGCAGGGCAGGCCGCGACCGATCGCCTGGCCGGCCCGGGTGGTGCTCGGCATCGTGCGCTACGAAGCCAACGATCTCGTCGAAGCCCTGCGCGAGCTCGAGGGGGGATTCGAGGCAGCGCGTCAGATGGGAATCGGCCGCCCCGTCCTCGGCTGGGCGATCTCGTACCTCGCCCTGGTTCGCCTCGCCTGCGGTGACCAAGATGGTGCGTTCGAGGCGCTCCGCACCAGCCAGCGCGACCTTCGGACGACGGGCATGGCGCTCCCCGGGCTCGCCGGTGAGGTCGAGGCTCGGATCCTCCTCCGGCTGGGCGATAACCCCGGCGCAGGGCGCTGGGCGGACCGGGCGATACCGGAAGCACCGCCCGGCTCGCCGCTCCTGGAGCTCCTGCTTCGCTCGATGGACGTCACGATCGCGCGGGTGCGCCTGGCACAGGGCAGGAACGACGAGGCTCGCCAGCTGTTGGATCGGACGAGAGTGGCTCAGGAAGCTTCCGGCGCCGTCGCCGATCTGATCTCGATCAGCGTCCTGGAGGCGGCGGTCGCAGACGCCTCCGGGCGCCGGGCAGAGGCGTTGCGCGCACTCGGACGGGCGGTCGATCTCGCCGCTCCAGGTGGCTACGTCCGGCGCTTCGTCGATGACGGACAGAGCGTCGCCCACCTCCTGCCCCTCGTCCGCTCGGCTGCGCCAGCGTTTGTCGACGCCCTGCTCGCCGCCTTCGCGGCCTTCGCCGCCGAGTCGACCGAAGCCAACGCACCGCGGCCGCACCTTCGGGGGGCATCGCTATGGCGTGACGCCGACGGGCAGCTGCTGGAGACGCTCACCGCCCGTGAGCTCGATGTCCTGCGCCTGATGGCCCAGGGCGCGAGCAACGCGGAGATCGCCGCCGGCCTGACGGTCTCGCTGGGCACGGCGAAGTGGCACGTCGGCCACGTCCTCGCCAAGCTCGGCGCGACGAGCCGAACTCAGGCGCTCCTGCGCGCCCAACAGGTCGGCCTCGTCTGAAGCTGCGGCCCCTGGTCGTCGTTGCCTGAAGCCCTCCTTTCGGAAGGGGAATCGAGCGCCGAAAGACCGGCCTTTCGCGAGGCGTGATCACGACTCGCGGGCCCGAACATCAGGGCCATGGACCGCTACGAGATCCGAGTCGCCGGCCACCTCGACCAGCGACGCGCCGGCTTCCTTGGTTGCGAAGAGCTGCGGCTGCTGCCGGGTGGCGACTCGCTGCTCGCGTTTGCAGCCGTCGACCAGGCTGCCCTGTACGGGCTGCTGACCCGGTTGCGGGACGCGGGCCTCGGGCTCATTGCTGCCGAACGTATCCCCGCGGCGGCGGAGTCGGTGGACGTCGGCGCACGCACAACCGAACGATCGGAGGAGCATCTCGATGCCGCAGATTGACGATTCGATGCCTGCGAAGGAGAGCGGGCCACGGCCGTATGTGCCCTCCGGGTTCTTCATGAGTCGCGTGGTGAACCCGATCACGCTCTGGCTCGGCGGCCCGACGCTCATCGTCCGCGGTCGGCGCACCGGCCGCCCGGTCAGGACGCCTGTACCCACGCTCGAGGTCGGGGGTGCTCGCTACCTCGTCTCGGGCGGCGGCGAGACCCACTGGGTGCGCAACCTGCGGGCGGCTGGTCAGGGCCAGCTGCGCAAGGGCCGGACGCACGAGCCGTTCCGGGCGGTCGAGGTTCAGGGCGACGAGCACGACCGGGTCGTGGCCGCCTATCGCGAGCACATGGGTTGGCGGGCACGCGACTTCTTCGCAGCGCTCCCAGACCCGGCTGATCACCCGGTGTTCCGGGTAGAGCCACAGGAGGCGTAGAGACATGTCTGACCCGATGATCAAGCTCCTTGCAGGCGGCGTGCTGCTCGTGCATGGGCTCGGCCATGGTGGAGCCCTTGCGGCCCTGGCCTGGATCCGGCTCCGCCCAGGCACGAACACGGGCGACTGGCTCGCGGCGCGGTCGTGGCTCGTCCCGTCGCTTCCGGGGGATACGGCCACGACCATCGCCAGTGCGTTCTGGATCGTGTCGCTGGTGGGGTTCGTCATCGCTGCGATGTCGTTCTGGGGCGTCGTCCTTCCGGGTAGTGTCTGGCGGCCCCTGGCCGTTGCGTCCGCGCTCGTGTCGATCGCCGGCATCGCGTGCTTCTTCGGCACGTGGCCGATGTTCTACTCCCTTGCCGCCCTCAGCGTGAACGTCGCAGTGCTCGTCGCGGTGCTCTGGCTGCACTGGCCCCCTCAGGCCACCTTCGGAAGCTAGGAGCTCACCGTGGACACGCTGCCGCTCAAGCGCGATCTCACGCTCGCCTATCGGGCATCGGGCCTCATCGCCTTGCTCCTGGTCGTCGTGTCGGCCGGGGGTCTTGCCTGGGGGTCGACGAGCCTCTACGGCGTCGACCCGAACCGCGCCCTCGGCGTCAGCGCCTCCACGGCGGGCGTCCTGGTGCCGGGCTTCGTGGCCCAGGACGTCTTCAATCTGGCCATCGGACTGCCGATCCTGGGTGGGGCGCTGTGGCTCGCTCGGCGCGGCTCGCTGATCGGCCTGCTCCTGTGGCCGGGCGTGCTCTTCTACCTCGCGTACACCTACGTGCACTATCTCGTCGGCGCGCCGTTCAGCGCGTTGTTCCTGGGGTACGTCGCGATCGTCGCGCTGAGCGCGTACACCACGATCGGCCTGGTCGCCAGCATCGACGGCGACACCGTTCGACAGCGACTCAGTGGCGCGGTGCGGCCGAGAGTCGTGGGCGGCCTCCTCGTTGGCTTGGCCCTTCTGACGGTCGGCCAGGACGGCGGCGGTGCCGTGGCCACCGCGCTCGCGGGTGGCGCGCCGATCGACCCGCTCGCACGCGGGGTGTGGATTGCCGACCTCACGCTGGGGGTTCCCGCCATGCTGATCGTCGGCGGCCTGCTCTGGCGGCGGGTGTCTCTCGGGTACGTGGCCGCGGCGGGGCTGTTGCTCTCGTTCGGCCTGACCTCGGTCGTGATCGCAGCCATGATCGCTCTGCAGCCCGTGTTGACCGGCGCGCCGATCGACGGAGCCACCGTCATGGGCCTCTTCATCTTCAGCGCAGTCTCGTGGACGCCCCTCCTGCTCTTCGGCCGCGGCACCGCCATCCGTCACCTTGAGGCTGAGCGCAGGGCGCAGCGTGCTGGATCAGCCGCGGCCAGGACGTAACGATGACGAGGACGAGAACCACGATGACGACGCCTTCGGACGCCGGGCTGTGCCGGGGACTGACTGCACCGACCTTCAGCGGAAAGGAGCAACCAGTGTCAACCTCGGACCTGACCACTCACTCCGCGACAGGGGACAGCGCGACTCGGCTAGGATTCTGGACAGCCGTCCTGACGGTCGTCCTCGTCGCAGTCTTCGCGGTGGTTGGCATCGCGACGCCGGCCCGCAGTGGTCCCTTCTGTCGGAGTGAGTGCGTCGCGTATCCGTACGTCGACGTGGCCCGGTTCATTCCGGGCGACTACCTCTGGCTTCTGCCAGGCATCCTGTTGGCGCCGACCTTCGTCGTGCTCATGGCGTGCATCCACGCCCACGCGGCGGAGCCGAAGAAGCTCTTCAGCCGCATCGGTCTGTCGTTCGCCGTGGTCTATGCGGTCGTCATCCTGATTGACTACTTCCTGCAGCTCACGGTCGTCGTGCCGAGTCTCCAGGCGGGCGAGACCGACGGTCTGTCCCTGTTCACGCAGTACGACCCCCACGGGATCTTCATTGCCCTGGAGTCACTCGGCTACTTGATGATGACTGTCGCATTCCTCTTCGCGGCTCAGGTCTTCGCCGGTGGAAGAGTCGAGCGAGCGATCCGAGGCCTGTTCGTCCTGAGCTTGGCATTTGCGGTCGTGGCGTTCGTCGGTCTGGCCCTCCTGGGGCACGACCTTGTCGCCTTCGAGGTGACGGTCCTCATGATCAACTGGAGCGTCCTGATCACATCCGGTGTGTTGTTGAGTGTCGTGTTCAGGCGGGCCCGGCAGTCCACTCGACTCCCGCGCGGAAACCAAACCGCCGCGCGGCAGGCGGAGGCAGTGAAGTGAAGCCGGAGGTCGTCCTGATCACGGGTTAGGCGCGTGCCGCCAGCTCCCGGCCCACCACGAGCACCTCATCGACCAGGGCGTCAGCGTCGGCCAGGGTGGTGCGCGGGTTGATGAAGCACGGTCGGATCGCCAACCGACCATCCACTCGAGTGCTGGAGGTCACCGCCCGTCCGCGGGCACGGATGCCATGCAGCACGTCCTCGTTCAGCGCATCGAGGCGCGCCTCATCGATCCAGCCCGCCGGTCGGAAGCGGAAGCAGCAGATCGAAAGAACCGGCTCTGCAAGCAGCTCCAGCGCGTTCGACGAACGCGCGCGCTCAGCCACGCGGCGCGCGCAGTCGTCGTGCCGAACGACCCGCTGCCGCATCCCATCGGCACCGATCTCGCGGAGGATCGCCCAGACCGCGAGACCCCGAGCCGGGGTGGAGAAATCCACACCCCAGTCGGGCGTGCCATAGCCCAGCTCATCGAACGGTGACCCCGGGTCGGCCTCCCCGGTCTCGACTTGGCGCTCCCGGTCGTAATCACCGGTCTCGATCGTGAACGCCCGGCCCAGGATCCCCTCGTCCTTGACGATGGCAGCGCCGGTATCCACCGGGGCCGCGAGCCACTTGTGCGGGTCGATCGCGAACGAGTCGTACGTGGCCACGTCCCCGTAACGCTCGCGCAGCGAGCTCGGCCAGTGTCGCGTCGCGTCCGATGCCGGTCGCCGGCAACGGTCGGTCCAGCGTCGGGCGCCAGCGCGACCGCGCTCTGGCTGGATCTGGTTCCTCGAATTCGAGGAACCAGATCCAGGGAGGGCAGGATGGTCCGGATGGCGTGGCCCAGCGAGTCGGTGGTGGCGGCGTCCTGGCGGGCGTTCATGACGGCGAAGTGTACTGGGCCGGGCGGATCATCCGACGGTCGGCCGCCGATAGGAGCCGCGCGCCAGACATCGTGCAGTCGAATGCAGCAGACTCTGGCCGTGAAGCCACCGGAGGTGTCCTACGCGCGAAGCGGCGATGTGGCCGTCGCCTACCAGCTGGTCGGCGATGGTCCCGTGGACGTCGTCTTCCTGCGTGGGATCACCGGGGACCTGCTCTCGACCTGGGAGCAACCACTGCTCGTCCGCCACGTCGAGGGACTCGCGTCGTGTGGGCGCGTCATCATGCTGGACAGGCGCGGGACCGGCCTCTCCGATCGGGTACGCGAGGTCCAGTCGCTCGAGACGACGATGGACGACGTCCGCGCCGTCATGGATGCGGTCGGATCGGAGCGCGCCGTGCTCTGGACCGGCGGCATCGCGACCGGAATCGGGGTGCTCTTCGCAGCGACCTATCCCGAGCGCTGTGCCGGCCTCGTCCTCTTCGACCCGAGAGTGAAGGGGGTCCGCTCGCCCGACTACCCGTGGGCGCAGACCGAGGACGAATGGCGGAAGCAGCTGGCCGAGGTGCGCGCTCGTTGGGGAGCGCGAGGCTACTTCGACGAACTTGCCCAAGAGTGGGCCCCGGAGGTGGCGGACGACGGCGAGTTCCTCGACTGGTTTGTCTGGCATATGCGCCGCAGCCTGAGCCCCGGTGCCGCCCTGACGTCGTTCCGAACCGCCATGGAGCTCGATGTGCGCGACGTTCTCGCGGCGGTGCGCGTGCCGACGCTCGTCATCCCGCGGCCCGCGCTGCCCGGCCCGGGACACTACACAGCCGCCCGGATCCGAGGATCCGAGCTGGTCGAGCTGCCGGAGCTCCGGGGCGTCTACACCTGGGTGGATGACGAGGCCCACCGTGCGACGATGGAGGCCACCGAGCGCTTCATCTCGCGCCTCACGGCTCGGAAACAGTCGGAGCGCGTCCTCGCGACGATCCTGTTCACCGACATCGTGGGCTCGACCGAGCTCGCCGCGCGGCTCGGAGACGCAGCTTGGCGCGAGCTACTCGAGAGGCATCAGGCAATCGTCCGTCGCGAGCTCGCGCGGTTCCAGGGCCGGGAGCTCGACACCGCCGGCGACGGGTTCTTCGCCGCGTTCGACGGGCCCGCCAGGGCGGTTCTCGCCGCCGCTGCCCTGCGTGATCCGCTGCGAGCGATCGGTCTCGAGGTTCGGGCCGGTCTGCACACTGGCGAGTGCGAAGTCAGCGACGGCAAGATCGTCGGGATCGCGGTCTCGATCGGCGCCCGCATTTCGTCGCTCGCTGGCCCGGGTGACGTCCTCGTCTCGGGCACCGTCAAGGACCTCGTGGCCGGATCGGGACTCCGCTTTGAGGATCGAGGCGAGCATCAGCTCAAGGGGATCCCCGAAGCCTGGCACCTGTTCGCGCTCATCGGCTGACCTCTGGGCGATTGCTTCCGAATCCTGACCGGCGGCCGTGCCGCGCCGTCGACCGCCGGCTTTCCGGCATCGTGCCGGCGGTCCAGGACCTCGGCTCGGAAAGTCCTTGACGGGTCCCGGCCGCAGGACCACGATGTCCGGGCCTGGTAGAAGCTCGCTCGTGGAGGACGCGTCATGGCTTGGCGCTTGGACGGCACCTACTTCGAGAATTGCAACTGCGAGGTCGGCTGTCCCTGTACCGTTGCCGACTTCTCAGCCCCGGCGGACCATGAGCGGTGCCTGTTCCTGATGTCCTTCCACGTCGACTCAGGCAAGATCGACGACGTTGACGTCAGCGGGCTGACGGTTGGCGTCTTCGGCGACACGCCCGCCATGATGGTCGAAGGCTCCTGGAAGGTTGGACTGTTCATGGATGCCAAGGCATCGGAGCAGCAGGGAGCCAAGCTCGCCGGCGTGTTCAGCGGGCAGATGGGCGGGCCCATGGCCGGCCTCGTGCCGTTGATCTCCGAGATGCTCGGGATGGAATCCGCCTCGATCGAATACCGCAACGACGGTCGGCATCACAGTGTGAAGATCGGCGACGGTGTGTCGATCGAGATCGACGACATCGCCTCGCCGCTCGATCCCAGCGCCGCTGCCCCGATGCTGACCGGCGTCCATCACCCGGCCGCTTCATCGCTGACCGTCGCTCGCGGGACCGCTTCGCGCGTCTCGGCATTCGGCTACGAGATCAACTTGACCGGCAAGAGCGGGTTCTCAGCGCCGTTCTCGTGGGCGGGGTAGCCGGCTCTCGGACGATCTGGCGCCTGACTCCGCAGGCGGCCGTCCTCCTCATCGCCGCGGCAATCGCCTGGGTCGCGATCATCACGTGGTCTCAGCAGGGCGGGCCCATGACCGGCACCATGGGCCTGGCACTGCCGGCGTTCCTGGTCGCGTGGACGGTGATGATGGCCGCGATGATGCTGCCGTCCGTGGCGCCCGTCGCCTCGCTTTACGCGCGGTCCATCTCCGGGCGCCGCGCCCTCCGCCTGACCTTGTTCACGGTCGGCTACCTGGTCGTCTGGGCGTCCGCGGGCGTCATCGCATTCGCGCTCGGTTCGCTTATCGCCGGACTGGCCGAGGGAGATCCGCGACTCGGCACGGCCGCGGGCGTCGCCGCGTACCTGGGGTGCGGCCTGTACCAGCTGTCGCCACTCAAATACCGGTGCCTGGCGCATTGTCGGTCCCCGCTCTCGCTGTTCTTCCACTACAGCTCCTACCAGGGGCCGCTGCGTGACCTCCGGGTGGGCGCGCATCACGGCGCCTACTGCCTTGGCTGCTGCTGGGGGCTGATGGTCGTCCTGCTCGCCCTGGGCGCGATGAGCGTCGTCCCGATGCTCATTCTCGCGACGGTGGTCATCACCGAGAAGCTTTGGGCGAACGGCGAGGCCTTCTCGCGGCTCGTCGGGGTCGCGTGCCTGGGTCTGGCGGTCGCGACGATCTGGATCCCTGGGTTGGCGCCTGGATTCATGACGAGCATGC